>Ga0247844_1008624_pt1 | contig 10972 bp, 13 predicted proteins | sample LaCtaG_FD_192421 | JGI IMG/M metagenome (GOLD analysis project Ga0247844, IMG submission 192421) | Freshwater microbial communities from meromictic Lake La Cruz, Castile-La Mancha, Spain - LaCruzMarch201714.5m_1 | ecosystem: Environmental > Aquatic > Freshwater > Lake | place: Spain: Castile-La...
ACGTGTGCACCATCCGTTGAATGTAGATACTGCAAGATTTTTCTCCTCGCAAAATTTACGTATACTCAGACCACTAGTCTGCCATTGCTGACATAAACTTACCTTTTCATCCCAATTTTTTAACGTCGTTGATTCCTCAATCATCTTTTGTCTCCTAGATTTATTTTATTTCAGAGACAAGATAACAGATAATTTTTTTTAAAATTAGGTGGGATTATTGGGGGGATACTTTTAAAACAATTATATACTTGATCACAGGTGGGCTGGATTTTACCAAACTCAATTCTGCTTACCTACCCACTTGAATTTTACAAGAGCCACCGAAAATCTCTTTAAGGTATGCTGTGGGTACTCGAAAAATCTTAGAGTGCTGCTTTAGTGGGGCAAACCCATACGGCCTGAGTATCTTATCGTACAAGGTGAACGTTTAGCAGGTAGATGAGCTCATTCATACAGTTATGCATCGATTAAATCAATTGTATGTTTTTAAATCGATGCTTACCCACTTGAATCAGATAGGCCTTATTACGTTGTGCTACCCAATCAACAGATGATATTTTATCTCCATTGATTTTCACAGCACCCTGTTGTAATAGACGCAGTGACTCTGAGCTGCTTTTGGTAAGATCTAATAACTTTAACAGATTGGCCAATTTCAAATTTTCTTGAAAAGGAACATCCTCTAAAGGTAGCTCAGGGGCTTTCTTTTGTTGGTATCGATCGATAAATGCTTGTCTTGCCCCATCTGCCGCATGTGTATCATGAAATTGCGCAACCATCTCATGGGCAAACTGCATTTTCACATCACGCGGATTTGTGCCATTTTTAACTTTTATTTTGATGGATTCAAGCTCATCTAAACTCAAATGACTCAACAGTTCCATATAAGACCATAGATTGTCATCTGAAACTGACATGATTTTACCAAACATCTCAACGGGTTCATCTTGAATACCAATATAATTATTCAAAGACTTAGACATTTTTTTCTCACCATCTAGGCCAACCAATAATGGCATGGTCAAAATAGCTTGTTGACTGAGTCCGTGTTGTTTTTGCAATTCACGTCCGACGAGTAGGTTAAATTTCTGATCCGTGCCACCAATCTCAAGATCGGCTTTCAGCATCACAGAATCATGGCCTTGTAATAAGGGATAGATAAACTCATGTAAAGAAATTGGCATATTTTGGGCATAACGCTTTTGAAAATCGTCACGTTCTAAAATTCGAGCCACCGTGTAACTTTGTGTCAGCTTAATCATATCTGCTGCACTCATTTTACCAAACCATTCGCTATTATAAACAAAATGCGTTTTATGCGGCATCAGTACTTTAAGTGCTTGTTCTTTATAAGTTAAGGCATTCTTCAATATTTCTTGTTCATCCAATGTCGGGCGAGCAGCGTTTTTTCCGCTAGGATCACCAATTCTGGCAGTGAAATCACCCACAACAAAATACACCTCATGCCCTAATTCCTGAAATTGTCGCAATTTACGCAATAACACTGTATGACCAAAATGAATATCAGCCGCGGTGGGATCAAAGCCTGCTTTTACGCGCAATATTTTGTTTTGAGACATTTTTTGCATTAAGTCATCTTTGCCAATAATTTCTGAAATTCCCCGCCACAAATCTGTGCAATCTTTAATCTCTGCAGTGCCCGACATCATAAATACCTTCTGTAAACAATTGACCTACTCTTATCCAAAGGTTATCTTACCCCAAACCAATGCACAAAATTTTAGTCTAATCATACTATATTATCTAAGGCGAAGCATGATTTTTATAAAAAAAATACTTTCCAATAAATTGCATTTTCGCATCGTTATCGCTCTACTTGTCGCTGTAACTTTTGTTTCTATTTTAAAGCTAAAACACCACCATTCAAACTTTGAAAAACAAGAAATCAGTCTCCCTGAGCTCGAGACTCTCAGCTCTGAAAGCTCAGAGGAGTCAGCTGATGGCTGGGTTACTCTCCGACCACGTGCTGGTGATACTTTGGGTAAAATATTCATAAGAGCAGGTCTACCACAAAGTACCCTATATAAAATATTAGCTCACAATCCACATGCAAAGCTTTTTGGACACATTGCCCCCAATCAAGAAATACGTTTTCAAATTCAGAAAAACGCCTTGACCCAAATGATTCTACCCATCGATGAGCTGCAATTTATCATTGTATTGCAAGATAAACAGGGATTCAAAACAGCCATTCAAACCAAAAGCATGACCGAGCGTCGCGAGTATATTTCAATAACGATTAAAAGTTCCTTATATCAAACAGCTAAAAATGCCAATATCCCAGTCAAGTTAATCGATCAAATGAATCGTATCTTTTTTTGGCAGGTACAACTGTCGCGTGAAATTCGCCCAGGTGATCGCTTAAACATTTCTTATCAATCGTTTTATATCAATGATCAACGGGTTAAAGTAGGCGATATTCTGGCTGTATCTTACAGGCATGCCGATGGGACTACCTACGAGGCGATCCGTCATGAATCAAAAAATGGGACTATTACGTATTATCGACCCAATGGTACGAGCTTAAATAAGGCTTTTAACCGATATCCAGTTCGTTTTAGCCATATCAGCTCTAATTTCGGCTCTGCTCGAAAGCATCCCATTCTCCATTATACGCGTCCACACAAAGGCATTGATCTGGCTGCCCCCATAGGCACGCCTATTTATTCGATTGGTAATGGCAAAGTGTCTTTTATGGGGCGCCAAAATGGCTATGGTAATATGGTTAAAATCACCCACGACCAACAATACGCCACCGTTTATGCCCATATGCTGAAATTTCAAAAAGGCTTGCGAACCGGCTCTACTGTGCAGCGTGGTCAAGTCATTGGCTTTGTTGGACAAAGTGGTCTAGCAACTGGCCCCCATTGTCATTATGAGCTTCATGTACACCATATTCCAAGAAATCCTGCGACCGTAACACTTCCACAAGCACTGCCAATTCCTGCGCATGAGTCTTTCGTGTTTTTTAAAAATGCCAAAGAACTTTTTGCTCAATTAAAACTATTTGAGGATAGTCAATTGGCAACCGCTAAAAGCCCGGGACAAAATGTATTAAGTTAAAAACAATAGATGGGCGACAATGATAGCCGTGGCCATGCCAACAAAATCTGCAATCAACCCTACTGGAACTGCGTAACGGGTATGGCGAATATTAATGGTTCCAAAATATATCGCCACAACGTAAAAAGTGGTTTCTGTAGAACCCATGATGGTTGCCGCCATCTTAGACACCCAAGAATCGCCGCCAAATTGTTGAATAATATCCACTAAGATACCATTGGAGGCACTCCCTGAAAATGGACGAATTAACACCAATGGAATGATTTCTAAAGGAATATTCAAGCGTGTTAGCAGAGGTTTTAATACCTGCCCTAACAATTCAAAAAAACCAGATGCTCGCAACATGCCAATGGCTACTAACATAGCAATCAAATAAGGAATTAAATTCACCGCTGTCTGGAAGCCATCTTTAGCGCCATCAACGAAGCTATCGAAGACATTAACGCGTTTGAACGCGGCATAAAAAGGAATGCCCACAACAAACAGTAAAAAAATGATATTTGAAAGTTGATCCACGATATTTATCATAAATTCTCTGTGTCTTTTATACGATACATCGATAATTTAGCAAACTGTCGCGCCGCTATAAAAGCGGTAATCGTCGCCAATGAACTACAAATGAGACTACTAACAATAATATTACTGGGGTGGTGACTACCATTCATCGCCAAATAGGCAATTGCGGTCGTTGGAATCAGCTGTAAGCTGGATGCATTTAATACCACAAACATACACATACTATCACTGGCAGCATGTACACGGGTGTTGAGTGTTTGCAGCTCCTTCATCGCTTGCATGCCAAAAGGTGTTGCCGCATTCCCCAAGCCAAACAAATTGGCACTAATACTCATGACCATCGAACCCATTGCAGGGTGATCGACCGGCACATCAGGAAACACTCTCCGAATCACTGGTCGCATCCAAACAGACATTTTTCCAATGAGTCCTGAGTCTGAGGCTACTCTCATAATGCCCAACCACAAAGAAAGCATCGCAGTTAAGCCTAGTGCCAAATTGAAAGCATTTTTTGCAGAATCCGTCACTGCTAAAACCACCTGATCGAGGCGATTTGTAGCAATTCCGCAGATCATGGCTAGAAATATCATTGATAACCAGATAATATTAAGCATGATTACATCCTAGTAAAATACAATGTCAAAACAATTAATGATATGGGGCAGTTGCCTGCTTTTACAACTTAGCGTTAACTCATTATGCCATGCTTTTACAAGCAAAAACACACCCCAAAAACAATATGATACAGAAATTTCTGCCCTTTTTCAGGAACTTGCTCACCAAAAACCGATGCGCATCGGTGATAAAATCGCATGGATTTCAAAACACTGGCTGAACCGACCCTATAAACTATATTGCTTGGGAGAAGGCCCTCAAGGCGATTTTGATCAAAGACCTATTTATCGCACCGATGGATTTGACTGTGAAACATTTGTAGATATGTCACTGGCATTAGCCTTTTCAAAAAATTTGCCGCAATTTAAGCAAAATATCAAACGTATCCGCTATCATGATAATGTGGTTGATTTTGTGCATCGCAATCATTTTACCAATATTGATTGGAATAAAAACAACCAAAAACAAGGTTTTATTAAAGACATCACCTCAAACATCAAATCCAATCATCAAATCCTTGCCATTGAGAACACTATTATTATTAAAAAAAATCAATGGTACCAACAAATATCTTCCAAGCGTGTATATTTGATTGCCCACAACCCACAACTGGTAAACAAAAAAACTCGCGCTTTGCACCGTCAAGCACAATTGCAAGGCCAATTTGTCTCTAAAATAAATTACATTCCCATTTCAAGTCTCTATGATAAGGAAGAGCAACCAAAATTAGCTATATTCTACCAAATACCTCATGGTGCCATTATTGAAATTGTCACTCCCAACAGTGATACTGAAAAATTAATTGGCACCAACCTTGATATCTCTCATCTGGGTTTTGCTTTATATAAAAACAAACAACTCTATTTCAGAAATGCATCCATGCTTAACCAATGCGTGGCAGATGAACCATTGGCGGTTTATCTAAAAAAATATCTCCATAGCGAAAAAATAAAAGGTATTCATATCGAAATGCCTCTTGAACAAGCCGCACTTCAATGAAAATCCGATGGATAAGCCCTTTTATCTTCGCTGTTGCAATGATCAACTATACCCACACTAAAAACATTATTGTTCATATCGACCCTAAACACGTCATTGATTGTGAGGTCGCTCAGGATCCTTCTGCTGTTCAAAAAGGTTTAATGTTTCGCAAACACCTTACGGCCCATCAGGGAATGTTATTTATCTTTCCACAATCCTCAAATTGGTCATTTTGGATGAAAAACACCTTAATACCACTGGATATTATTTGGTTAGATGCCAACAAAACCGTTTTGTATATTTCTAAAAACACCCCCCCTTGCCCAAAAGACACTCTGAATTGCCCAACCTATACTCCCCCAACTTATCTTAAGGCAAAATATGTTTTGGAAATTGCACAAGGACAAAGTGAACGCTTAAATATCTATCCACAACAACATTTACAATTTTAATATTGAACATTGCCGATTTATCCTTAATAATAAATCTTTACATCTACCATCTGGCATAATATATGCTTGTATTACAAAAACTGATTATTGCGATTATTTTTCTGGGCTTGGCTAGTTGCAGCGCCCGCCATAGTAAGTTTGATGAGACCGATCTCTCAAAAGAATTTACAAATACAGTTAAGCCCCACCAAGCTGGTATGAATAAAACTGCATTGTCAACGTCTCTTGGAACGAATTACAATCGTCTCATCCACTTCCCAAGTACAGACAAGCAATACTTCCTGAGAAAGTTAAATCAATATAATATTCAATTTATACAATATCGGGATACCATCACTTTAATTGTGCCCACTGATCAATATTTTTTATTTAATTCAGACAGGCTCAATGATTTATGTTTGGCAGGCCTAGACTATATTGTCGAACTTATCAAATTATACCCAGGTACCACTGTCTATATTTCTGCATTTTCCGATAAGGTAGGTGAACGTCAATTGCGCAATGAGCTCACACAAGCCCGTGCTGAAGCGATACTCACTTTTCTGTGGTCGCACAATATTTCATCTAAAAAATTACGCTCTGCAGGCTTTGGCGCTCGTTATCCCATTGCTGATCATGACACAATCCGAGGCAGTGCGATGAACCGACGTGTTGAAATTCAATGGACTACCAGTCCAGATGAAACCTTAGATAATACGCTTACGGCAATGAAGTAAATGTAGTAATTGCTTTAAAAAACAAATCAGGCACATCAGATTCCAAGGAATGTTCTGGATTTTCATAAATCTTTAAACGACTATAGGGAATTAAAGAAGCCATTATTTTGGATCACAAATCCAATCTTCTTCACCGACTAAAATCAATGTTACATAACTGATGAGTATAATCAAATTTCCAACAATGGTTTCTAAATCCCTCATTTACAGCTTCATAACAAAAGCAGGGCATTGGTGCAATACGATCTACAGCTTGATGATGTCTTATTTTCAATGAGCACATTGATACCATAACCCTGGTATATTCAGAGCAAGACATACGGCAAGGTCTCAAGGGCCCTCTTATTTTTATAGACCAATCTTACCGGTAAATAAGTATGGAGTGCATTAGATCGTTCAGGAATAAAAATATCATGGAGATCTATTTTAAGAGGCATACAAAACTCCTTAAAAGCGTGTCTTAGGTCTGCAAGTCTACTTTAAGGTCGAGCACCCCCCTACTTTGTTAGTATAGAGCAAGAATAGGTTTCAGAGGTTATAAAACATCGATGGATTAAATCAAAAATCCCTGCCAATAAAGAGGCAGTTTTTTCCAAAAACCTTCAATCAGCTTCGCTAAACCATCATACCCTGGATAAAAGTTATGGCAGCAGGTCTTTACCTAGGGTAATATTGTAATCGCTAATCTCCTTGGATGTTATTGTTTGTCACAACTCAATAGTACCGAATTTTGGGATGACTCAATTCCTAATTTTTCACCTTGCATTTACAGCAGTATACGAACTTAGTTGACATTAGTTTGACCTATTTATCATCTTCGATTAAGATGCTTCTGCTACCCATCCCTGAATTTTGCTTATTTTTAATGAGGAACCCCCATGGTTATTGGGAAATTTTTTGGCAGTATTTTATTGATAATTGGCACATCAATTGGTGGAGGCATGCTTGCTTTGCCGGTAGCGACATCTGCAGGCGGGTTTTTTTGGGCAAGCATTGGTTTTATCAGCTGCTGGCTAATCATGACGGCAGGTGCTTTTTTAATTTTAGAATGCCTACAGCCATTACCATTGGGAAGTAATATGGTATCGATGGCACGCCATTATTTAGGAAAACCAGGTGAGCTTATCATCTGGTTTTTGTACTTAGCTTTTCTTTATAGTCTACTTGGTGCCTATATCTCTGGGGGTTCAGATGTATTATACAATTTTCTAAATCAATTACATATTCACATTCCACAGTTACTTACTCCTATTTTATATACTTCAAGCTTTTCTCTTATCATTTATAACGGCATTCGCTGGGTAGATTATATCAACAGAGGCTTGATGTTTGGTAAGCTTGGGGCTTATGCATTATTGGTGGTGGTGATTTTACCCTTTATTCATACCAAAAATTTTATTCCTGGTGAATTGAAACGACTTCTTCCACAGTTCTCAATATTAATAACGTCATTCGGATTTGCATCTATAGTGCCAAGCCTAAGAGACTACTGGCAAAATGATATTAAAACTCTCCGCAGAATTATCCTAATCGGATCGATAGTACCCCTTTTCTGTTATTTGCTGTGGGACTTTGTCATTATGGGCGCCATATCTCCCCAAGGACCCCATCGGTTAACCCTTTTACTGCAAAGTGATCATACAATTAGTGGACTCGGGCAAGGTTTGGGGGAGACCACCCATAACAAAATGATTAGCAAACTATTTGATTTTTTTAGCGGTATTTGTATGCTTACAGCTTTCTTAAGTGTATCCTTAGGATTGTTCGATTTTATTGCCGACGGATTCCGTTTAAAAAAACAGAGTTTTCAGGGGCATTTGGCCCTGGGGCTAACTTTTTTTCCACCACTATTAATGGTGTTGATGTATCCCGGAATGTATCTGAGTGCTTTAAATTATGCAGGTACACTTTGTGTGATATTATTGTTAGTTTTCCCCCTGTTGATGACATGGAATGCTAGAAAAACCTATCGCCAACAACAGCAACTGCTGCCTGGAAATAAATTATCGCTCATACTCTTATTATTCGCTGCAATATTTAGCATCATCATTCCCCATATAGGCATATGATTATGATTGAAAATAAAAAATATAGATCCTTTATAAAATGGCCTGGAAATAAATTTCGTTGTCTAGAGCAGATTATTCCAAGGCTCCCAAAAAGTAACCGCTTAATAGAGCCTTTTGTGGGCTCTGGTTCTGTTTTTTTAAATAGCGATTATAAACATAATATCCTAGGAGAAAAAAACCACGACCTCATCCAATTATTTAAACTAGTAAAAGAACAAGGTCCAGACTTTATCCAATATTGTGCTCAATGGTTTAAACCAGAATACAATCATGCAGAACAATATTATGCCTTACGTGATACTTTTAATCAGACAGAAGACCAAACCCTAAAAGCATCCTTATTTCTTTACCTAAACCGTCATGGATACAACGGCTTATGTCGCTTTAATAATAAGGGAATATATAACGTTCCTTTTGGTTTGTACAAAAAACCTAATTTACCAGAAAAGGAAATGCTTCGATTTCACCAAAAATCAAAACACTGTGAGTTTTTTCATTGCGATTACAAACAAACCTTTGAATTGGCCAAGCCAGGTGATGTTATTTATTGCGACCCGCCTTACCACCCACTCAGTAAAACAGCGAAATTCACCTTGTATACTCAAGGTGCATTCAACGAGACCGATCAAACTGAGCTGGCAAGACTTGCAGAAAGCACATCAAAACGAGGTATACATGTTTTATTATCTAACCATGATACAGAGTTCACCAGAAATCTATATCAAAATGCTCAAAACATTTATTCATTTGAGGTTCAGCGCTCAATAGCAAGCCGTTCTGCACAGCGAGTGTCTGTAAAAGAAGTACTGGCATATTTTCCTGCCACAGCTTCTCTATAAGACTTCCTCAACGACATTATCTGTTGTTTTTAGTGTTTTACCGGTCACATCCTCTACCTCATTGACAGACTCGTCAACAACAGCAGCACTATCATCAACGACCTCGCCGAGTAATCCGGCATTGGCATTGACTATCATCCCTAAAAACATCACTATGCCTATCAATAACTGTTTCATGATCATCTCCTTATGTTAATCACCATAAGTATAGTCGTGATTAAAAAAAAGTCATTGTTTAGGTATCTTCTCGATATAGCAGGGTAACCGCACCAGTATAACGACATTACCTTAAAAAATAGTTTCATTTTTTAAAAAAACTGCTTGACACGGGTTTTTCACGAAAACACAAAAAATCACCTACATGCTCCAGTCTACAGTATACGTACGTATCATGCGCCATAACGATCGCTAGGACACGGGTATGTGTGCTCGTCGGCACCTCCCCAGATATGATTTTTTTTCATGCCGTATATCATGCCCCAAGGGGTAAAAATTATCGCTAATAACCCGTGTTATCATAGTGATATTGCATTGACTGATATGATATCAACACAAATGAATCGATCTGAAATCAAAAAGACACTTGAAGCATTGGCAGAAAACATTGCGTCCATTAGTGACGAGCGTGTTGCTTCCGTTCAGAAAACATTATTTAATTTGGTTGAAGTATTAGTGGATGCTAATGCACAGCGAGATAAAATCATTCAAGAATTAAAAGATGAAATAAATAGGCTGAAAGGTGAACAAGGCAAGCCACAATTTGATAAGAAAAAACCAGATAAGCTTGAACCTGTTGATTCGAATCACTCATCAGAAGACGATAGAAATAAACGTAAGAAAAAAATCAAAAAGACAGAATAGATCAAGGTAGATCGGCGCGTTATCATTGAAATCAATAAAGATGACTTACCTTTCGATGCCCAATACAAAGGCATGGAAAAGCGAATTCTGCAAGATCTCAAAATTATCACCGATAACGTGGAGTTTAGTTTACCGGTATATTATTCTCCTTCATTGAAGAAGACATTTATTGCCACATTGCCTGAGGGTTATGTGGGTGAATTCGGACCAGGTATTCGGGCGCTCATTATTTCTCTATACCGTGATTCAAAAATGACTGAGCCTGCTATAGCGCGATTTTTAAAAACCTTTGGCGTTTCGATTGCCAATTCAACCATATCCCGCATGCTCACTGAAGGGCATGATGTTTTTCATCAAGAAAAAGAAGACATTATTGATGCTGGATTACAGTCAACCACGTATCAGCATATTGATGACACCACCTCCAAAGTTGCCGGAAAGAGCTATTATACTCATATTCTGTGCAACCCTTATTACACCGCTTTTTTTACACTTCCAGGGAAAGACAGGTTGACGTTATTGTCCATGCTGTGTCGTGAAGAGCTCCGGTTCACTATCAATAAAACGGCCTACAAACTCATGACCGAACTGGGGATGTCTGAAAAGCGGCTGAAAGAGCTGCAGTCATTACTGCCTAACGATGTCATTTTAACGCGCGACGAAATAGATGCCGTATTACAGACGATGTTTCCTAAATCCCATAAAAACGGGACCAGTCGAAAGCATATCCTTGAAGCCACTGCCATCGTTTATTACCAAGGAACAGCGCTTGCTATCAAGCAGCTGGTCGCTGATGACGCACCACAATTTAATTTAATCAGCGAGCACAAAAGCGCATG
>Ga0247844_1008627_pt1 | contig 10968 bp, 4 predicted proteins | sample LaCtaG_FD_192421 | JGI IMG/M metagenome (GOLD analysis project Ga0247844, IMG submission 192421) | Freshwater microbial communities from meromictic Lake La Cruz, Castile-La Mancha, Spain - LaCruzMarch201714.5m_1 | ecosystem: Environmental > Aquatic > Freshwater > Lake | place: Spain: Castile-La...
GGGAACCATGAGCTCCAGTGTAGGAAACATTATTGAATTGGGCGGGGAAGATCTGGGAGATGATTTGGGTGCAAGCCTCTTTACGAGCACCCGTGTCCCTTCTCGTCCGGCAGGACAACCCACAAGTGAACCTGTTCAGGACATTTCTATTGAGCCGCTGGAGTCCATTTCATTCGATCTCCCCTCTGAATCTCTCCCTGAGATTACCATTCAGAAGTCATCTGACCCGTTTTCGTCATCCTCTTCGTCCTCTTCTATGTTTTCCAATGCGCAAACCGCATCAGGCCCCTCGATCTCCTTGGCGGCTCCCACTCGTCTTTCCGTGGAGGAGGAGCGCAAAAAGAAGATGGAATTGATCAACAAACTGAACCGTCTGGAGTCCAAGGGATACACGATGACAAAGCGGTTCACCATGGATAATACGCTCGAAGAGATTCAGAGCGAGTTTGAGCGTCTGTCGGATGCGAAGAGTCTAGAGGCGTCTCTCCGATTTCAGCGCCAATGTCTCATGGGTGTAGCCACGGGCGCAGAGTTTCTTAACAGCAAGTTTAATCCGTTTGACTGGGAACTAGATGGGTGGTCCGAGTCCGTTCACGAGAACATTGAGGACTTTGATGAAGTCTTTGAGGAGCTGTATGATAAATACAAGGGTCGTGGAAACATGCCGCCTGAGGCGAAACTGATGATGTCTCTCGTGGGCAGTGGTTTCATGTTTCACATGAGCAATTCCTTTTTTAGGTCGAAGATGAGTAATGTAGATCCGAGTGACATTTTCCGAAACAACCCTCAACTGGCGAAACAGTTTGCAGCCGCGGCGGCCACACAGGCGGGTCCTGGATTTGGCAATTTCATGGGGGCAGCCATGGGCGTTCCGCAACAGGCACAGCAATACCAGCAATATCCTCAGCAGCAGCAACAGCAGCAACAAGGTCAGTCCACAGGATCTTTCTATCAGTCCTCTCAGGCCCCGATGCCGCAAGTCCCTCAGCCGATGGCGGCCCAACAGCCGGCACCGATCCGCCGTGAGATGAAAGGGCCGACGTCGGTGGATGAGATTCTGAAGACGTTTCAGGAGGTGCGTGCGGCGGACATGGAGGGTCCCACCTTTGCCACCCCCCCTATGTTTCAGTCTCCCGCACGACAGGCCATGCAGGAGATCAATAGCATTCCTGCGAGCCCGCGATCGGATGACATGGAGAGTGTCTATACGACGACGAGCAATCCGCAGAAGCGTGGTCGCCGCAAGCCGAGCGTGCCGGTTGGCAATACGATGACGCTGAACCTCTAAATGGAGGCATTCTGCCCCCATACCCCCTTCCATAGGAGATGACTAGGTATTCACACCCCACACCCCTCTCCACTGGAGATGACTAGGTATTTACACCCCACACCCCTCTCCATGGGAGAGGGGTGTGGGATAAGTGTCCCCACTACATATGAAGCAACGTCATATTGGCCGCATAAATGTCTTTTGCCTCCACGTGATCCTCCTCAGGATCTTCCTTGACAACATAACGGCTCGCCTTGGAACTCAGGCGATGAAGGATTTCCTTCTCTTCGGGTGTCATCTCTCCCTCTTTCTTGTCACAGGTCGATCCCTTTTTCCCGCTGGTGCCGAAGAGACACAGGGCGGAGTTTTCATTAAAGAGGTAGCCGAGAAAGAGGACAACGACCAGTGTGGCCCAGAAGGCGACCCAGATGCTGCGGGTGGCAACGAACAGAACCGTAAAAATCAGAATCCGCCGAACCCACGGGAGTTGAAGGAATTGTTCTTGTTGTTTTGTCACTTCTAAGCCGATAAACCGACCTCCCAAATTCAGAATGAGCATCATCAGGCCGATGAAATAGGGGTTGGTATTAAATAAGTGGAGCACGGTATCCAAAGGACTCATGGCGACCATACTGGTAGCCGCCATGTGACCCATGCTTGCTGCCACCGGAAGACTCATGGTTTGTCTGATATTCATGCATTTATAATTCAGAGAAGGGTGTCAACAGGGTTTCCATGTCATTCAAGTAAAAAAAGAGAAGAAGGGCAACCAAGATACCGACGGCGGGAGACCAGAGAGCGGCGGAAAGGAGAAGGCCGACGATCAGGATGCGCCACATCGGGTATTGATAGAGGTGGGTCAAGACAGGACCGTATTCCTGTTCAAATACGGTTCCATAGCGAAGAAGGATGCCAGCCGTGAGAAGAATCACGACGGCACAGGCAATTCCATTGGCATTTCGATCAAAGGTTAGAAACGAAGGCCACATTCTGTTTCTATCCCCTGTTTTTATCTTATGATTGAACGGCCTGTGTGGTCACACGATCTGTGGAAATCACGGCGGGAGTTTCACCGAGCACCTTCTCGACGAACCAGCGACGACCCGACACTTTCTTTTCGGAGGTTCCTCCGTCAAATCCCTCTAGCGAACTCATGGGATTACGAATGGCGCCATGAAGAATCAAGAGAAACGCCATGGCGGTCAGTAGACCGTAGACCCATCCGAGCCCATGGACAACACCATAGATGGCGGCAAGGGCGAGTAGTCGACCGAGTAGGGAATCCGCAAACATACGGAGATTCATGGGGACCACGTGGGCGTAGGTAATCAGAAGAATCATGATGGCGCCATAGAGAAGCGGAAAAGGGGAACTCATCGCTCCACCGTGTTGAAGTATGGCGGACATCCTGTTTACATGCCTGTTTTCTTTATGACCCACGATTGCGTAATGAGGTAACAGCGAGGTAACAACGAGGTAACAACGAGGTAACAACGAGGTAATAGCGAGATCATAGATTGTCTCCCATGGGTAGTAGGAGAGAGGACATGAACTATTGTTCGTTAGAAGATGCCTTTCAAGAGGAGGCGCCCTCTCCGGGATGTGGAAGTGATCAGGCTACCAAGCAGGCACGGAGGGAAGAGCGCCGCAAGGCGCGGAGGTGCAAGGGCCCTCCTGCGACGTATTTGGACTTGGATCCTGATCGGCAGAATCTTACCCCGCTTCCTGAAGTGAATGCGATGAATCATGTGACAGGGCTGCGCGAGCATGTGCCTGTGACGGCACAAAACGAAGGCTTTGAATCGGAGCTGATCCAGGTCCAGCCTGCCTCCGCCGGCCCTACAGGCTCTTCTAAAAAGAAGTTCTTTGGGGCCGATCCGGATGATGGATTCGCCGACTATGAGCCAGATCAGCAGGACCGCCCTACTGATTTTATGGCGGCGTTTCAGCCGTCGGGTGTGAAGGGACCGCTGCCGAGCCCCTCGATGCAACAGGAGTGGAAGCCGCTGACGGCGAGTGGTGCCCAGACGGCATTCATTGAGCATTTGCCGCCGCCAGGGGGTCAGTATGCTCCACAGGCTCCACGGGCTCCACGGGCGCTGCGGGGAGGCGAGATGTCCATGGAGGATGTAATGAAGAAGATGGATCGTATCATGGCGCGGTTGGATGATACGCATACGGCATCGCCTGAGCAGGTGACGTCAGAGATCATGATGTTTATTTCGAGCGGTATTTTTGTGCTGTTTCTGATGGATCTTCTGGTGAAGAAGGGGAGCACGCTGCGATTTTAATAGCTTCATGGGGATGGGAACAGGAATGGATCAGAGGAGCATGGTTGCTCATCGGATCAATACCTTTTATCACGTTGCAGCATTGCGCCGTTCTATGTATTACTACGCGCTGCGCTTCTTTCGTGTGCGACGGTTCGCTTTTCGACGGACTCTGGTAAAACCTCCATTTGTATTGTTGTTCAATGATACGCTTGAACGAAATATCGGAGTAGCCCCTTTACGCACCATTTGATTGACAGGCCGTCGGGCCGTCGTAGAGGCAGGCGCCCGTTGTTCAATCTGTTTCACTTGACCCCTGACAAATGATGGTTCACATGTAATCTGTGTCGCCCCATATTTTGCCATGGCATCCGTGAATTCAATCGTGCCAATCGTGGTGATCGCATTATGGTTGATCAGCTTCTGAATCAGCTCTTCTAGATCATAGGGAAGATCATCCCCTCCTTGCAGGATTCTCTTTGCATAACTGGAAAACTGATGAACAATTTCGTCGTCTTGCCGACTCAATCGCTGTAGATTCTGATAGACCCCGTCGAGTAAAGGGTGAATGGTCTCCATGTTGGGAGGATCCATCTTTCCAGGAATCACGGGGTAGAGTGACTCGCGAAGTGTCAACAGAGGTCCAATGTCTACATAAGGAGTTGGCGGAGGATTGTTGGCATCGCGTGAGAGGTTCACAACGGTAAAGATGCAGAAGGTATTTTTCTTTTTGCCCACACTCTTTTCAATCAGTCTCGCCAAGGGGCCACCATCTACCGCCTCTTTACTGGAGCTCTGTCCAAAGCAATGTAGATGGTTCGGATGACACTGTAAGGGAACACACTCATCGAGGAAAGGAGGAGCGCGTGTCTTTCCACGAAGGCTCTTGCGAACACTCGTGCTAATAAAGGACCGAAGTCGTTTCAGACTGTCATTGATGAAGACACCCTCTTTGACACGCTGATCGCATAGTGCCTGCCGAGGATACTCCTCGATTTGTGTTTTGGTCATGATGGTAGGAGAACGGGAGTCAACCTTGTGTGTCACAAGGGATTGAAAGAGGGTTTGATATTTTGTAGAAGCATGAGTATACCATACGAGAATTCTCAGAAGTTGGTATATATTTAGATCATATACCAAAGGTTTTACATCACCCTGTGTAACACCTGGAGAATCACGATAAAAATTTAGTATTCTTTGATACGAGGGGCGAAAGGCATTAAACCTGTGCATCTCCGTACTTAGTGCTGAATGCCCATATGTGGATAGATCAATCTTATCATATTGTTTAAGACCTGCAATCGTGAGTGGTAGCTCTTTCTTATTAAGTTTAGCATGTGCATAAAGATCCCTGATTATCTCATACATTTCGGCGCAGTGACGCTCGATGATCTGAAAGACATTCATGATATCGACATTTGAATCAAACAAATAGGAGGAACCCCTCTCTGCCAAAACAAACACCCTACTGTCTATGTTTGGTGCTACTTTGCGAACCTCTTCTTTTGCACTCTCTATTACGTTATGTAGCATAGGATGAATCAATTCCTTCACACCAATGGTCTCTCTGACACGAGGATCCGCGCACATGAACGTGTTCTCCACTCCCGCAAAATCGCAGACGATAAAGACGGCATCGCCTTGTGCTGGGCCTGCGGCTTTTGCTTCGCTTCTTGCATCGCCTGCGGCTTTTGCTTCGCTTCTTGAAAAGGTCAGCACACAAATCACATGGCTTCGTGAACTCTGTGGATTATTGGGAGTCGGTGCGGTATTTCGTTGTGTGTCAATGTATTCCACAATCTCCTTCTCCAAGGGAACCCCATGTTGATTGGCCCATGTTCCTTCTTGAATCGTATAGGAAAACGGTGTCGCGTTAGAACAATCTGCCACAGGGATCTCATATGTGGTTGCTTTTCCCTCTTTGTCTAAGACAGTGCGTATGAGTTTCTTCTGTGATGCAAGGGAGATGGTTCGACACTGTCCCTCTTGTGTCTCCCCCTCGTCCAATTCGTAAATGATCACTTGACATGATCGAAACCCCTCCCCTCCACTTGGGTGAATCAACCGATTGGCCACATGAGCAAGAATACCAGGTTGTCCATTGTGTTTCGCATAGACCAGTGTCGTTGTTTTGCCACTACCTGATGCGCCATATCCGATGACCGTGACAGCCTCTCCCGCACGCAATCGATTCTCCACGGCATCGACAAAGACTTGATCGTGGGAGATCATTTGACTGGTCATAGTGGGCGGATAGATCTTGGTAAAGGGTCCATAGAGATACGTCTGTTGATTCCCTCCTTTCTTGATCTCTCTACCCACCGCATCATAGAATGGAGTCGGTGTGGGCGAATAGGTCATCTTCAATCTCTTCTGATATCGTCCCTCGATCTCATACTGAAACCGAGCATTACCACGGTCAGGAGTCTTACTGGATAGATACAGAAAGGTAAGAAGAGACGTATCCTTGTTATGTTTATTATGTTCATCCGCCAATATCACTCCACATGATCGTTGTAGATTGTCAATGTTGGCTGTATTTTGTGCTAGATATTTCTCACTAAAGACCCGAATCTGCTCCACGGTCTGATTGATCGCCACAAGGTCGTCTGATTGATTGATGATGGGTGCTTGACGTAATCCGATGATCAGATAATACAGAAGGAGATCGATTTGCATGGCATTTCCGCCGCCACTGGACGTTCCACTGGGCGCTGCATTTGCACTAGAAGCGCCACTAGAGATATTCTCCTGATACTGTTCATACTCTGCGTAGGTGGATCCAAGAAGGGTCTTCATTACCCTCTCTTCGGGTAAGGGAGAAAACAGAGTGACAAGAGGGAATCGCTGAAGACACTCGCGCAGAGCGGCATCCTCACGCAGATCATGCGCACGAAGGGCGATGGGATGGCGTAAGAGGGTTCTCCATGGTAGGAAATAGTCTTGGGTCAGTTGAGTGATCAACGTCTGGATGGCCTCATGGCTGACGGGTTGAAAGGAGACTTTCGGGACAGGAAAGGCGCTTAGATCCACGATACCATGTCGTTTGGAGAAGTCAGATTGGAGATGAGTGAGTTGTTGTTGTAATTTCTCATTGTCAGCAGTCAATCTTGCGATCTCACCCGTCGTTTCGGCAAGTATTTCCGTTTTCTCTTTTATTGCCTGTTCTGCCCGTTGTTTCTCTCTTACGGCCTCCTCTTTTGCTGCTAGTAGAAGGGGTTCATTCATTGCTACCAAATTTTTAATAGACTGATTCGTCGTTTTTTGTAATAGAGCCATTTCAGAATGATGTCTTTTTTCTAACTCTGCAATCTGTCTTTCATGTGTTTCAATGATTGGTTTGTAATTTTCAATGGCCTGTTGTGTTTCCCTTGCTACAGCTGTTAGACGCGCCATGGTTTCCTTATGTGATGCGATCGTTTTCTCTAATAATCTGGTAGCCGCATTCTTCTCTTCTTCCACACGTGCCATCGCAGCACGATGATTTTCCTCTAGTGTGACCATCTGCGCTTGCAGTGCCGCCGCATGAGCGCTGTTCTGTTCCGATCGTGCCACTTGCGCAGCAGCGTGGGTTTTCTCCATGTCTGCCTGGATTTTTTCCACACGTGCTTCTGATTGTCTTACTGTCTCTAGTGTTTCTTGCATCTTCGCCGCATGACGAGCCTCCAGTTCCGCCTTTTCTGCGGCTGCTTGTGCAACGGCACTTTCTAGTGTAATCGTAGCCTCAGCCGCGGCTGCCTCATACTTCGCAGACTCTGCATGAAGAGTAGTTTGCAATTCATCGACACGTTCTTTTTCTGCGGCAGCTTTGGCAAGCGCGGCAGTCACAGCCGCATTCAATCGTGTCTTCTCTGCTTCATAGGCGGCATTCTGGGCTGCCGTCCGAGTAGCTGCATTCGCAGCATTGGCGGCACGCGCCAGTTCCACTTCTTCGATCTTCTTGCGTGCCGCCTGCTGAGCCTCCTCGGCTGCTGCAAGTTGGTCCTGGAGAGCCTGTGTTGCCTGTTTTAGCGTAGCTTGTTGCCCTTCCAGTTCAGCCTGTTTCGTGCGGGCGGCCTCTGCCTCCGCAAGAGCTTTCTGCGAAGCCTCCTGGGCCACACGAGCGGTCTCTTGTGCTTCTGCCTCCCTGGCTGCAGCAGCAGCCGCTTTCTCTTCGGCCTCTACACGAGCCGCATGTGCCTCTTGTGCAGCTGCCTCGGCTTCCCGTTGAGCAGTAAGAGCAGCCACCCTTTTGGTCCGACTCGCTGCAGAAGTAGTCTCCGCCGCTTGTCTGGCGGCCTCCGCAGCAGCAATCGAAGCGGCGGCAGCTGCCTTTGCAGCATCGATCGCCTCCGTTTTCTCTCGTTCGGCAGCAGCGGCCTGATTCTTTGCCGCACGACTTTCAGATGTTAGATGAAGATTGTTATTCTCTACCTTTTTCATCTGAGAAGCCCACTCCGCCTTCTCTCGTTGAAAGGAATCTTCTTGTTCCTTTTTCTCTGCCACAATGGCTGCAACATGACCATTCAGGGCCTCTCTAGACTCCACCATGACATTATGAAGAGCCTGTTGATGCGCTGCCTCCGCCTCTTGTTGTTGCTGACGAAGTTGCTCCGCATGCGCGTTATCTCCTGCGGCAAGAGCTGCGGCATGTTGCTCCGAAAGGGTCTGACGCATTGCATCGGCTGCCGCCAGATCATTCTGATGTTGCGCCAATAGACGATCCCGCTCTTCACGCGCTTCCTTCTGTGCCGCATTGCGTTCCAAACGGGCCTGCCGAGCATTTGCTTCTGCCGCAGAAATTCTCTCATTGCGATTGGCCTCCATAGCAGCCATTGCCGCATTCTTCTCTCTCAACGCCTGTTCATGAGTCGCACTCAGTTCGGCAGCAGCGCGCATCTCTGCTGCATTGCGCTCTTGTAGAGTGGCATTGCGCTCTTGTTGGAGCTGTGCCAGTTTGGCCTCCGCCGCCGCATTGTGCTCTTGAATCTCTCGCTCTAGCTGGGCAATACGTGCCTGTTGTGCCTCATTATCACGATTTCGTTGCGATTGTAGGAGGCTGACTGTCTGACGAGCAGTTTCTGTCTCCTTTTTAGCGACAGCGATTGCCTCTTGGTGCTCTTGTTCTCGTTGTTCCCGAAGAGAAGTCGCGGCATCTAATGCGGTCTGGATGCGTGCCTGTTCCGCAGCTGCTGTGGCAGCCTCTTGCTCCCGTTGTGCTTGAGTGGCACTTGTGGATTGCTGGGCTGCCAAGGCTGCGGCCTCAGAGCGAGCAATCGCATCTTGAAGGGTGACCTGAAGAGCCGCCTCGCGCTGTTCTGCCTCTGTACGTGCTACTCGTGCTGCCTCTTGCTCTCGTCGTGCATCCTCTGCATTTCGTAATGCTGCATTTCGAGCCGCGTTAGACGCACTTCGAGCCGCGTTAGACGCATTTCGAGCCGTGTTAGACGCACTTCGAGCCGCATTGGCGGCATTCTTTTCCAAGCGTATGGCGGCTACATTGGCTGCGGCCTGTCTCCTCACGGTCTCTGCCTCTGTTCGCGCCTCCTCTGCCGCCACCTCTGCGACCCGTGCTCTTTCATCTGCTTGTTCCTTCTCTGAACGAGCGACCTCCACTTCCTGCTGAGCCGTGAGAGAGGCCTCTTGAGCCTGTGTTAGATCTGACTGAATGCGCATGATCTCCGCACGGGCCGCATTCCGATTTGTTCCGACCCGTGTGGCAGTCTCTTGAGCCGCTACCAATTCCCTATTTAGTTGTTGGACTTCTGCTGCGGCAACTTCTTTCGCAGCAGTGGCTGCTGCAACAGCGCGTGTAGCCTCTTCCGCCTGTTGTCGTGCCTGTTGAGCATCGGCGGTTTGCGCGGCAGCCTCATTCCGAGCCACCTGAGCCGCCTCTGCAGATGCCGCGGCCGACGCCAGAGCCGCAATGGCCTCTGTAGCACTAGTCTCTGCAGCAGCCTTTGCTGCGTCTGCCTCCCTACGAGCCGCATCCGCCTCCACTTGCGCAGCTTCTGCGGCGGCCTGTGAGTTCCGCGCCTGTTGAATCGCTTGTTGTGACGCCTCATGAGTGGCTGCAACCAATGCCTGGGCCGCAATAGATTGTGCTTGAGCCTCCGCAGATTCTTCTTGAGCACGAGCAAGTCCCTCTTGAATGCTTCTGATCTGTGCCTGAGCGGCAGTCCGTTCCACATTGGAGCTATTCTTCTGGCGTGAGAGATTCTGGAATTCTAACCGAGCCTCTTCCAATTGAGCAGTCAGTCGTTGAGCCTCTGCTTCTGCCTCTGCTCGAATACGCTCTGTCTCTGCTTTGGCGGCGGCAGCCTGTTGTTCTGCCTGCTGAGCCGCTGCCTCCTCCGCTTGTGTTCGAGCAGCTGTTCGTGCCGTTTCTAGCTCTCGTGTATGAGCCTCTTCTGCTAGCTTACGAGCCTCTGCGGATGAAGCCTCCGCATCTGCATGTGCCTCAGCAACCGCTAGTTGGGTTGCTGCATCAGCCGCTGCACGTGCAGCCTCCATTGCAATTTGATGTGCACTCTCTGCCTCTGCAGCCTGTCTCGATGCCTCTCTCTCTGCCTCTTCTAGCTGCTGTCTCATCGCCTCTATCTCCGCCGCATGAGCTGAACTTCTATTTCCGATATTCCGTTGGGCCGCTTCCAAGGCAGCCTGTCGTTCTGCAACAGCCTCTGCGGATGCCGCCGCTTGATTCCTCAGCTGGGCTGCGTCTTCCTCTGCAGCCACACGAGATGCCTCTGCCGCAGCATGAACAGCCTCTTGTTCTACTACATGGGCAGCCGCTTGTGCAACTAGTTCTGCCCGTGCTGTCGCCAATTCCGCTTGAAGGCGTGCAACCTCTGCATTCCGATTTCCACGGTTTTGTTCTTGGGCTTCAGTGAACTGTGCTCGAAGTCGCTCTATGTTTGCTGCCGCCTCTACTCGTGCGGCCGCCACATTCGCTATAGCAGTTGCCCGTGCGTGTGTAAGATCTGCGAGGGATTGATTACGTTCTGCTGTAATTGCGTGAATACGCGCCTCAGCCGCCTGAACGCGTGCCGCTGCCGCCTCTTGCGCTGCCACATCTGCTACACTTGCTGCAGCCCCTGTTGTTTCCAGTTCGTCTAGCCTTGCACGGGCAGCGGCAAGTTCATTTGTAGATCTAGTGTGTTCTGCAGTAAGTGCACGAAGTCGTTCCGTTGCTTCCTGTGCAGCCGCTGCATTACGCTGTGATTGTTCTGTTGCTGCCTGTGCCGCCGCCTTTGCTGTAGCGACCAGTGCAGCATGCGCTGCGACTTCTGCCTGTGCGGCAGCCAATGCAGCCTGTGCATTGGCGATCGCAACCGAATCTTGTTGCTGTTTTGCCGCTTGTAATACACGCTGTGCCTCTTGCTCCGCCACAATGGCCTGTTGTGTCGCGGCTTGTGCGCTTGCAAGTTGGGCCTGTGTTGCAGCAAGGGC
>Ga0247844_1008628_pt1 | contig 10967 bp, 9 predicted proteins | sample LaCtaG_FD_192421 | JGI IMG/M metagenome (GOLD analysis project Ga0247844, IMG submission 192421) | Freshwater microbial communities from meromictic Lake La Cruz, Castile-La Mancha, Spain - LaCruzMarch201714.5m_1 | ecosystem: Environmental > Aquatic > Freshwater > Lake | place: Spain: Castile-La...
TACCTGACCTTTTTTTTTAATTTTTTAAAAATTATTGAGTAATTTTTATTAGTTTCTTAGTTGAATTTAATCCATCGGCTGAAATAATAAGATGATAAGTTCCATTTGGATAATTGGAACCTAATTCCAAAATATTTTGATTAATTGTATTTAAAACTAATGATTCAATTGTTCTTCCAGAATTATCAATAACTGTAATTAATATGTCAGAGATAATGTTATCATTAAATCTTAAGCTGAATAAATCATTTGAAGGGTTTGGGAAAATTTCAACTAATTCAATATTGTTTTCAACAATTTGTGCACTAACATTTTCTGATTCCAACTCTTGAATTTCATTTTTAGCATTGATGGTTATTGCTTCTTCGTTATTGTTTTCGCTTATAGAAAGGGTGTTAGGTGTGCTAACAAAACAAGGAGTTCCAAATGGTGACCACTGACCTCCGACTAAAACTGAAACTTCAACTTGGTATGTGCTATTAAATTTGACACCTGGTAACTGACTAAAACGGAAACAATTTGCATGAACAGGAGAATTATAAACCAAATCAGTAATTTCTGGGCCATTAATTCTAAATCTGTAGTCTGAAGCACAACCAACACTTGAAGTCATAATATTAACACCAATTGCAGGTATTGTTTGATTACAATAGGTTGTCAAACTTGAGTTAGTTTGTAAATAAATTGAACATCCTTCTCCCCAAGCTCCCCAAACTCCACCTACTTTTACACGACATTTAATTAAATAGGTTGTTTCATAAGTTAAATTAGCAATATTAGCTAAATTTTGAAGTTTAAAACCTCCATTTGCTGGAGAAGTAATTATTTCATTGATATTTCCTCCTATAACAGAAAATTGATATCCTTCAGCATATAAAATTGATTGAGCATATATGTTTGTTCCACAAGAAGTAACAGTAGAATTGCAAAATGCTGGTCTTAATTCAGTGATAGGATTACAAACCGTAATAACTTCGCAAACTTCATTGTAAGGTCCCCAAACATCATTCATTAAAACTTTCACATCCATTTGGTACGTTTTACAATACTCAATTCCTGGGAATTTTATCAAATTAATTGAAGTAGAATTACTCAAAGTAGAAACTGTATCTTCTATATAATTGACACCATCATATATTCTAAATTTATATGCTTGAGCTCCTTCAATTGGCAAAGCATGCAATGTATCTTGAATTAAATAGTTGTAGATTAAACCACAATACTGAGGATTCATTTTTGTAGTTTTAGCTCTTAAACCAAAAGTACATGCTAGACCAGGATCTGTAAATCCAAAGCTTAAATTTCTTCTTGTTCTAATATCAATAGTATAAACTCGTCCTTCTAAATGGTACTCGGCTGGCAATTCATTGAAAGAAAATGAAGCTTGCGTTTTTATAATACTCAATACAGTATCTGAAAAATGATTTGTAATTGTAAATAAGTACTCTAAAGCACCTTCTAAAATATTTGCTTCAATAATAGTATTTGTTGAATCTAGAAGTGTATTTCCACAGTAAACATTATTCAATTGAGTTTCACCATAACCTGGTGTTTTTACAGTTTGTTGAGGTCCGTAATCTGACCAAAGACCAGAAGCTGCATCAAAACTAGCAATTTTTATAAAGTAAGATCTACCTTCTGCAATTGTTCCAAAAGGCATCCAAGAAAAACGAAAATCATATGGAGATCTACCTGGAAAATCTAATGATGCCTGATAAGCATCATAAACACCAACTAAAACATTATCTGTCGTCCTAACTTCATAACGATGTCCACATTTTTGATTAACTGCAGCGCGGATATTTGTACCAAAACTGGGAACTGTTGTATTTGCCAACAATGAACTAACTTCCAAAGGTGTTGCTGGAGTAAAAACACTACAATACTCTCCATAAGAACTCCAAGTAGTACCATTAAACCATGAAACTCTTATTCTATATTCACTATTGAAACTGATTGAACAACTATTTAAAAAATTTAATCTAAATAAATAACGTGATCTATTAGGGAAAAATTGAGCAGCAGCTACTCCATCATATACTCCTACAATTGAACCATCAGGTGTGCTAACTTCAAACCTGTGTCCTTGACCTAGATTAACGATACAAGTGATATTAACTCCTAAATTAGAAATGGTCTTAGAACAAACTGAACTTGAAAGACGTGTGGTTTGAGAAAAAACAAAAGTTGAAATTAATAACGAAAAAAATAGAGAAATTTTTTGAAATGTTAATTTGTAGGTTTTCATATTGTTTTTGTTAATGTGATGCAAATTTACACACTTATTGTTAATTAACAACAGTGTTAATAAAAAAAAACACAATGATGTTATTAACAATCAATATTTTAAAGCATTCTCAGTGTATTAATGTTGTGTAGATTCTATTCTCGATAACAAAAAAAAGCTGTTTAGTAAACTAAACAGCTTTAACAAAATATAACAGGTTCGTTAGTTAAGCCTTAACAAACTGGATTTCTGTATTTAAAGTGATTTCGTCTCCAACAACAATGCTTCCAGCTTCAGTGACTGCACTCCACACTAAACCAAACTCACTTCTTTTGATTTTTCCAACGATTGCTAAACCTGCTTTGGTTTGACCATAAGGATCAACAGCAATACCATTAAATTCTCCTTTCAATTTAATTTCTTTTGAAACACCACGAATAGATAAATCACCTATGATTTCTAATTCTTCATCACTGATTTTGTTCAAACTTGTTGATGAAAATGTTAAGTCTGGGAAACTTTCAGCGTCAAAAAAATCAGCTGACTTTAAATGTCCATCGCGATCAGCAACTCCAGTATTTATACTATTAATTCCAGCCCTGAATGTGAAATTTGCTGTTGAAAAATCATTTCCTTCTGTTGTTGCTGTTGCTGAAAAATCACCAAAAGTTCCAGTTACGTTAGAAATCATCATGTGTCTAACTTTAAATCCAATTACACTGTGTGCATTGTCAATAGTCCAATTTGTTGTCATCTTTTTTGTTTTAAAATTTATGAAGCAAAAATAATTAGCATTTACTCAATTACTAATTGACTTATGTTAAGCGATTAAAAGAAATGTATTTTTCAACTAAGTTCCATTTTTCAATAAATTAAGTTTTTATGTTTAAATTTTAGTATTTCATTTCACGCTAACATTTCAGAAAAAAAAAATGCGTTTAATTATTGTAAAATAATCTGTCAAAATCATTTTTACTACTTTTGAATTTATGAGAAAGAAAATTACCATTTCAATTCTATTTACGTTGTTCCTTTTGAATTCGTTTTCACAAATCGTTACCAAAGAGCAAATGAAAACCGAAGATAAATCGCTTCAGAAGAAAAAAACAGTTAAAGACACAAGCAGTCGTTTTTATGTTGAAGCAATTTTTGCAACTTCCTTTAGAAGTCTTGAATCAAACGTTGATTTTTTAAATAAGCCGTTAGGAGAGCGAGCAAATGAATCTAAACTTGGAATTTGGAGCTATTCTTTAGGTATGACAACTCCTTTAAGTAATCACATTTTTTTTGACGGAGCGCTCTCTCTGCTAAGAAATGGTGAACAATATAGTTGGAAATCAAATACAAGTGATAGCACATTCAATTATCAATCAAAATATAACTACATAGCACTTCCATTACAAATCAAATTACAAGGCGGGAAAAATTTAAAATACTTCATAGGTGGAGGTTTAATTCCTCAGATGAATTTTTCATACAAACAAAATCAACAATGGACTGATTCCCTTGGTTCGAAAGGTGATGAAACAATTAAAATCAATAATGAAATTAACTCATTTGCATTTTCTTGGGTTGTAAGTGCAGGATTGGAATTGCAGTTTGAAAATAATTTTGGACTAAGATTAAGCGCAAGTTACCGCAATCAAATAAGCAACACATACATCGAATTCAGTGATTTTATCCATAGAGCAAATACCATTGGAGTTAATATTGGACTTACGCGCAAATTTTAAAAATGAAATTAAAAGCAATTACACAGTTTCTGGAACAACAATTTCCGCTTTCACTTCAAGAGTCGTATGACAATTCGGGATTATTAATTGGTAACCTTGAAATGGAAATCACAGGAGTTCTTATCTGTTTGGATAGTATTGAAAAAATCGTAGATGAAGCCCTAAAAAAGAACTGCAACTTAATCATCGCCCACCATCCAATTATTTTTAAGGGGTTAAAGAAAATGACGGAATCAAATTATATTCAACGAGTTGTTTCTAATTGTATCAAAAACAACATTGCTTTATATGCGATCCACACGAATTTAGACAATCATTTTCAAGGTGTAAACCGCGAAATTGCCAATCGAATTGGATTGAAAAATATTAAAATTCTTCAACCGATTGAAGGAAATTTGAGCAAATTGGTTGTATTTGTTCCAAAAGATTCTCTAAAGCATGTTGACGAGGCTGTTTTTGCCGCTGGTGCTGGTCAAATCGGAAATTATTCAGAATGTCATTTTAGAACCGAAGGAATTGGAACTTTTAAAGGGAATGAAGCTTCAAATCCAGCGATTGGGCGTATAAATAAACGCGAAACAGTTGCAGAGTTTAGAGTTGAATATTTGGTAAGTAATTACAATTTGAAAAAAGTAATTTCAGCATTGTTTACAGCCCATCCTTATGAAGAGGTGGCGTATGAAATTTATCCAATACAGAATTCAAATCAGTTTGAAGGTGCAGGAATGATTGGAGAATTGGAATCAGAACAAGATGAAATCGCTTTTTTAAGTCAACTTAAAGCAACTTTTAAATGTAGCGTGATTCGTCACACACAACTTTTTGGGAAAAAGATTAAAAAAGTAGCGTTATGTGGCGGTTCTGGAAGTTTTCTATTATCAAAAGCCATTCGACAAAAAGCTGATATTTTCATTACTGGAGATTTCAAATACCATGAATTTTTTGATGCTGAAGATAAGCTGATAATTGCTGATATAGGTCATTTTGAAAGCGAACAATTCACAACTAATTTATTAGCTGAAAGATTGAAAGAAAATTTTACTAACTTTGCCATCCATTTAACAGAACATAATACAAATCCGATAAACTATTTTTAGCCCATGGCAGCAACTGCAACTAAGAAAGAAATTACAATCGCAGAGAAGCTAGATGCGCTTTTCGAACTTCAAAAAATCGATTCTGAAATTGATAGAATTCGCACCATTCGTGGTGAATTACCTCTTGAAGTTCAAGATTTGGAAGATGAAATTAGTGGTTTGAACACTCGAATTGCTAAAATCAACGAAGAAATTAAAGAAATTGAAACTGAAATTTCTGACCGTAAACAAGCTTCTAAAGATTCTGAAACAGCTATCACAAAATACAAGGAACAACAAAATAATGTTAGAAATAACAGAGAATTTGAATCACTTGCAAAAGAAATTGAGTTTCAAGAATTAGAAATCAAATTAAACGAGAAAAAAAGTAAAGAAGCAAAATTCAAAATCGAAGGAAAAAAAGAATTGCTTTCTGACGCTACAGATCGTTTAACAATGAAAAAAGAAGATTTAGCTTCTAAAAAAGCTGAATTAGACGCAATCGTAAGCGAAACGCAAAAAGACGAAGATAAATTAATGAAAGCTTCAGACGATGCTAAGAAAAAAATTGAATCTCGTTTAATTTTTGCTTATTCTCGTTTGAGAGAAAATGCTAAAAATGGTCTTGGCGTTGTTCAAGTAATGCGTGGTTCTTGTGGTGGATGCTTTAACAAAATTCCGCCTCAAAGACAATTAGACATCGTTACCAAGAAAAAAATTATCGTTTGCGAACATTGCGGACGTATCTTAGTTCCAGTTGAAGGTTCAGAGGAATAAACTTTAATACAAAAATAAAAAAAGGCAAGTTCAATAGAAGTTGCCTTTTTTTTGTTTAAATTAAAACTATAAATTGAATATTTTATAAAACAAAATAGTTTTTAAAACATGTCAAAAATTATTTCTCTAGATTTTGGTTTAAAGCGAACTGGAATAGCAATCACAGATGAAAAACATATAATTGCTAGTCCTCTAACTACCGTTGATTCTATTCAATTGATGACTTTTCTTCATCAACTTGTGGCAAAAGAAAACATTGAAATTATTGTTTTAGGTTATCCAACTCGATTAGACGGAAGTGATTCACATATCACTGAAAATGTACGTTTATTAAAAGAAGCACTTGAAAAAGAGTTCCCTGCAAAATCCATTGTATTTCAAGATGAAAGATATAGTTCAGCATCTGCAATGGAAACTATTCATTTGATGGGGAAAACGAAACATAAAAAAGATAAAAAATTAATTGATCGAGTTGCGGCTACAATTATTTTATCTGAATATTTACAAAGGATTCAGAAATAAACTTCAAAAGTATATTTTTGCATAAAAAACCCATTCAGAAATGATATTACCTATCGTTGCTTACGGCGACCCAATATTAAAAAAAGAAGCTGAGGAAATCGAAAAAGACTATCCTGATTTACAAAAATTAATTGCCAATATGTTTGAAACAATGTATCATGCTAAAGGTGTAGGGTTGGCAGCACCCCAAATCGGCAAAAGTATCCGTTTGTTTATTGTAGATGGTGCACCATTCGCAGATGAAGAAGGGGAAGATCCAGACCCAAAAGCAGTAGGAATTGAAAATTTCAGAAAAGTTTTTATTAATCCAATAATAGAGGAAGAAGATGGGAAAAATTGGTCGTTTCAAGAGGGATGTTTGTCAATTCCAAAGATTCGTGAAAATGTAATTCGAAAGGAAAAATTACTAATTACTTATTTTGACGAAAATTGGAATTTTCACGAAGAAACGTTTGATGGTTATGCTGCAAGAATAATACAACATGAATACGATCATATAGAAGGAATACTATTTACAGATCACTTGACCTCTTTAAAACGTAAATTATTAACCAAAAGATTAAATAATATAACAACTGGTAATATTTCAGTGGAATATCGAATGCGATTCCCAGAAACTAAAAAATCAAAACTAATATGAAAACAACAATTTATTTAGCCGGATTTTTAATTTTAACCCTTTTTATTTTTTCATGTGGAGACGATTCAGAAAAAAAAGAATTGACTAGAGAAGATTACAAAGCAAGTATAAAACAAATGGAAGATTCGATTGCAACTATTCAAAAAGACCCTGTTGCTGCTGCGAAAATGCCAAGTTTAACAAATATTGAACTAATAAATCGCTTGATAGCTTATTATCACGCATTCCCAAAGGATGAATATGCAGCCGATTGTTTATTTAAAGTACACATGAAATACGGTGAACTACAAGCTCATCAAAATGCTGTAGCTTATGGCGACACTTTACTGAAATCATTTCCTAATTACAAAAACAGAGACTTTTTGTTAGAAAGCTTAGGTAGTTCTTATGATGTTTATATTGTTCCGAGAGACACTTCAAAGATTAGGTATTATTACGAACTTTTGCTTAAAGAAAAGACAGTAAAAAGTGACAAAAAAGCTGAAATCAAAGCTAGATTGAATTATTTACAATTAGACCTATTTCAGTACATTGATTTTCAGAGTAAAAATAGTTCAAAACGAAAATAATTATAAGTTAATCAAACAATTGGAACAATTGAAATGTAGATTTGTTAAACATGTAATTTCATTAGTTTTTGTGAAATTTAAAAACATTATGAATCTTATTAAAATAAATCATTGATTTTAAAAAACTAAAACTTTAAAATTAAGTTAATTTTTAAAAATTTATAATTAATTTGGCAGTCGTTAATATTGTAAAATCATAATAAAAATATGAACAAGAAAAAGTATCTAATTGGTTCTGTTGTTGTTGCAGGTGCATGCGCGTTTTTTGCATTAAGCAATTTAGACTTCAGTAATATTGGTGGAAGCTATTCTAAAAAAGGATTATCTTCAATTCAAGAACAAAATGCAGACGAAGCAATGGAGTGGATGAAAGCTCGCTACATTGACGAATCAACAGGTCAGCCTGTTTCTATTGAAAAATTACAGTTAATTCAAAAACAAATTAATAAAATGTCTAAAACCAAAGCGGTGACATTTATTGATATGGGACCTGACAACATTGGTGGTAGAACAAGAGCTATTCAAATTGACCGCAAATGGGAAGACCGAATTTGGGCTGGCGGTGTTTCTGGTGGTTTATTTGTTTCTTACAACAAAGGAAATACATGGGGCAGAGTTGGTTCTTATGAAGAAGCAGGTGCAAGTCCTTACATTTCTAGTATGACACAAACACCTGACGGCACTGTTTATGTTGCTACAGGTTCGAATCAAGAAAGTTGGGCTGGAAATGGTGTTTGGTACACAACTGATGATGGAGCAACTTGGACAAAAATAAATGGTATCAGTGAAAGCACAGAAATCGCGAGCTCAAACAATGATAACTATGTTTGGATGGCTACTTCTCAAGGTCTTAAAAAATGGAAACTTGGTGATGCTAGTGTAACTTCTATAACCGTTACAAGTGGAGCATGTGCGGCTTTGCAATTGTCAAAAGATGGTCAAGTTGTAGTAACTTCTTTCTCTTCAAATAAAACGTATGTATCAACAGACGGTGGTACATCATTTACAGACAAGTCTGGAACAGCAGCAAATGGTTTAGTTCCAAATGGTGCATCAAGAATTGAGTATGCAATTTCTCCAAATAAAAATTCAGCAAATAACTATTCAATTTATGCTGTAAGAACAAATAGTAATTTATTGAGTATGCATGTATCTCAAAATAGCGGCGATTCTTGGTCTCAAATAGTTGGTGCATCTGGACCACCAAACGAGTTTGATATATATAGAGATCAAGGGACATACAATTCTATTGCTTCGGTAAATCCTACAGATGACGAAAACTTATTGATAGGTGGAATTGATGTTTGGAGTTGGAAACAAGAAGTCAACAATCCTCCCTCTGGTGGATTTGAAAAAATTAGTCAGTGGTTTGTTAACCCAAACTCTTCAATTTATGTTCATGCTGACAATCATGAAATGAAATGGGATTCTAATAATCGTTTGTATGTTGGAAATGATGGTGGTATTGGTATATCAAATGATTTTGGTGCTACTTGGTTTCCTGCAAACAGAGGTTATAATGTTACACAGTTCTACGGAATTGCTTTTGACAGAAATGGAGCTGTAATGGGTGGAGCACAAGATAATGGTACTTTATATAATGATTTCACTGGGTCTTCTTATGAATCATTTAATGAAGTTACTGGTGGTGACGGATTTGAATGTGAAATTTCATTCTACAATCCTAAAGTAATGTTTACTTCAATTTATTATAATAGCATTAACCGTTCTGGTGACAAAGGTCAAACATTCACTTCTTTTGCTCCAACACTGCCTGGAACTTATGATCCACCAGGAACAGATAATAGTACTTTCCACCCTTTTCACACTGAATTTATTTTAGCTGAAAATTATGATGAAAACTCTGAAGATTCAGTAACATTTATTCCAACTAAGAATTATAGCGCTGGTTCTATTTTAAGAGTTCCTTCAATGGCGTCAGGAGATACGATTACTTATGTAACTTCAAACGCATTATATTTTGATGACACATTAGTTTATACTCCTTCGTTGACAGTTGGAGGGGAGAATTTTGGAGTAAATCCTGCTACAAATGAGACTGTAAGTATGGGCGAAGATACTGTTATTTACAATGTTGCTTGGGATACGCTTCGAGTTCAAGACCCTTATCAATCTTGGTTTTTAGTCTATGTAAATGCTAACGGTGGTGAACTTTGGGGAACAAGAAATGCTACAAGATTTGCAGTTACTAACCCTTTATGGGTATGTGTTGCAAGAGGATTTGGTGGCGGTAACTTTAACAATGTTGATCTTGAGTTCACAAAAGACTTAGAGCATTTATTCATTAGCTCTGGTTCAGGAATTTGGAGAATTGACGGTTTAGGTTCTGTTTACACATCAGATCCTGATTTCGTTTCTAAAGTTGCTTTTGTTGGAACTGGTTCAACAGGAACATTACCAACTGCCACAACTGCTACTAAAATTTCTACGGTTAGTTACCAAGGTATTGCGGTAAATCCAAGTAATCCTGACGATATTGTATTATTTGCTGGGTTTAATGGAACTAACAAACGTTCATTAAATGCTACATCAGCAATTCCTACTTATACTAATTTAGGTGCAATAACATCACCTGGATTAGCATGCTACGATGGTATTATTGATAGAAATGATCCAGATATTATAGTTGTTGGAACTTCTAATGGAGTTTTTGTAACTGAAAACGGTGGTGCTTCTTGGGAGAATGCTTCTACTGGATTTGAAGGTGTTCCAGTTTATGAGGTTCGTCAGGCTTGGAGAACTTGGGAAGAAGGAAACGGTAGACCTGGAGAAATTTACTTAGGTACTTTTGGTAGAGGTATTTGGAGATCAACAGCTTATTTAGGAGTAAACGATCAAACTGGAGAAGTAATCAATACTATTAAAACGAAATTGAAAGCTTATCCTAATCCTACAAATGATAACACGAACCTTAGTTTTAATTTAACCAACTCAGGTGAGGTTTTTGTGAATGTATATTCAATTACTGGACGCTTAGTTAAGTCAATTACTAGAAACATGAGTTCTGGGGCTAATACATTACCAATAGATTGTGAAGATTTACCGAACGGTACTTACATCATTAAATTCGTATCTGGTAAACAAAACGAATCAGTGAAATTTATTAAAATGTAATTTTTAATTTATCATCTTAAAAAGAGACGGCTTAGGTCGTCTTTTTTTTTTAGTATGTTTTTAATGATTATGACTAAAGAATTATATTAATTGATGATCGTTTGAGCTAATTTTAAGACTTATTCAAAAAAGGCTTTCAAAGCTTGCAAAAGAAATAATACTACAGTCGTTTTTGCATTTTTAAGATAAAATAGTATTAAACACTAGGATTACTTTCTATAACTATATTTTATTCATTTAAACTTTTCTTGGCAATACACAAAGTCTTTTTAATTGCTTCGTTTTAGA
>Ga0247844_1008633_pt1 | contig 10961 bp, 11 predicted proteins | sample LaCtaG_FD_192421 | JGI IMG/M metagenome (GOLD analysis project Ga0247844, IMG submission 192421) | Freshwater microbial communities from meromictic Lake La Cruz, Castile-La Mancha, Spain - LaCruzMarch201714.5m_1 | ecosystem: Environmental > Aquatic > Freshwater > Lake | place: Spain: Castile-La...
TCCGTCGAATCTTTTCCACGCCAATCCGCCCCATCGCCCAACGCCGTTGGTTTTCCCCTGTTACCAAATGGCGCCTTGCCAAACGTAACAAACTTCCTGGGCAATGAATCTCCCCCACTTCAACCGCCTTACCGGCCTGCGTTGGCGCCGTCTTTGCAACCGGCGAACCGGCAACCTGGATGCTCCAAGAAGCCAAGCCTGGATCGCCGAAGCGCTGGACCGCCGAGCCCCTTGCGCAATCGGCAAGGTGGGTACCTGTGAGCTTTTAGCCCAAGAATATCTGGATCGCTGGATCCAGCTTCCTTGGCCCTCCAATGCGAGTTGGTACCGGCCTGCCCAACGGCTTTACCATACTGCAGGCGTTTTTCCGATCCACCGCGATATCTATCAACGCTGGGCCTCCTCTTACCGAGAAGCCGTTCAGAAAATGGATTTTATCGCCCAGTGGCAACCCGAAGGCACGTTTCTTGATGCCTATGAGCAGGCCTTCCTTGATCGGGAACTGCCCAAAGGAATTCGGGGAAACTTCCACTCCCTTGAACCCGTAGGGGTCCCGTGGCTCCGACCTCTTGCCGATTTACGCTGGCTCGTGATTTCCCCTTTTTGCCAAACAATCTCCACACAACTTCACAAACTCGCTCAGCTGAACATCCTCCATGGCGTTCCAGCGGAATCCCTCGCCCGGATCGCCTCGACCTGCCGCCTCCTCCCCTGTCCCCAACTACCCTACATGGTGCCGCCACGCCACCGGGACTGGTTCCACGGTCTTGGGGAAATGCAGGACGCTATGAATGCGATCGACTTTGATGTCGCCATTATTGGCGCCGGCGCCTGGTCCATTCCCTTAGCAGTCCTTGCAAAAAAGCTGGGCCGGATCGGCCTACATCTCGGGGGCACCATCAACCTACTTTTTGGTATCCGAGGAGGCCGTTTTGAAGATCGAGGCCTTTATAACGACCACTGGATTCGCCCGCTTCCCAGCGAGTGTCCTGCCAACCATAAGCTGATGGAAAACGGCGCTTACTGGTAGGCGTGCCGGTTGAACCACCGCCCCAGCCGATACTGGATTTTCTGCCGGTAATACTCCGCCAGCCCCATCCGCCTTTTTTCCCCGGACAGAATAGTACGGATCTCTGGCGTGACCGCCTTCGGATGACGACACGCCGTGCGGGTCAGCTTATAAAGCAGTCGATACCTGTCTTCCGCTGATAAACCAGGACTCTCCTTTGCTAGAAGTCGGCCATAAACGATCAGATGCTCTTTGATCAAGCGGCCCTCTAACGCATTTTGGCGAGTGGCCTGTTTAGCGTGACGTCGAATACCAACAAGGGGCTCTGCCACATAACCCATATCCCCCTTTCTGAGAAGTCGCAACCACGCGTCTACGTCCCAGAGTTGACGAAAATCGGGGTCAAACCCTTTGGTTAGGAGATTTCTTTGAAACATGACACAGGAGGGCTCTCCGATAAGATTCGCCTCAGACCGAAGGATTTTCAGCCGAACATCGAGGCCTGCATGCCGCCCCGAGGGAAGGGTAATTTCTGTTCCAGTGAGACCCATTTTTTCATCTAGAAAACTCCTCCCGCAGGCCACTAGAGCAAGCTTTGATTCACGCCTAAACAGTAGTTCCATTTTTTCCATAGCCTTCGAAGACAGGAGAGCATCATCGCTGTGCAAAAACAACACGAGGTCGGATTTTGTTTTGCCTAAAAGAAAATTGCTATTTTCCGTAATGCCAAGGTTTTGTGAATGCCGAAAGATCTTCACGCCCGGTCTTCCCCTAGCCCAACCCTTCAAAAGTTCGTAGCTCCCGTCCGTCGAGGCATCGTCGGAAATAAGAATCTCGTTCGGCTTGCGGGTTTGTTGGCAAATCGAGTCTAGCAACTTGGACAAATACCGCTCGTGCTGGAACGAGGGAACCAGCAGCGCCAGTTTTTCTGTACTGGACGAGCCCGGCTTGCTTCGCACCGAACTAGGCATGCGGGGTAAATGTTGGATTTCGCTGCGTCAACCGTTTCCTGCGCCATTTATCCAGACCTGATTTTTTGTACAGCCAGAGAAAAGCGTAAGCGGAGAAAAAGAAAATTTCTTTTTTTGCCACTTCCCACAATTCCCGACGCTCCTCTTCACTGTGGTGTTCGTTTTTGCGCAGCAACCAGCAGGCTTGGGCTCGGACCCATGCACGAAGCAAGGGGGATCGGGACACCGTTAGGAAGGTGCAGTTGGTGGCCCATATCTTCGGCTGTCGGTAATTACGCATCTTTGACTCAAACTCGGATACCTTGTGGTAGAAGACCATGTTTAGAGTTCCGTGAGAGCCGTGGTACCAAGGCATCGGAGCAACATAGCAGGTTCGGCCCAGCCTTCGGGCCACGTCACATAAATCCAGCCCATAAAGGTGGAACCCCGCCAGGTCATAACTCAAAGATAATCGGGCGTCTGCTTTTACGATTAAAAGGTTCTCATCTAGCGTATGAACAAGGTGAAATCCTTTTACCCCTTTTTTTTCCGAAACCCTGGGCATCTTGAGGCCAAGGGTTATAAAAGACCCGCTTAAATGATTTATCCCAGCGTTCCCCACAATCGCCCACTTCGGGTCGATTGCTTCCAGTCGCTGCAATAATTTTAGCAGGTTATCTCTGGTCACCCTCGGGTTTGAGTCCAAATGTGCCATGATGATGTATTGACCTCGGGCCTGATCGAGAAAAAGCCGCGAACTTTGAAAGCCATCCAGCTTGTTCGATGAACTATTGTCACTTATGAGAAATTCACAGTCCTTCCCACCAAAGCCCATCCTACGCCAGCTCTGTTGGTGGGATTCGTACTTAACCCAATCGTTGACTATCGTACATATGGAAAACACCTTATCCCACTTCACCTGCGGGCTAACGGAGCGGTACTTTCTCATCGGATAAACACCTTTCTAACCCGAGAACGTGGAAGTGGCGACCTTGTTTATATTTTCGAAAAATGGACTACTGCGGATGGAGCTAACTGCCTATCCCGGGTCCTGTTTCACCCCCATCCGTAACAGAAGCTTTTCCCAGCCAATCTTCCAGCAAACCCGCCGAAAACGTGAGATAGCCTGGGCAAGTTCCCGCTGACTCTTCTGGGAGGCCCAAGTGGTCTCTGCATCAGCTTCTGCGCCACTCCCTCGGTAAGTTTGGAAGAGGCTTGGAAACAACACGGGCTTTTTGGGGGCAAAAACCCGCATCACCCACTTGTAGAACTCCACACCTTTCGCAGCCGATCCCGTAGCTTATCCCACAGGTTCCGCCGGCGGGGCTGAGGTCGCCATGGGCCAGTGGCCTGCGGTAAAATCCCCCCCTTTTCTCCAAACCGCCCCTGGATTTTTTTGAGGGCTCTCATCACCACACCCTTCCCGGCCACTGGGATCCTCCCCACCGGATGTCCATGCTTCGCCTGAAACAGGGCATCGCTTCGCCGGACCAGTTCGGCTTGATCAGCCCGAGAGGCGATCAGGGACTGGGTGACAGCCCAGGGTTCGTCGCCCAACAGCTCCTCCGAACGGTCCACATCCGCAAAAAACCAGAAGGGGGGATGAAACCCAGCGCGAAGAATCCGGTAGGTGTGTTCCAGGTGCTCGCCCGAGTTGAAAAAATCCTCATCCATTAGGCCTACTGCCTCTAGGCAGCGCCGAGAGTAGTAGGAAAATGCGCCCACACAGTGGCGATGGAGGGCGATTTGCAGGGATCCGTAGTCGACGGTAGTGACGGGATCTGAAATCCCGTCTGGGCTTTTGTTTTTGGGGCCGTGCTGAGAAAAGTTCAGGTGCTGGATGCCTGTAATTCGTGCTGCCTCCACATACTGCTCGAACACCCGGCCGTCTTTTACAAAAATGTCGTCCTCCATCAGGAACAGATGGTCCATGCCAGCTTGCAAAAGATGGCGTAAAGCCCGGTTTTTCGATTTGCCTACCCCTAGATTGCTTTCGTTCTGGAGGAGCCCTGTCTGGCCGCGGCCTGCTTCGTGAAGGATTTCTGAGGAAACCGGGGCACCATCGTTGACCACCACCACACGGTCCAACCTCTCCCAGGGAAGGCTGGTCAAGGCCTTCTGGAGGCCTGCCGGTCGGTCACAGGTGATGATTCCCAATCCGATCTTAGTTGCGGTATGCATGGTTAAAACGGTTTACTAAAAAATAGACAAAGCCTTCCCCCCTGTCTCGCCAAGATACCTGACGCCCTCGCTTATCGGGTCCTGGGTTATAGCTCACTCGCCACGCGTAACTTGCTGTCGATTACGGGACACATCCGCTCTGTTTGGCAGATGAAAGAAGCATCATGCTCAAGCACAATAAATAAGATCGTGGAAATGCGGGGTCAACTGAAGCGACAGGATGGAAGCCGATGCCCCAAACTTGTTGGGCATTCCACTTCCGAGGAAAGCAAAGCCCTACGGAATAAACTGATCGGCGAATACGCAAGGAATTGCCCTGCGGAAGTTTAAAGGGAAGAGGGTCGAAAAGATGTCAGCAGACGCAACCGGGTCGCAAGCCATGTCTTGAGGCTCAAATGGCGCAGGTACCTTAAGAAGGCTTTTTTCACCTCTGGATAGTTTCGAAGCCGCAAGGTTTCACGCTTCATCTCAGCGATCACTTCCAGTTGATATTCTTGGCCAACTTCCGCAATGCTCTTCACATCATGATGAATACTGCCCAGGTCATTTCGTCGATATTTCAACGCATAGGATAGGCTTATTTCTTTTGCGAGCTGCCGTTGCTTGGAACTATGTTTTTCAGAAATATTTTCCTCATGCATCCGGTAGCGATAGAGAACTTTGGGAATGTTTGCCAGGGCCCCAAAAGAGGACAATCCTGTCCATAAATCATAGTCCTCGGCTGGCCACATCATCGGTCGATACAGCCCTGCATCGATCGCCGTCTGGCGGACAAACATTACCGAGCCATGCCCAAAACAGGTGCCCCACACCAAGCGCAATCGAACCAGTGAATCCATCACTGGCGTCCGATTGATACGCAGGGATCCACTTTCGTTGAATTGCTCAAACCAAGAGCCGACCGCCACATATTTCGGATTATTCCTCAGAAAGAAAACCTCTGCCTCAAGGCGATCCGATTGACTTACATCATCGGCATCTTGCCGTGCAATATAAACACCATTAGCAGATAAAATGGCTTCATTTAAGGACGCGACCAGGCCCCTATTCGCTCGGCTAATGAGAATAATCCTCGGGTCATTGTAGGATTGGACGATTCGGCATGTGCTATCTGTCGACCCATCATCCACGATGACAAATTCAAAGTCTGTCAATGTCTGCTTGAGGATAGATTCAATGGCCTCATGAAGATATTTTTCCCCGTTAAAGACACTCATTACCACCGACACCAGTGGCGCTTTGGCTGATCTTTTCTGCATGACTTTTACAGCGTGTGCCATGAATCGGGAATTAGATCCTCTGTGTTTTTCTCCTGGCAGGAAAACCATTTCTCTGGTGCTATGACCAGCTTATCAGGATTTTCGTTCAGCCATGCCCCCCACCAAGAGAAGCTTGAGTTTGCGATAATGTGATGTCGGCACTCTTTCATGAGTCTCATATCTTCAGAGCCATGACCATGGTTTGAGATGTATTCCATGGAGTGATTCAACTTAAAGTTTTGTCGGCACCACTCAGGCTCATCGGAGAATATGTAGAACTTTGGATTTATTATATTTTGAGCCATTTTTTTCACCCCTGCCTCATAATAACTCATTCCTGTTATCCCATGAACTTTTGCGGCGTTTTCATTAGTAATATAGTCACACCTGCGAATGTGCAAAGAAATGCTTCCCGGCGTCTGCTGAATTTCCTTAAAAAGGGTGAGATTTTTGCCTTGTGGCTCTTTCGTCCACACAAACTCCTTCAAAAGGATATCACGAATATCTTTGAAATATTTTTCGCACTGAAAATACCCAGTCAGCACAGCATGCCGAGGCAGATGGAGAAAACCGGGATCGTAATGAAAATGTGGCTCCTCATAATTCTTGGCTAAAAAGGATACTGCACGCGAGGCAAACTTTGACTTCACGCTTCTGGTAAAACGGTGGAGGTGAAAACAGTTTAACTCGTAGGTCCTGGCCGTCGCCCCCGGCCCAAACTTTTGTTTATACCACTCAAGATCTAGGATCAGTAATGCACTCTTTTTTTGCGCTAGAGCCCTGCCGGCCGCGTACTGAAACATTTGATTCCCAAGCCCCCCCCGAAGTTTTAAAGTGATCACGCTTATTTCATAAAATGGAAAAGCCCAAGTGCATATTTTTGCCGACCCAGCACCTCAAGTCCAGCATTCTCGAGATATTGGCCATCATCCAAAACCCCCGATAAGGACACCAATTTCATTCCCTCCATGTTTTCGAGGACAACCCGGGGATGGGTAACCCGATGGGCATTGAAAAATATCTTTTCCACTCCTATCGGCAGGGAGAGATAGAGATCACCGCCCTTGGCTACCACCCGTGATAATTCCTTAAGAGCCTTCATCGTGCCTAGGGGGTCGATGGGGTCGCCATATCTTCCCAGCCCAATATGTTCGACCACATGAAGGCAACTCAGCGACTCCAGAGAACTATTGCTGTATGGCAGGCGTAATACCGATCCGTCTCTCGGCGTTAGGCCGGGCAAGTACAATTCTGCCGGACGTATGTCCACAAATTCGGTTGGCTGCAGGCTGGAGAAAAAACCAAGATAGGCGGTCCAAGAGCCAACATCCACGTGCTTGGCGGGCCTTCTGTGGAGCAAATTGCGCATCACCCAAGGGCCCTGGTAGGTATAGTGCGAGTCGAAACCTGTCGTCGGGGTATTATCATTGAGGCAGGGGAACTCTTCCAAGTCGGGATCTTTTCCAAAGACCTGCCGATGGGCTTCGACAAAAGCCCGTAAATCCTTTATGTACCATTTTGGTGGATTTTTTTGTTTGAACCACTTTTCAATTTTGGTTCTTATATCTTGCGACAGCACGCGCCGAATATATCTTAACAGGTAGTGTTGTAAAAGATTTTAACGTTTAGTTTCTTATGGTTTTTAGGCTTACTAAAAGGTATTGAATATTCATGGGTATTAATTGCAGCATATTTAAACCCTCCTCAAAAGATTCCTCCCGAAGAACTAAGAGAGAGATTGCATCGGAAAATTTTTAAAAAAGCCCCTACTTTGCTACTTAGCAGATAATAAATAATACTAATTTTTTTGAAAGTAAAATATATAATACATTCAGTTTATAAAACACTTTTACTATGAGATTTAGTTTTAAATGTATTTTTCTTTGAAAGAATTAACAGAAATTAAGTTAAGAACATTTTCCCTGTTTTTTTCTAAATATGAGAAGTCGTATATGTTTATATCTTTTTCGACAGGTAGCAAATCTTGGCTACCTTTCCTAATTATTCCGCAACCCTCATCTGTATCAACAGTAAAGACTTCAAGATTTTTTTCCTCTGTTCGTAATTTAAGAATCGATTTCCAAACATCCCCATGCCACGCATCAGAAGCACGCACTCTTCTTTGTGTTATTTCATCGATCGGATTACAATCATGTACAACTATAGTTCCATTATTGTTTAAATATTTTAATGAGTTTATAATATCTTTATATACTTGCTCAAATATATGCAGTCCATCAATAAAGATAATATCATATTTTTGAGCAATGTGTTTTTCAAAGAACTCATCAGACGTCATTTGAAAAGTTGTTTTTACATTTGGATCAACGCCGTGTTTTGTTTGTATTTTGATACCAATCCAATTATAACCTGGCTGTAATGGCGTATTAACACCAATTTCCAAATACGATTTGTAGTTATATTTTTGAATTAGACTATTTATAATTTCAGTTCGGGTCATATATTCTTTATTGTCTTTTGTATTTTGCGCTTAAATAGGCTATTTCTTTGTTTTTTCTTTGCTCGGACAACGTATTTGACAAGCTATTTATCCATATTCTATTTACAACGTTTATTTTCTGCAGATAAGATGGTTCACCATAAATATCATACATTCTTTTATAATATTCGACATCCATTAGCCATATTAATTCTTCATTGAAATAAAGTTTTTCTCCGTCATTTTTGATTGTTATAACGCTTGGAGAACTGATCGTATTTACACCAGCATGAATATTTTCGTTCCATGAAGGATAAAATGGTCTGTGCATGTGTTTACCATCGTATGTATGCTCACATGCCGTAGCTATCCAACGTATTTTCATTTCAGCGTCAATATGAGTTTTTAAGTTTTCTAAAGCACTTGCGCCGTATAAGAAATCATCTTGAAATAGTAATTTTACCCATTCGCCAGTAGATTGTTTGATGGCGTTGTTTATATTTGGTGAAGATTCACCAACTTTGTAATCGTTTCTAAAATATTTAATGTCTAGTTCTTTACTCCAAATTTGACATAAGTCCTTGATGCCATTATCACTACTATGGTCTGATACGATAACTTCGAAGTTTTTAAAAGTTTGTTCTTTCAATACAGAAAAACTATGCGACAAATATTTACCGCCAAAACCATGCATTTCATATGCTGGTATTGCTACTGAAAAAAGAGGTTTGCTCATTTTGTATTTAATCCTTTTTACACATATATATTTAATGGTGCAAATTCCATAAGTGAATTTCTCATTATTTACCAAAATCATCTGGCGACTTGCTAGCCTTTTGCAGATTAAGCTGCGGTAGCTATTCTTGCCGGAATAGTGTGCTAATTTTTTAATTTATGAACGTATTTGACCCATCTATAGCACTTTTAGACAATCCTTGGCAGTAGCCGCCACACCTTTTCATTTTCACGCAATTACAGAATATCTGAGTTACAAAGATGGGCTCGCAAATCGTTAGAAGGCTTTATTGCCGCCGATTACAAAATGCTGACAAAGATCGGAACTACCGTTTGCTCGATAAATTGGGAAGTCAATTTATAGGTCCTGACTGCAATCGATAATTCATTTATACAACCGAGCACCTTTACACATTGATGAGGTTCGTGGTCTTCATCCTCGTGGCTAAGGAGGTTTAAGCATACCATACCAGCCCCCTAATAGTTTTCACGATTCAGCCATGTCTAGACGCGCATTATGATGCGTTCCTAGGCACCCTTTCTGAAACCTACGACCACAAACCAGTTCTTCAGGTGCGTGACGCAAAACTGGCAACCTGAGAAGCTGTAAGCTGCGCACTGGGGGCTCGTATTTCCCGCTCGCCCAGCCGCCTAAGCAAGCATTCTGAGGCACAGGGCATGCCCTCACCTTGATATGATGGGAGGATTGACTCTCAAACTAAACCTTGCACCTTTAACTAATGGGAATAGCCGCTTCCTACCCCAGCCTCGACCCTACGCCTTTGAGGGCCGAAAGCATTTTCCTGTCAACCCAACTACACATTGTTCCCCAGATGGTATTTGAGTAGTTTAGATATACATTTAGCTAAATAATAAGATGCATACTTTTTGCGTAGGAGCTGTTTTTAGAAATGAATCACATATTTTAGATGAATGGATTCGCCATTACTTAGATCGAGGCGCAGACCATATTTATCTTGTGAATGACTTTAGTAATGACAACTTTTTAGACAAAATACTTCCATTTGGTAATAAGATAACATTATTTTATAGCGATATAGTTACCAAAGAATTAGGAAAACAAGTGCAAATATATGAAAAATTTTTCCGTCCAATTTTGAATTCTACAAAATGGTTTGGTATTCTTGATTTAGATGAGTTTTTGTATAGTCCAGAAACAAAAGATATATCACGCATTTTGGAGAATTACAATGAATATTCCTCTGTAACAATAGATTGGTTAAGTTTTGGAAGTAGCGGACATATTGCTCAACCAAAATCTGTAGTAGAAGGATTTCGTATGCGTGCAAAATTCGATACTACAAAACATTATTATTCATATAAAACAATTGTAAAAGCTAAGCAACTTAAACAATTTTCAATACATAATCAATTTGTTTCAGGACCAAATATCCATTTACATTATAAGGAAGAGACAGGTTCTCCTCTCATAATAAATCATTATACAATTCAATCGCTTGATTTTTTTATGAAAGTAAAAGCAACAAGAGGTGATATTGATAATTATATAGAAACTACTGATAGAAGACGGGATTTAACATATTTCACTTCATATGATTTAAATGACGTTCAGGATGATAATCTTTATATTCAAAATAGTTGCCATTAGTCGTTTTGATTCTTTGCCCCACATCTGTTCTTCCGTAAAAAGCGAGCCACAGCGCCCATTTCAGCGTAAACTTAAATATTTCAAGCAAATGCCTTTCGCAGGCCCACCGAGATTCGCTCTGGTTTCGGCTACGGGTAGCCTTTTTTAGACAATTGGACTATTTCAACGTTGTTTCAACCACATTACATTTATTATACATTCTGGACGACTCGAAAGTTCTTCCGAACCATGACCTCATTACATTCGGACATTTCCTCAAGTCTCTATTTCTACTCACTGCTATCGGCTATTGTTCTGGGTTCAATATTCACTTCGGCTAGCGCTTACCGCGACGCGCCATTAAAACGATGGGCGATTGACTCTCAAACTCAACCTTGCACATTTCAGCAATGGGAATGCCTGCTTCCTGCCTCAACTCTCAGCCCAACACTTTGTAGGGCGCAAAAGCGATTTCCTATTTGAAAGAATGTGCATTAGCATTTAATTATTATTTTTTAAATTCTCGTATATGTCGAATTTTAAAATACGCGCATCATGTCCAGGCTGTAGCAACGTAAATTTCGCAGAAATTTATTCCCGCTCGTTTACCGACAACCCGTTAAAAAAATACCTGCATGATTTTTATGATCCACAAGGCGGGGTTGACTTTGATTATCTCGCCGGGGGCAACTACACGCTCTGCGAATGCAATAGTTGCACCCATATTTTTCAAAAGGAAATATTGAATGATCAGGGAATGAAGTTGTTGTATGAAAAA
>Ga0247844_1008635_pt1 | contig 10959 bp, 8 predicted proteins | sample LaCtaG_FD_192421 | JGI IMG/M metagenome (GOLD analysis project Ga0247844, IMG submission 192421) | Freshwater microbial communities from meromictic Lake La Cruz, Castile-La Mancha, Spain - LaCruzMarch201714.5m_1 | ecosystem: Environmental > Aquatic > Freshwater > Lake | place: Spain: Castile-La...
TGGGGGTGCGTTAACGAGGGAGAAGATCATTGCCACCGCGGCGAAAAAGTTCATCTGCATCGTGGATGGGTCGAAGTTAGTCAAGCGGTTGGGAAAATTTCCTGTGCCCATGGAAGTTGTACCGATGGCGAGGGATCAGGTGGCGAAGGAGATTCGTCGGAGGGGAGGCCGGCCGGTATGGCGGAAGAATTTTATGACGGATAACGGCGGGGAGATTTTAGATGTGTACGGCTGGAAAGTTACCGATCCAGTAAAAAAAGAGAAGGAACTGGAGGGAATTCCGGGAGTGATCTGTGCGGGTGTGTTTGGCAAGCGAAGAGCGGATCTTGTTTTGGTGGGGACTCCTGCGGGAGTGAAGACGATACGATCGAGTCGTTAGGCGGTGTTGGGCAGGCCAAGTTTTTCCCGAAGCTCTTTTGGATTTTGGGCGTATTCGACCGCTTCCTCGGGCTCCAGCTTGCCCTCTTCCACTAGTTGGGTGAGATGGGTATCGAGCTGAATCATGCCACTTTTTGATCCCAACTGAATCTCCGAATCAAGCAGATAGATCTTATTTTCTCGGATTAAGTTGGCGATGGAGGATGTGGTAACCATGATTTCAAATCCGGCAACCCTTCCGCCCCCAACTTTACGCATCAGAACCTGCGAAATGACGGCGACGATGGAGGTGGAGAGCTGGGCACGGATCATCTCCTTCGTATTGGCGGGAAAGGCGTCAACGATTCGGTTGATGGTGCGAGCCGCACCCGTGGTGTGGAGGGTTCCAAAGACCAAGTGACCCGTTTCAGCGGCGGTGATGGCGGCCTCGATCGTTTCCAGATCCCGCATTTCACCCACTAGGATGACATCGGGATCTTGGCGAAGGGCGCCGCGGATGGCTTCGGCAAAGCTGGTCACATCCACATTCACCTCCCTCTGGGTGATGACGCTCTTTTTGTGTTGGTGGTAGTACTCGATCGGATCTTCGATAGTGATGATGTGGGTTTGCCGCTGTTCGTTGATCCAGTTGACCATGGAGGCGAGGGTGGTGGATTTTCCCGAGCCGGTGGGCCCGGTGACGAGAATGAGGCCGCGAGGCCGGACCAGGAGATCCTTGATCATTGGAGGTAGACCGATTTCATCCATCTGCAGAAGCCGACTTGGGATCAGACGAAAGACCACCCCGTAGTTTCCTTTGGCGCGAAGGACACTGACGCGGAAGCGGGCTTCCGATCCGTGAGAGATGGCGAAGTCTGCCCCGCCTGATTTTTCGGCCCGTTCAAGATCATGCGCGGGGATGATCGTGCCGATCAGGTGGCGGGTATCCTCCGGCGTTAAAACGGGACCTTCCACAGGTTCCATTTCACCAGAAACACGGAGGACAGGGGATTGCCCCACCTGTAAATGGAGATCCGAGGCTTTGCGTTCAATCACCAGATCGAGCAGTTTTTGGAGGTCGTAGCCAGAAGGAGAGGGGGCGTTCACTAGTTAAGAATAAGTTTTCCAAGGACAAAGAGAAAGTGTTTAATTCTTAATCCAATGATTCAGGATAGTAAAAAGACGTTTCTCATTGGGTCGATAAGTCTCGAATGCATAGGGGGGCTTATTTTTGGTGGGGCAGCATGGTTCTTGCGGGATGCTCTCTTTGGGGCAAATCAGGGGCTTCTTTTGGATCCGGTTGTGGGTGTGGTGGTGGGATTGGCTTGGCGAAACTGGGTCCTGGGCGCCTGTATTGCCTCTGTTTTCCCATTTTTTGGGTCGGCCCCGAATGGGATGGCGGAGGTAGGGGGACTTTGGATGTGTGTTTTTATCACGGTTGCTCTGCTTCGCTCGGTTGGAGAGGAGGGTGGAATTGGGCTGCGGGGAATGATCCTCCTTCCCTTGGCAACGGGGGTTACCCTTGCGGGAATTCTTTTTACCCAAATGCTCGGTGGAGTTGTTCCTTTTTCGTCCGGTTTTGGAAATCGTTGGGCGCAAGAGGCCCTCGGAGTAATGGCCGTTTCTCCCTTGATGGCAAAAATCGGATCGGATTTTCTTTCTCAGCTGAATCGGCGACTCTTTGGAGCTTGGGTGCTTTTGACGGCCCTCTTGATGGGAATTGGAAGCGTTGCCTCGGATCCCTCTTTGGATCGAGGCACAGCTTTTGCACTGGTGCTTTTACCGGTGGTGATTCTTTTCTGGCAAGCAATGCGTTTCGGTTGGGTCGGGGCGACGACTTCCTGTTTTCTTTTGGCGATCTTATCCGGGCTTGCGTGGTCGGACGGGAATCGTCTTCTTTTGGATTTTCCAGCAGGGATCTTTAGTACCATCTTGGCGGCAGTTTTTGGAACGGCTCATGGAATCGGGGCACTGCGAGACGAGCGACTGGAAACGCACAAGTGGACGAGCCAAGCCGCTCAAGCCTATCAGGTTATTTTTTGGCGCTGGCAAAAGGGTAAGGGTGTCGATTGGGATGACTCTGAGCGTGCCGCTTCGGTGGGGTTGGAGAAAATGAGTTTGGGTTGGCGTCTCTGCCAAGGCTGGTCGACGGATGAGAAGTTGCCTCATCCTGCCACACTAGTTGGAAGTAATGCCATTAAGTTGGATCATCCAAAAATGCCATCTCGTTGGCTGGAGTTTTCCGGTTTGGTACATACGGAAGATTCGGACGGCGACCCCACCACCCTTTTGGGAGTTATCGTGGATGTGACGTCTTCCCACCAAGCACAAGAGCAGAAAGCCAAAACATTGCGTCGTGAGGGGGAGTTACGGGCCATTCGGGCCCAGCTTCAACCTCACGTTGTTTTTAATGCTCTCAATCGCATCGCCTCGCTGACAATGTCCGAGCCGGAATCAGCCAGGGACCTGATTGTCCGGCTGAGCCGCCTACTTCGGGCCTCGCTGATGGCAGGAGAAAAAGATTCCGTGTCATTGAGTGAGGAAGTTTCCCTGATCCAGGATTGCGTTGCGCTGGAAGGGGCGGGTTACGGAAAGCGGCTGAGATTCCGCAATGAGATTCCCTCCGACATGGAGGAAAAAGGGCTTCCACCCTTGGCCCTGCTCAGCTTGGTCAACGGAGCCATTCGCCGCGGGGTGGGAATGCGAAAAGAGGGTGCTTCGATACGATTGAGCATGCCGCAACATGGGGTGTTTCGTGTGAGTGTCACGCCACCTGTTTCCACAACAGAGGAATCGGAATTCGCTTCTTGGCCCGAGCCCATATGGGTGGAGCGTCTGCTGGTCGAATCAACCCGGCGGGCGAGAATCGAGGTTCAACGGCAGGGAGAGGCGATAGCCTCGGCCGATTTGGTGATGGAGAGGTGATTCCATGAGGCAAAAAATTCGAGTTTTAATAGCGGATGACGAGGCGTTGGGTAGAAGGGAGATGCGGCGTCTCCTGAAAGCACATTCCGAGGTGGTGATCGTGGCCGAGGCGGAGGATGGGGATCAAGCGGTCTCATTGATTGAGAAGCATGAACCCGATTTGGTGTTTTTGGACATACGGATGCCAGGAAAGGACGGGTTTGAGGTTTTGGATGCGCTGGAGCCACCGCTCCCTGAGATTGTCTTCTCGACCGCGTACGATCAGTTCGGGGTGGATGCGGTCAGACGGGGGGCGTTGGATTACCTGCTCAAACCTGTTGCCCCAGAGGATTTGGCGCGAGCGATTCAGCGTGCGGCGGACCGGGTGCAGGGAGGCGGCCGAACCTTAGGCCAAAAGAACCGATTGCGATCAGGCGATAAAATCTTTGTGCATGAAGGTAAAACCTCACTTTTTTTTGAGGTTGGATCGATTCAGATTTTGGAGTCAGAGGGTAATTATAGCCGGGTGCGGACCGCCACGGCTCATGGATTGGTGCGACGTTCGATGAAGTATTTTGAGGCTCGTCTGGATCCCGCGGAATTCTTTCGCGCCAACCGCAAGCAGATCGTGAATTTAAAAACGATCCTGGGTTGCCAGCCCATTCAGGGAGGGAGATACGTTGCTTCGCTGGAGCAAGGAGACCAGATTGAGATATCTCGTCGCCAAGCCCGAATCTTTCGTGAAAAACTTCGAATTTGATTTGGCCTTGCCTACACCGATGAGTTTCCTTTTTAAAAAAGATCGCATCAGCCTTGAAGTCGATGATAGTACCTTGGTGATAGCAAGGTGCCGAGCTCGAGGTTGGGTGGCAGCCACGCCCCCAGGTAGCCTCCGTGTTTGGATGGGAATCGGATTTTTACTAATTGCGGTTTTGGGATTATTGGTTTGGCCTGAGATTCGGAGGGCTGAGCTCTGCACCCGATTATCCGTGGCGGAGCAAGATATTGCGGCCTACCGAGCGGCAGTTTTAGCATATTATGCGCAAGGGGGTTCGGTCCCGATGGATGTTGAGGTACAGGTGGATCAGGGAACTCCCCAACCGAACTCTCGCGGATCACGGGCGGGTGAACCCCCGGTTTTTGTTTTTGCAAAAAAGAGCTTTGGGGACCGCTTGGTCGACGCAAAACGATTCGAGGAGCTGACCTTTCCTTTAGGGGGACATAGAGTGAAACGCGGATCGGTTCAAAGCAAGCAAGCGATGGATCAGGAATCTACAACCAAGATTTTTGCCCTACCGATGGAATATTTGAGGAACCGTTTTCATCGAAGGAATCTTTTCCCATCCAATAATAGTGATCGGGTGGCGGTTCTTTGGGTGGGAGGGCTTTACTTGCAAGAAGCGTTAGGTCTGCAAAAGATAGTGGGAATTTTATCGCAAGACAAAAACCAACCGATCCAAAGCGACTGCTTTTTTGCGCCAACTGACGATGGAAAAACGTACGATGCCTGGATTTATCTCCAAGACCTGTAATTCTATTTGGACCATTGATCCCTTGAATAAACCGCTCATGTAAGTTTTTATGCCGTTCTTAACTTATCCAAAAAAGTGGTTGAATTGGAATCAATCAGGCCGTAAATTAAAAACATGAAAAAACTAAATTACATATCTTCATCCGCATTCACTCTGATCGAAATGATCGGGGTGTTGGCGATCATTGGCATCTTGGCTTCGGTCGTCTCACCAAAAGTGATTGAAGCGATCCGAGACGCGAAAGTAACTGGGGTGATTGCTAACGTAAATGCAGCGCGCTCTGCCGCGGCCACTTATTATGGGCGTTATAACAACTACCCGCAGGATGGAACGAAAGCGGCTATCCAAGCGGGTTCTACCAATAATTGGAAACGGACTTATGGGGATGCACAAACTGTAGCCTCTAACGCAGCGACTTTTGGAGACATTCTTTGCGCGGAGGGTCTTTTGGAGAATGTTAAATCACCGCTTGGGGCCACGGGAACAAATGCTCCCACCATTGCGGCAGGACAAAGTCACATCACCAACACAATTGTCAACGGAATCAACGGATTTGCCTTTATCACTTGCCGGGCGATCACGAATTCTACGCCTGAAGCAAACTTTACTGGGGCGGCGAATGCCACTCGTACGGTTTATTTCGTCATCCCAGGAGTCAGTATGCAAGAGGCGGCTTCTCTCAAGATCAAAATCGATGGCCCATTTGCGAATGACGCCTACTCGGGTGGCGCATCGGGTTTAGTGGCGGCATCGATTAACGGTGGGGCAAACGTCCCTCCTTTGATTGCAAACGGAAATTGTCGCATGACGGTGGCAACGGGCACAGCGGGTTCCATGGGCAGCACTTACAATATGTTTGTTTACGTTCAAAATGACTAAAAAAGTCTAAACAATACTGTGTTTGCCAAAGGGCCTCCCCACTGGGAGGCCCTTTTTTTAACTAGCTTTTAGTGTGTTAATTTTCTCGATTTTATCCTAAGGTATCGATGTGACATTAGTGGTCGATGAGCATGGTCTAGTCAATGGGGTGGATCCTGTGGAGGATCCGACACGCTTCAGCGCAAAGCGATTGGATCTAGCCGATTGGTTGCTGGTTTGGGGACACGTCACCCCGGCCCAGATCGATTTGGCGAACCGAGAAGCGAAACGAAAAAATCAGTCCCTTGGCCAAGCCTTATCTACCTTGGGGTTTGTCGAGCCTCGCGTTCTTTCCAGCTACATCGCCCAAAAATCGGAAAGCGAAAATGTAGATGTCCGTAAAGTGGTTGTACCCCCTGGAATTCGTGATCTCATCCCGCGCGAATCTGCCCAGCGCTACCTCGCCCTCCCCATTCGGCTGGATGGGGAAAAACTCGTCGTTGCCCTTGGAAATGCCCTCGACCTAACCGCCGCCGACGCCATTGAGCAGATTGTTCGCCGACCAGTCGAAATTGTCTCCTCCACCGAGGGGGATGTACGTGAGGCGATTAACCGCACGTACACGCAGGAGTCGCACTTGGATGAAACGATCGATGAGATTCTGGCAATGGATGCCGTGGCTCTGGCGGCTGCCTCGGAAAGTGATGCCCCCATGATTCGCCTCGTCGAACAGCTTCTCCTGTTTGCCATCTCTAACGGTGTCAGTGATATTCATATCCAACCGGAAGAAAAAATCCTCCGGATCCGCACGCGCAAGGATGGTATTCTGGACGAGGGCATTCTGGTTCCCCGCGAGATTCAGAACGCGATCACCGCACGGCTCAAGATCTTGGGAGATATGGATATTACCGAAACGCGCCTCCCCCAATCGGGACGATATAACTTCGATGCGGGGGCCAAGCCGGTGGACTTCCGTTTTTCCTCCCTGCCCACCGCTTTTGGGGAATCAATTGTTTTGCGTATTTTGGATCGCTCCAGCCTGAATTTGGAGCTGACCACGCTGGGCTTTCGGCCCAGTATCGAATCAAATTTCCTGCAACTTTTGGAGCGCCCGCACGGGGTTATTTTGGTGACTGGACCCACCGGATCGGGCAAGACGACCACGCTGTACGCGGCTCTTTCGAAATTGCGGGGAGACCAGAAGAGTATTTTCACGTTGGAGGATCCGGTAGAATTTCATATTCCCTTGGTTCGGCAAACGCAGGTGAATGAGAAGATTGGGCTGACCTTTGCGGCAGGTCTGCGAACCCTCTTGCGTCAGGATCCGGACATCATTCTGGTGGGAGAGACGCGGGATCAGGAGACGGCGGAGCTGATGGTCCGGGCGGCGCTGACGGGGCATTTGGTCATGAGCACCCTGCACACCAACGACGCCTTGGGGGCGATTCCGCGATTGGTCGATCTGGGGATTCCCTCCTACATGTTGCCGGCCTGTTTGCTGGGCCTACAGAGCCAACGATTGGTTCGAGTCCTATGTCCATCTTGTCGGGAGCCCAACCCGCAGGCCGAGGAGATGTTAACCAACTTGGGGGTGCCTTTGCCGCCGGAGTGCACCCCTACGCTCTGGAAACCGGTGGGTTGCGAAAAGTGTCGCAAATCGGGTTATCGGGGTCGTCTTTCGATCATTGAATTTATTCAGATGGACGACGATTTTTATGCCCAGATTTTGAAGGGCAACGATCCGATGGCACTACGCCAAATTTCAGCCGAAAAGGGAAACTATACCATGTTTCAAGACGGCTTGATTAAGGCGACGCAGGGCCTGACCACCTTGGAAGAAATTTATCGGGTGACGCATAACTCCTGATCCACTGATCTCTCCTTTTTATGCCAGTTTTTAACTATGTTGCCATCTCCCCGACCGGGAAAACCATCTCGGGGAGAGCGGATGTCGCCAACATGGAAGCTTTGGGAGCCCAGTTGGCTAAGGAGCGTTTGGAGCTGGTAGAGGCCAAGGGGGGAATGGGCGGAAGTTTTGCGGAGCAGGAGGTCGTCAAAGAACTTTCGGGCAGGGAGAAGGTGAGCCGGAGAGATCTGGTCGATTTCTTTTTTCAACTCTCTGTTCTTTTGAAGGCCGGAGTACCCCTGCTCAAAGGCCTCGATTTGATTGCGAACGATATCGGGGACACAAAATTTAAAAGTATTATCCGTAACGTGGCGGCACAGGTGCAATCCGGTTCCAGCTTTGCCGAGGCGGTGGCCGGTTTCCCGAACTGTTTCCCCCCGGTGGCGGTCGCCCTGCTCAAGGTCGCAGAAAAGAGCGGTACTTTACCCGAAATCTGTGCGGAGCTGCGCCGTTATATCGACTGGTTGGACAAGCTGTATGCGGACATCAAACAGGCACTGGTTTATCCCTCCATCCTCATCGGTGCGACGATCGCTTTTATGTTCGTCATCTTCACCTTTGTCATGCCGAAGTTTATCAAGATTTTGGAGGAGATTAAGGTGCCGCTGCCCTGGCTGACGCGGCAGGTCATCGCCTTCACGCACCTCTTTCAGTATCACTGGCACCATCTTCTCTTGGGTGCGGGTGCGCTGGTTGTCATCTACAAGTGTCTCGTGATGTACCACCCGCCCTTTGCCCTTTGGGTGGATCGAAAAAAGCTCCAGATGCCTGTCTTTGGTCCGTTGAACATGATGCTCTGCATGTCCCGATTTGGACAGAATCTGGCGACGATGTACCGTTCCGGCATTCTGATGCTGGATTCTTTGAAACTGTGTCGGGATCTGGTGGGAAACCGGGCATTGTCTGTCGCCGTCGATCGAATCCATGACGGAGTGGCCACAGGAAGAAAAATTCATGAGATGATGAAGGAGAGCGATCTTTTTCCTAACCTCGTGCTGCAAATGGTCACCACGGGGGAGAGCACGGGTAAGTTAGCCGAGTCTTTGCAAAATGTGGTGGACTACTACAACGACATCATTCCTCGAGCGATCAAGAAGCTGTTCGGAATTCTCGAGCCAGCGATTATTGTCAGCTTGATCGTACTGATCGGGACGATCGCGCTCTCTGTGTTCTTACCGATGACGGCCATGATGAATATGGGGAAGGCATGATTCGGCCTAAAGCCAACTCTTTTACATTGGTGGAAATGATTGGGGCGATGGCGATCCTCGCCATTCTGGCCAGCGTGCTGGCCCCCTCGGTGGTTCGACAGGTCCAAACTGCGACCTCGGTCGGGGAGGACGCCAATTTGGCCGATATCGCCCAAGCCTTGACCAATGCGATCCGAACCACCGGACTGATTCCGAACCCCAATTTGGAGCCTTCGGCCACCAATGCTACGGGAGGCTTTGGCTGGGCCTACCTGGCGAGTAACTACACCCGGCTGGCCGGAAGTAACTTGGTTTCCGTTTTTCCTGGGATGACCAATGAGACGGGCCGCCGGCTTTATTTGAGCACCAATCTGGTGGCCTTGGCCGCCCAAGGTGGTTTTGCCAACACGGTGAGCAACTGGGGGGCGACTTTATTCCCGACCAATGCCAAGATGTACTTAGTCTCAGCTTCTCGGCCCGAATTTAATCTTCTTTTAGCGACCAACGGGGCAGGGGCGCAAACAACGAACAACAGCTACGCGAGTGCCGCCGTGAATAGCTTAGATAGCTGGGTGAAACAGTTTTCCAATGGGGTGACGGTGGCGCCAGCCAACATTGTTGACCCTAGCTGGACCAATCGGGGGGAATTTCTGCACGTACGCACGATTGATCTGGCGCCTATCTTTAGCGAGGTGAAAGCCGCCCAGCAAAAGGCGATCGAGCAGGAGGACAAAAATCTGGAGGAGATTGCCAGGGCGCTGATGGCGTCCATTCAGGCGACGGGAACGATTCCGAATCCGAATGTTGTGTGTTCGGATGCTGGAGGCTGGCTACAGCTCGCGGCCCCTTACTCATCCTTAGGTCAGGATTCGTTCCAATTTAGTTTTCCCGGCACTGCTAGTAGTGAGCGAAGGGTCTATCTTGAGACCTCTCTCGCTGCGGCCCCCCTTGCCACGCCGGCAGGCGGCTGGTCAGCTATGCCCGCTTCCCCCGCTTGCCTCTACATCGTAAGTTCTTCCAAGAAAGATCTTGGCTTGAGTTGTCTCCAGAACGGAGTTGGCGCAAATGCGGCTGTGGCTGGCGATTTTAATTGGTTGAGAAGTTGGACGAAAGCAGTTGGAAGTGATGGTTTGATAACTGCAACAAACACCATAGTAAATAATGCGTGGACTAATCGAGGAGAGTTTCTCCACGTAAAGGTAGTCGATCTGAGGCCACTGTTTTGCAGGGTGGAGTTGATTGATACAGCCGCACCAGTAGTGGTTGATATGGCCAATGTTGGGAGCGGGTATAATAATGTGCCATCTCCAATAAATATTAATGGAACGACAATAAATTATCTGACAAATGGAGCTAGTACCAACGTCAGTATTTTAAACTTCTTTCCAGCTCAAAGGCAATCAGGTTTGAACAATAGAGCCACCAATCAAACTGCTACGGTCAATCGAGTTGATGGTGCATCGACTACTTTTGCCTCAAACAGGATTACTACTCCTGGAGCCCCTCAGTTTGGAATTGGTGCAAATGCCGTTATTACTATACCAAATCAACAGACTAACTTTTATGTAATCCAAGGCACGACTCTTCGCCTTATCTCTCCACCAAATGTGACAACCAACTCATCAACCATACAGAAGGACTGTCAATTTGAGTATTACGGTGGCAACTGGCGGCAGTTGTATTGATCTAACGGATCTAGGTGGATCTATTCCTTCGTTCGAGCATATTCCCTAAAAAAATATCCCAATTCCAGTGATTTAACCTAGAAAAACAAATATGGCCTTAATTGCTGTCAGCTGGATTCAGGGGGTGGTGCGAATTGCGACGACGAGTGCGTCTCGGGTCAGTCGCTCGTCCGAGGCGGGCGCTCTGGTCTCCAACCCAGCCGATTTTCTGGCCACGCTCAACCAGCTCCTGACGACCACGCGGGTGAGCGGAACGGAGGTGGTGATCTGCACCGATAATACGGTGATTAATCCTTTGGTGGAGAGCACCCCTCCGGCCAGTGCCAAGGTCGCGGCGAACCTTTTGGCGCGGCGGGTGGAAAAGGCCAAGCCTTTCCCGGAACCGAGTGTCTTTGGGTTCACCCGAGTGAATCCAGAAGATAAGACGGGGCAACAGGCTTATTTGGTGACGGCTAGTCCGAAAAAGTTTGTCGAGGAGATGGATCTGGTCATCACCCAGCAAGGTTTGGATTTTGTGGGATACTATC
>Ga0247844_1008641_pt1 | contig 10956 bp, 10 predicted proteins | sample LaCtaG_FD_192421 | JGI IMG/M metagenome (GOLD analysis project Ga0247844, IMG submission 192421) | Freshwater microbial communities from meromictic Lake La Cruz, Castile-La Mancha, Spain - LaCruzMarch201714.5m_1 | ecosystem: Environmental > Aquatic > Freshwater > Lake | place: Spain: Castile-La...
CATATCTGCTGGACGGGTGATTTCCACTCAATGGAATGGGCTTGTTCAGCCCAAAACCCATCACGGTCTTCGATAGAACGGCGATGGAAATCGGCATAAGCAGTCATAGAGTTCTCCAAGCAAGCCATGACAACCATGGCATTAAGATCAACGGGTAATTATGATGAGTCAACTTGCAAGAGGCTGACTCAATCAGCGGCCAGATGGCTTGGTAACTACACTTATTTGATGAGCGCCTGAACTTCGCGAAATGCAGGGTGTTCCGCAGAGCGCAACCACTCAAAGGCCACCATTTCCGTCGTCACCAATTCCACCCCGGCTCCCGCAAGACGGTCAAACGCCGCATCACGATTGCGTTCGGTACGCGAACTGCATGCATCCGTTACCACCCACACCTCGAATTCATCTTCCAATAAATCAAGTGCCGTTTGCAATAAACAGACATGGGCTTCGCAGCCCGCCAAAAGAATGGTTGACCGGTGATCTTCATCGCTGGAGCTTTTTTGCAAGTGTTTGGGCAGGCTTCGCGCGTTTCCTTGGGGCGGCTTGGGCGGCGGCCTCAGCATGTCGCCCAAGCCTTCTTCGACTGCGCTGAACTGCATTTTTGCAAGTTGCTGAAAAGGCATCTTGTTCAGTACTGCGCTCAGATCATGCACCGTAGCCCCCAATTTAGACGGGCTTTGTTCCGTGACAAAAACCGGAACTTGCATCACTTGAGCCAGTCGGGCAAGACACATCGCATTGGCCAGTACCGCCTGTGCATCCAACATCGCGGGCATGAGTTGAATTTGGTAATCCACCAAAACTAACTGACTGGCATCGGCTTCTAACAACATAGTGTTCTTTCGCTGGGGTTAAGTAAGGCGAGCATAACCAATCTGCAATATTCACCCAAAAGTCACAAAAGCACACCTAAGCATTGGCAACGTTGTTTGCAATAAAACAACAAAAACTAAGATAATCAATGGGTTAGCGTTAATTCCTCACGTTTTTTCTCTGCTATCGCGTCTAACAGTGGTACTCTGTCCAGATGCGTAAACTGGCCACCTTCATTACAACCCTCGCCTTGGCGAGTGGCCCTGCTATGGCTGAGCCGGCGGCGGCGGGTGATGATATGGCTGGTTTTTTGGCTGAAAAAGGCTTGATTGCCAAGATGGGAGACGTCACAACCCAAGTGCAGGCCAAGGCATCCGACTTAGTTATTGGTGCCATGGGATTCTTAGGGGTCCCCTACCGCTTTGGTGGAACAAGCATAGAAACGGGTTTTGACTGCAGTGGTTTTGTCAAAGCCATTTACGAGCAGACCATCGGTTTGGCTCTTCCTCGCAACGCAGCGCAACAAGCTGCAGCGACGCAAACCATTAAAAAATCAGAACTGCGCCCGGGCGACCTGGTCTTTTTCAATACGATGCGAAAGGCGTTCAGCCATGTCGGCATCTATGTGGGTAACGGCAAGTTCATTCACTCGCCCAAACCTGGCGCCGAAGTTCGGGTCGAAGACATGGGAGTTGCCTATTGGGCACGCCGGTTTGATGGTGCAAGGCGCGTCCCTGTTGAGACCAACGCCGGCACCGCGCCTTAAAGCCTCTCCAAAGCGCCTCTTCTTAAGTTTCTTTGGTGAAAGAAAATTCACCTGGCGCACGAATCGGATCCACACCGACTTGGATCACATCCTTAGGCAGGAAACTTCCCTCCAACAGCAATTTCGACAGTGGATTTTCCAGCCGCTGTTGAATGGCACGCTTGAGCGGGCGAGCGCCATACACAGGATCAAAGCCCACCTTGGCTAACTCCGCGACCGCAGCATCAGAAACTGCCAACACATAATCCATTTTCTCCATGCGAGCGATCAGCGTCTGCAGCTGAATTTTTGCAATATTTGAAATGTGGGCGGCGTTTAAGGCATGGAACACCACGATTTCGTCAATGCGATTTAAAAACTCGGGGCGGAAGTGATTTTTCAGCTCGCCTGTGACCGCCTCTTTGATTTCCTCAATGCTTTGCCCAACCATGCTTTGAATCAATGGAGACCCTATATTGCTGGTCATCACAATCACCGTATTTTTAAAATCAACCGTTCTACCTTGGCCGTCAGTGAGCCGTCCATCATCTAGAACCTGCAGCAAAACATTGAATACATCCGGATGGGCCTTCTCAACTTCGTCAAGGAGCAAAACGCTGTAGGGCTTACGGCGCACTGCTTCGGTCAGATACCCGCCCTCCTCGTAACCCACATAACCTGGAGGCGCACCAATCAATCGGGCCACGGAATGTTTTTCCATGAACTCGCTCATATCGATACGAATCAAGTGATCTTCGCTGTCAAACAAAAACCCCGCCAGTGTTTTACAGAGCTCGGTTTTACCCACTCCGGTCGGCCCTAAAAATAAGAAAGAACCGGTAGGTCGGTTAGGGTCAGAGAGGCCTGAGCGGGAGCGGCGTATCGCGTTGGATACGGCAGCAATGGCTTCGTCTTGCCCCACAACGCGGTTATGAAGTTTTGTCTCCATTTGGAGAAGTTTTTCCCGATCGCCTTGCATCATTTTTGACACTGGGATTCCCGTGGCGCGACTCACCACCTCAGCAATCTCTTCGGCGCCCACTTGGGTTCGCAATAAGCGCGGAGCCGCTCCTTCACCACGAACCGCTTCCCGCGCCTGCACCTCTTTCATGCGCTTTTCTAACTCAGGTAACTTTCCATATTGCAACTCAGCCACTTTGTTGAAATCCCCTTTGCGGGTGAGTTCTTCAATTTGAAACTTCAGCTTTTCAATGTCTTCACGAACTTGGCTGCTGCCTAAGGCACTGGCCTTTTCTGCTTTCCAAATTTCGTCAAGGTCCGCAATCTCTTTTTGTAATCGGGCGATCTCTTCGTTGATGAGTTCAAATCGCTTTTGAGACGCATCGTCCTTTTCCTTTTTGACGGCCTCGCGCTCAATTTGAAGTTGTATAAAGCGCCGGTCAAGCTTGTCCATGACTTCGGGCTTGGAGTCCATCTCGATTTTGACTTTAGACGCAGCCTCGTCAATCAAGTCGATGGCTTTGTCAGGCAAAAATCGGTCGGTGATATACCGATGGCTCAACTCTGCAGCAGCGACGATGGCAGGATCGGTGATATCCACATTGTGGTGCTTTTCATAGCGCTCTTTGAGACCACGCAAGATGGCGATCGTCGCTTCGACACTGGGTTCTCCCACCAGTATTTTCTGAAATCTTCGCTCAAGAGCCGCATCTTTTTCAATGTACTTTCGGTATTCATCCAACGTAGTCGCGCCGACGCAATGCAACTCTCCACGGGCCAGTGCCGGTTTGAGCATATTGCCGGCATCCATCGCGCCTTCGGCCTTACCAGCCCCAACCATGGTGTGCAACTCATCAATAAAGACAATGGTTTGGCCCTCGTCTTTTGCTAAATCTTTGAGTACATTTTTAAGGCGCTCTTCAAACTCTCCACGGAACTTGGCACCCGCTAAGAGGGACGCCATGTCTAATGACAAAACACGCTTTCCCTTGAGGGAATCAGGGACCTCGCCTGACACGATACGCTGCGCCAAGCCTTCCACAATCGCGGTTTTTCCAACACCGGGTTCGCCAATAAGCACTGGGTTGTTTTTAGTTCGTCGTTGCAACACTTGAATCGCCCGGCGAATTTCATCGTCACGGCCAATCACTGGATCGAGCTTGCCAGCGCGGGCCCGCTCCGTCAGGTCAACACAGTATTTTTTGAGCGATTCACGCTGATCTTCGGCATCAGCGCTGTCAACGCTTTGCCCGCCGCGCACGGCTTCAATCGCCGCTTCCATGCTTTTTCTTCCAACGCCTTGGGCTTGGGCTTGTTTAGAAAAATCGGATTTACTGTCAGCCAGCGCGAGAAAAAATAATTCACTTGCAACAAATTGATCGCCCCGTTTGATGGATTCTTTTTCCGACGCTTGCAGCAAGCTCACCATATCGCGACCCACTTGAACCTGTTCATGGCCTTGGATTTGAGGTAACTTCTTGATAGCGGCTTCCGCAGCGACGAGTAAACCCTGCACATTGACGCCTGCGCGCTGGAGCAAGGCCTTGGGCCCGCCGTCTTGGCGCAACATGGCCGCAACCACGTGGGGCGGCTCAATGAACGCGTGGTCTTGCCCGATCGCCAACGTTTGAGCGTCCGATAAAGCTTCTTGAAACTTGCTGGTGAGTTTGTCTACACGCATCGTGATCTCCTAATTCAACCGCAGTTGGGGCTGTACACAAACATTTTCAAGGCCATTCGGAAAACGAACCTTGTCCCATGTCAAGGGAAAAGCTCACCCCATCCCGTTATTAGGCGTTGCTTGCGACGATGCCCCAGCGGGCTAAAGCTGCATCATCCGTTACCCGTGCGTCGACCCAGTGAGCGCCGTCTGGGGTTTGTTCTTTTTTCCAAAAAGGGGCTTGGGTTTTTAAATAGTCCATCAAAAACTCGCAGGCCTGAAAGCTTTCACCCCGGTGCGCAGATGCCACTAACACCAAGACCACAGGATCTTGGGGAAGCAATACGCCGATGCGGTGGAACACACGTGCGCCCAAAATATCAAACCGCCGATGGGCTTCATCGATCATGGCCTCAATCGATTTTTCGGTCATCCCGGGGTAATGTTCGAGTTCTAAAGATTGCACACTATTGGCATGTAACTCATCGTGAATGTTGCGGTCCCGCACGGTTCCCAAAAAACTGCAGACCGCGCCAACACGCGAGTCGTTGGCTTGCACAAGGGCAATTTCTTGTGCAATGTCGAATGTTTCGCTCTGAATGCGAACCCGTGCCATAAGTGTTAACCGCCTGTCACAGGAGGGAAAAAAGCCACTTCACACCCATCGACCAACTCGCTACTTTCTTCCGCCATGTTTTGATTCAAAGCCATTCTGACGACCTTGCCACGATGCAAAGCCTCTGCGGGCGGGCCTTCTCTTTGGGCCAAGGAATCACGTAACTGCGCAAGCGTATGCGCCGACGTTTCAATGGTCTCAGACGCGCAACCCATGGCTTCACGGATCGAAGCGAAATATTTAAGGTGAACACGCATCACTAAACCTTAACCCAAAAGATCATTGAACGCCACAAACCCCACCTGATAGCCCTGGCGAATCGACTGGCCTGCTGGATTGTCCACCAACCCATCGCCCCAGACGACCGAACTCAATACCCCTGAACTTTGATTTGGAAAAAGGTCTAAGCCGCCCTTTGTATTCCTGCGTACGCGTAAAAATTCTTGCCGCTTATCGGGTCTGAGCCAGTCAAAGTCTGCCCGCATCAAAGTCACTGGAAGGGCTGATGGATGCACGCCCTGCAATCGCTGCAAGAAGGGGCGAACTAACACAAGAAACGTGACAAAACTCGATACCGGGTTGCCCGGTAAACCAATGAAATGGCATGCGCCAATGCGACCATGCGCAAAAGGCTTGCCTGGTTTGATGGCAATCTGCCAAAGGTCCAAGCTGCCTAAACTTTGAACGGCCGGTTTGACGTGGTCCTCTTCCCCAACGGAGACACCGCCGCTAGTCAAAACAAGGTCGTTACTCTCCGACGCGAGCCGAAGGGCCGCAATAGTCGCCTCTCTTTGGTCTGGAATGATCCCAAAGTCAGTGACATCACAGCCCAAGCGTCGCAGCAGACTGCTTAAAAAGAAACGGTTGGAGTTGTAAATGGCGCCCGCCGGCATTGCTTGGGGTTCTATATCCCCTGGCATCACCAACTCATCGCCTGTAGAAAACAAAGCGACGCGGGGCTTGCGAACGACACACAAATTCGCCAAACCAATACTGGCTGCCATCCCTAATTCTGCGGGACCCAGTCGTTGCCCTGCTGACAAAACAACCTCGCCCTTGGTAACGTCTTCGCCTGAGCGGCGAATCCACTGCCCTATGGAGGGTGTCTGGTTGACTTGAATACGCAGTTCGGTGCCTTGCGGATTGGCCGATGGCAGTTCAACGCAGTCTTCTTGCATAACGACGGCATCGGCACCGAAAGGAATCGGTGCACCGGTAAAAATTCGGGCAGCAGTCCCCTCAAGCAGTGCTTGGGGATTCGTTCCTGCTGGGATTCTTTGTGATACGGGCAAAATTCCATTGCAAGCACCCACATCAGCCAACCGAACGGCATAGCCATCCATCGAGGAATTGTCTTGCGGGGGGACCTGTAATTCTGAGCTAACGGCCTGCGCCAATACCCGTCCATCCGCCTGCATGGTAGAAATCCACTCGGTTTCAAGTCGCGTTCCCTCAAGGCTTGCGAGAAGCTGCACTAATGCGGTCTCCAAAGGCAAGAGGGGTTTACGCATACAACATCAGTAACCGCATTCTTCGGCGATGAATGCCTTCACCGCAGTGACATCGGACGCCATGAGTTTGACTTTTTTAGGCAAGGCCTCAATTCCAATAAATTTTTCTGGGCGATCAGGCTCTAAGCCTAAAGCCTCCACCAGCGTTGCGGCAAATTTAATTGGTAAGGCGGTTTCTAAAACCAACATGGGAACGTTAGACGTACGGTGCGTCAACGCAACCTTTAATCCGTCAGCGGTATGGGTATCGACCATCACACCGTAACGTTTCCAAGTATCACGGATGGTTTGTAGCCGATCTTCGTGGGTGCTCTTGCCACTGGCAAATCCATAGCGCGACGAAGCTGCTGGAAAGTGTGAATCAGCACTTAAGTCAAACCGCCCTTTTTGAGACACTTGCGCTCCAAACAAATCCGCCGTTTTGCTTCCATCGCGACCAATCAGGTCAAAAATGAAACGTTCAAAATTACTGGCCTTCGAAATATCCATGGAAGGGCTTGATGTTTCATGCGTATCCGATGACCCCCGAACCCGGTAAATTCCCGTGCGAAAAAACTCATCCAGCACATCATTTTCATTAGTCGCAACCACCAGCTTATCAATAGGCAAGCCCATCATCCGGGCTACATGTCCAGCACAAACGTTGCCAAAATTTCCACTCGGAACAGTGAAACTCACCCGCTGCGTATTGCTAGTCGTTGCTTGCAAATAGCCCGCAAAGTAATACACCACCTGGGCCATCAAACGCGCCCAGTTGATCGAATTGACTGTGCCGATTTTGTATTTGCGCTTGAAATCCAAATCGTTAGACACCGCTTTAACCAAGTCTTGGCAGTCATCAAAGACCCCATCCACAGCCAAGTTGTAAATATTGGCATCCATCAGGCTGAACATTTGCGCCTGTTGAAAAGGACTCATTCGCCCGTTCGGACTGGTCATGAAAACCCGAACCCCTTTTTTGCCGCGCATGGCGTATTCCGCTGCACTGCCTGTGTCTCCGCTGGTAGCGCCAAAAATATTCAATTCTTCGCCGCGGCGGGCTAATTCGTATTCAAACAAATTCCCCAAAAGTTGCATTGCCATGTCTTTGAAAGCCAATGTGGGGCCGTTTGATAAGGCTTCTAAATACAAACCATCTTCCAACTTTTTCAAAGGAACAATGGCTTGGGTACCAAACACAGCTTCGGTGTAAGTTTTTCGGCACAACATTCGCAAATCATCGGCAGGAATGTCGTCCACATACAAAGACAAAACCTCAAAGGCAAGATCAGCGTAAGACAGGCTTCTCCAGCGCGTTAAGGTTGCATCGTCAACCTGCGGATAGCTCTCTGGCAAATACAGCCCTCCATCAGGGGCCAAGCCTTCTAACAAAATCTCACAAAAACGCTTTGAGGCAATGGGGGCAGCGCCTTGGCTGCGGGTGGAAATGTAGCGCATTAAACTAGCTCTTCTTTACGGATACGAACAATGGTTTGAAGGACGGTGGGCAAAGCTTGCATCAAAGAAATCGCAGCGTCCATTTGTGATTCTTTGCAATCGTGGGTCAAGATAATCAGGTCCGTCTGGCTCGCTTCAACGCCACTGATTTCATCTGACTCGCGCTGCAACACAGCATCAATACTGATATCTGCTTGGGCCAGAATGCCGGTGACTTTTGCCAAGACACCGGTCTGGTCTGCCACACGCAAACGCAGGTAGTAACTCGTCACAATGTGGCTCATCGGCAAAATCGGTGTGTCGCTCATCGCGTCTGGCTGAAACGCCAAATGCGGGACGCGCTGGGCTGCGTCAGCCGTATGCAGTCGGGTCACGTCGACCAGATCGGCAATCACGGCGGATGCCGTTTGCTCAGACCCCGCGCCGGCCCCGTAGTACATCGTGATGCCGGCGGCATCGCTTTTGACCATGATGCCGTTCATAGAGCCTTCGACATTGGCCAATAATCGTTTGATCGGGATCAGTGTGGGGTGAACGCGTAACTCGATTCCTGAGTGGGTGCGTTTGGCAATTCCTAGCAACTTGATGCGGTAGCCTAACTGGTAGGCGTAGGCAATATCAGCCGCCGCGAGTTTGGTAATTCCTTCTACATGGGCCCGTTTGAATTGGACCGGAACGCCAAAAGCAATGGCCGCCAAGATGGTGGCTTTATGGGCGGCATCAAAGCCTTCAATGTCAAACGTTGGGTCTGCTTCGGCATATCCGAGGGCTTGGGCTTGTGCAAGGGCAGCATCAAAGCTCAGGCCTTTGTCGCGCATTTCTGACAATATGAAATTGGTAGTTCCGTTGATGATGCCCGCTACCCATTCAATGCGGTTGCCAGAGAGCCCTTCGCGCAGGGCCTTGATGATTGGAATACTGACAGCAACAGCACCTTCAAAGGCCACCATAACGCCCTTGGCATGGGCCGCTGCGAAGACTTCGTTGCCGTGTTCAGCCAGCAAAGCCTTGTTGGCTGTCACCACATGCTTCCCATTAGCGATGGCTTTCATCACCAAGTCTTTTGCAAGGGTCGTTCCGCCAATGACTTCCACGATGATTTCAATATCCGGGTCGTTCACCACAACGAAGGGATCACTGACCACCTCGACTGCCTGACCCACCAGCGCCTTGGCACGCTCTACATTGCGCGCTGCCACCCGAGTGATCTCAATGCCTCGGCCAGCGCGGCGTTTGATTTCTTCTTGGTTGCGTTTTAAGACCGCGAAAGTACCACTGCCTACCGTACCTATACCTAACAAACCTACTTGAATCGGATTCATAAAATGCATTAACAGTGCAATAAAAAATCAATGGCCAACGCGCTTGCGGTACGTTTCTAAAAAATGAGCAACCCGCGCGATGGCTTCGCGAAGGTCGTCTTCGTGCGGCAAAAATACGATGCGAAAGTGGTCAGGCGCAGACCAATTAAACCCACTGCCTTGGACCAACATGACACGCGTTTCTTGAAGCAACTCTAAGAAAAACTGTTGGTCATCTTCAATCGGGTAAACCTTGGGGTCTAAACGAGGGAACATATACAAAGCAGCACTCGGCTTGACACATGTCACCCCAGGTATGGCGGTAATCAGCGAATACGCCAAGTCGCGCTGGCGACGCAAACGCCCTCCTTCGCACACCAAGTCATCAATACTTTGGTAGCCGCCTAGCGCGGTTTGAATCGCGTATTGGCCAGGAACGTTGGCACACAAACGCATATTTGAAAGCATGTTCAAGCCTTCAATGTAGTCCTTGGCTGGGCGTTTATCTCCGGAAACCACCATCCACCCGGCCCGGTAACCGCACGAACGGTAGCTCTTGGACAAGGAGTTAAAGGTCAAGGTCAAGACGTCGTTACTAAGAGAGCCCAGGGCCGTGTGCTTGACTCCGTCATACAAAACCTTGTCATACACCTCGTCGGCAAAAATCACCAATCCGTGTTCGCGAGCAATAGTGACAATTTCTAACAGCAGGGCGTCAGCGTAAAGCGCCCCGGTAGGGTTGTTGGGGTTGATCACCACAATGCCCTTGGTGCGCGGGGTGATTTTTGCGCGGATATCGTCAAGATTAGGCATCCACCCGTTGGCCTCGTCACACCGGTAGTGCACTGGGGTTCCACCCGATAGGCTTGCAGCTGCAGTCCACAGCGGGTAATCGGGCGCTGGCAATAAAAGTTCATCGCCGTTGTCTAGCATGGCGTTCGTTGCCATCACAATCAATTCACTGGCGCCATTACCCAAATAAATATCGTCCAGTGTGACGCCTTTAATGTCTTGCTTTTGGGTTTCGTGCATCACCGCTTTTCGCGCAGAGAAAATGCCTTTGCTGTCAGAGTAACCTGAAGAATTGGGCAAGTTACGAATCATGTCTTGCTGAATTTCTTCGGGGGCATCAAAACCAAATACCGCGAGGTTGCCAATATTGAGTTTGATGATTTTTTGGCCCTCTTCCTCCATCTGACGCGCACGGTCCATGATGGGGCCACGAATGTCGTAACAGACGTTGGCAAGCTTGGCAGATTTCTGAATGGTTCTCAAAATCCCTCCGAGAATATAGGGTTCAGGCGAAAACTATAATTTGACCACAGTTCTCTGCCGCAGTAGTGCAGTGCAACATTCAAATTCGTCACCCTTCGCCACCCTAGAACCGATGAAACTCCAACCTGACCGCACCCAAGGCCCCACGATCACCGGATATGGGAGCGACTGGGTCGCCATCAATGGCGAGCCCGTCCATGCCAGCACGGTGGTTTGCAGCACGGGGCAAACCTTTCCATGGGAATGCGACGGGTTCGAAAAGCTAGGCCCAGCCGATTTTGAAAAACTGATCGATTTAGGCGCAGAGTTGGTCATTTTTGGGAGCGGTTCGACCCTTCGCTTTCCCGACCCCCAATGGCTCCAAGGCTTGTATGACAAACGGATCGGCGTTGAAACCATGGATACCCAGGCGGCTTGCAGGACTTACAACTTTCTAGCCGGCGAAGGCAGAAAGGTCGTTGCTGCCCTTCTCATTGCGTCAACCTAGGCCGATGGGGCCGGTCATGAGCCGCTTACTTTTAAGAGTAAAATCCAATGTTGTTGTAGAGGGAGAGGTGAACATTCAATGCGCTTTTCCCCCCACTTTGCCTGACACATCCTGCACGAGAAATAATTACCCCCTATGGCGATCGTTG
>Ga0247844_1008646_pt1 | contig 10948 bp, 13 predicted proteins | sample LaCtaG_FD_192421 | JGI IMG/M metagenome (GOLD analysis project Ga0247844, IMG submission 192421) | Freshwater microbial communities from meromictic Lake La Cruz, Castile-La Mancha, Spain - LaCruzMarch201714.5m_1 | ecosystem: Environmental > Aquatic > Freshwater > Lake | place: Spain: Castile-La...
CACTCATATCGATGATGAGCAGCAATACCACGCAGAGCCGCATACTCAAACATTTGATTGCCGAGTCTTCCTAAACTTCCTAAATGATTAAATGCTAGCATATTTTTTTAAATATTGTTGATTTGAATAGTATTCTTTTAGTTTCTGTTTATTTAATGTTTGGAGATGATTCCAAACTTCAAAGTTCTGTGCCATATAAGGATTACCTCTAATTGAGTCAGGCCAAGAGTTTGCACCTCTACTATGTTCTAAATGATAAATCCAATTATCAATTCTTCCAACTTTATATCCAAGAGTGGTAAATCTAAAAAATCTTTCTTTATCTTCGGGAGATGATCCTCTAAAGTTTTCATTTTCCATTCCCCCTTCAATATAAACAGAACGATTAAAAAACTGAACCCATCCAAAGTCTGATGTACTTACTTGAGATGACTTATCTAAAATAGACAAATCAAAGTCATTGTTTAAGAAATCAGAAACAATCTCATCTGTTACATGAACTTGTTTTTGAAAACTACCATTCCCATATGGATATACAACATCATATGTACCATTCAAGATTGATTCATATGCATTTGCATATGTTTTTACAGGCATCAATACATCGCAATCATAATTAATGACAACATCAGTTTTACTCATCGCAAGCATTTCATTTAGAATGTGCATACGATAAAAAACAGGATCATCTGACTTTTCAAAAACATGAGTCAAGTTAATATCATTACCAATAAACTCTTTTATTTGAGGTAGAACATTCTCTTCAAACACTGGTTCACTATCAACTTCTTTTATAATTACATTAGTGTCAAAATTTCCAAATAAAAAACACAGCAAAGTGATGATATTTCTCATCCTATCTGCTGATTCTATTCTCAACGGAATAATAAAAGTTGCATTTGATAAATCAACCATTTGGATATTCCCAGTTCTCAAAAAAGTTTGCATGTTTATTCTGCAAGTATTCTAACTCACTTTGAATAAATTGCCAAGAAGATCCATCACCTTCAACAACTATATCAAAGTTAAGTTTTGATGTTAAGTTATTTGAATGTTGTCTACCAGTAGTCAAAGTATTTTGCAATATTAAAGGCATTCCAAATTTCATACGAAGACGATGATACCACTCATGATCCATACTAGTTTCTACGGAAGTATCAAAATACTCAAGATTTTCATTTCTAATAGTAACATTAGTTGGACAACCAAGAAGATTATTGCCGATCAATAGATGATCTGGATATTTTGGAATTCTTACATCAAAAAAATTAACAGAATCATATGTATGATTGAAACCGTTTACCAACCAATAATTATTATTACTATCAAGTGCATCAACAACAATTTTTAAAGCATCCGATGAAAATAAAAAATCATCACAATGTAAAATTTTAATATACTCACCAGAGCACAAATCCATTGCAACATTTGAATTGGCAGACATCCCAATATGTTCAAGATTTTTTTTATAAATTATGGAGAATTTATCCTGATATTCATCACAAAGATTTTTAACAAAATCATTTGAAGAATTGTCTGAAACAACTACTTCATAATCACCAAAAGATTGCTCATCAATTTTATCAAAAGATTCTTTTAAATATGATAAATCAGATTCATCTTTAACATAAGCAGGAATAGCAATAGAAATTTTGGGCATTAAATTCTTTCCCACCTTTCAGGAATAAGATCACTATCATCAACATCAGCTGCAGTACCATACCATTTTTGAGGGGCAATGATAGGTTGTGTTGGATTTTCAATTAACCAGGCACCCCACCAACTCATTGAACTATTAGCAATAATTCCACCAGAACAAAGAGACATTAAACAGAGATCAATGTAAGGAATAAGTGAATGCCTCATTTGTCCGTCGGCATCAAGATGTACATGTGCGTATCTTTCACCACCTTCAGAAAGAAGAAATCGATCAGGACTAAACACTTCCTGTTGAGAACACCAAGGAATATCATCAGAAAAAATCAAAACCGGAATATCTTTATCAAATTTCTTCAATGCACGTTCATAGTATTCTAGTTCACATACAGGATGATAATATTCAAGATTTACATAGTCACCTCTACGAATATGTAAAAAGATAACATCACCAATTTGAGAAATAAAATTCTTACAAAGTTCTAAATGTTCTGTTTTAAACTGAAAGTCTTTTTTGATGTCATCTTTAATATTTGTAAAATATTTTTCCGTTTGAAAATAATCCTCAATATTGCAATTATCTGGACAATTATTAAAAAATTTTTCGTCAAATGCACCAGTGCTTGCTTTATAAGTTGGGAAATTTCCTGGAACTAAACCAAAGTTGTTTTTATCAACTCCAGTCATTTCAAAGCAATCAAAAAGTCCATAGTTGGTTTGATGTGGCCCTTCAGGTGAAGGAACAACCCAATCATATCCATGATGTTCTGCAATGCCACGGAGAGCAGCATACTGAAACATTTGATTTCCTAAACGTCCATTAGAACCAAGTCGGTTATAACCTATCATAATTACTCCTCTATTTTAATTGTGGGTGGAAGATTTAAATGAAAACCAAAAGGAGTTAATCCTTGATTTTCTGGAACTGATGTTTCATATGAAAACCTTGCTGCAACTTCAATTGGAGGAAACTTACATCCCTCTTCAATAAACATATGTCTATTATGTACACAGATATTTCCATCTTCGGCAAAATTGTTTGCATTAAAGTGCTTATAAAAATCTCCGGTTGTACAATCAAAGGGTATTTCTCTTTTTAGAGGAACCTCAAGAAGTTTTTTACTACGAAGAGAAAACCCACCATTTCCAACTCTAATGTGTTCACCAAAAGGAGTTACATAAGAATTTTCTTGATAAGGCCAAGGAGCTCCAATATAATCATATTCAAAAAAATCATCTAACCATGCTTCTGGGTTAACAATAAAAGCATGATCTTGAATTAATAAACAATAATCACTATCTACATGATTATGAAGTTCATACAAAACATACTTGTTATACTCATTAATTTGAGAGATTGTATATATCATTTCTTCTACATCAATCCCATCTTGTTGTAAAGAAATTTGATATTGATCTTTAATTTCTTTCGATGTGATTAGTTTTACAGATCCAAAATTTACCTGTTCAATGCATGTATGAATTGCCCTAATAGTATTAGGAATTCTGGATGTGTTGTCAATAGCAATAAGAGTTACTCTAGATAAATCAAGCATTATTAAAATTGTTGATAATTTTTTCAATATAATCAATCATATTCTGATTGATGGTAGGAGAACAACCAAGGAAAAATACTTTATTTAAAACTTGATTTGCTTTTGGATATTTAGTGGCATCATCAAGATGACTATATCCGGGATGAAGAAGAATATTTCCAGCAAAATAATTTCTTGTTTGAATTTTATTTTGTTCTAAATAGGCAACCAAATCTTTTTTTAATTTTATATTCTCACAGATAATAGGAACCCCAAACCAACTTGTTTCGGATTCCTTTCTTTCATTTACAACTCGAACCCCAGTAATTTTTTCAATTATGTTTTGAATTTTTTTCTTATTTTCTCTTCTAATTTCATGTATTTTATCAAATTTAAGAAGTTGAACCGATCCCACAGATCCTTGCAAATCTAATGGTTTAAGATTATACCCCATGTTAGAAAAAACATATTTGTGATCAACAACGTCATCATAACTTTCTAACCAAGTATCAAATCTTTTTCCACAAACTCCATTTGAAAGAAGATTTTGTTGTCCTACACAATAACATGCCCTACCCCACCAAGCAAAACTGCGAGCAAGATCAACAATTCCCTTCTCATCAGAAGAAACCATTCCACCTTCAATTGTGCAAATATGATGTGCAGGGTAGAAAGAACAAGAAGCAGCAATAGCATGTTTGGTAAGGTATTCACCTTTCCATTTACTGCCAAGACTATCGCAATTGTCAGCAATCAAGTGAATATTATTTGATTCACAAATATCAACAATTTTGTCAATATCATATGGATTACCAAGAACTGGAGAAGAAATAATTGCTCTAGTTTTTTTTGTAATTTTATTAGCAACTTCATCCAAGTTCCAGTTCAAATCTTCCCAGTCAATATCAACAAAGACAGGTTTCAATCCGCATTGAACAATAGGAGCAACAGTAGTAGCAAATCCACAGGCACAGACAATAATTTCATCACCATCTTGCCACCCAAAATATTTTTTAAGAGCAGCAAACATAACAAGGTTAGCAGAACTTCCAGAGTTTACCATTACAGAGTGTTTGAAATTAAACTTCTGGGAAAATTCATGTTCAAATTTGTTTACCTTTTCACCAGAAGAAAGCCACTTGCCTTTAAGAACAGAGTGAATAAGTTCTCTTGCCTCCAAATCATCCCAATAGGGGCCAGAATAATAAACTGGTTTACCTTCTACCCAATCTTTATTGGCAATAAATGGAAAGATATCACCATCCATTTCTTTAGCAGATTGAATAAAACTGTCAATTAGTTGATACATAATTCTTCAATAATTTTTTGTAATGGTATTGATTGAGCAAATCCAAGTTTTTTTAATTTCGTAGTATCAAACCAAAAATCTTTTGATTGAACTATTTTATGAAACTCTGGTGCTTCTCTAGACTTTATTTGAGAGTTTGAATTTAAATATTCTTTTGCCTTGTTTATTATAGCACCTATTGTGATTGGTTGTCCACTACCAACATTATAAATCTCATTTAAATTTCCGTTATCACATATAAGTTTTATTGCATTACAAACATCGTCAAGATGCATTACATCACGAATTGGTGTACCATTATCATACAAATATACATCATCATTTTTTTTTAAAAGTTCAATCATATAAGTCAGTGCATTTTTCTTTGCTGATATTTTTCCATCACCTTTACCAAGAACATTACAAAGTCTTACTATTCTATAATTAACATTATAAGTTCTGCAAAAAGAAATTAATAAATCTTCTGCTGCCTTTTTTGTGATAGAATAAAATCCTGTTGGCATACAGTAGTATTCTTCTTTTGCTGGTAGTTCAGTTTCTCCATAAACAAACCAAGAACTAATAAAATTGAAGACAATATCAGAGTCTCTACAAAAATCTAAAACTTCACAAAGAACTTTAAGATTAGTTTCAACATCTAAAGTAATGTCTGTGTGTACGTTATAATTATCTACTGTTGAAATTAAATATAGAATATTATTTGTCTTTGGTTTTCTTTCTTCCCTATCTTGCTTTACAATAAAATTAGGATAGAGGTTGCAGAATCTACCTCCTACAAATCCCGATGCACCATATACACTGATCATATAAAATTATTTAAAAACTTTTTAAGGCATTCGGTTTTTTCTTCATTATAAACTTCACCAACTTCACCTTTCATCCAAGGAAGAGTATTACTTGCATTTTTATAATGAAAAATGAAAGCATCTTGAAGAAGATTTTCATCAGTTTCAAACTTCAGCATATCAACAAAGGTTGGTTTAGGAAAATTATTTTCCCTTGCAACTTTCATAATTGAGTTAAAGTTGTTGTAAGCATATTCCCAATAGTTCTCTCTTTCAGTTTGATGTGGGAAAGTACGAAGATTTGATTCCTGATAATCACGAATTTCTACCTCCCCACTTTCAAAGTTAGCAAACATCTGACCACACCCACTATAGTTCACTTCATATGGAGGTTGAGTATCAACAAGAACTCCCCACTGATCAATATAACGTTCTTTGATTTGATTTTTGTATTTTTCAAGATAGAAACGAACCTCTCCACCAACATCAGTTGCAATACCATCTATATAACCACATCCCCAACTAATCTCTTCTGGATTAGGAAGTTCATATGGTTTGGCAAAAATAATACCATTCCAGGTATACTTGAAAGCAATTTTTCCTGGATTTTCTGGACTCTTATATTGTTCGTGATAACGATAAGAAGGAACAAAGGCAAAATTATGATATTTCATTTCATCAATTAAATCAATGTCTCTAATAAAGAACATATCAGAATCAATAATTATAGAAAGACACTCATTTTTTACAATATAATTTTTCCATCCCCAGGTGAAAGAATATGCACAGGCATTATTACCATTTGTATAACTATTACCATCAAACATTTTAACACCATTAAGGTGTTGAAGTTCTGGATCCAACTCAACACGAATGCACTTTACACCAATATCTTTACAGATGTTACTAATTTCCCCAATTTTTGATTCATCAAATCCACCGTCACCACCAGGACGTTCATTATTAAACACGATAAACTCATAGTCATCCTTAACGTGGCGTTTGATCGTCTCATACTGAAGTTGAATGAAGTCTGGACGATTGTGAGAATAGGTATAAATTTTTACTTTTGTCATTTTTTTAAAAATTAATTGCGATTATAAGATTTTTTTTCAAACAATATACTATTATTTGATGGTCCATAGTTTTCATCTATGTAATATTGACCAGCACAATATCCCTCTTGTTCAAAGATCATTCCAAATATTCTTTCCCATGCATTATCTTGTGTTTTGTGCTCAACTTTAACATTATGTAATAATTTACTATCAATTAAAGATTTTGCCAGATCATTTTTAATAACAAAGTGATGATACGGGACAGCACTACCCATTCTCATTGGAACGTATTTTGTATCTTTAAACATTTCATTTGCATAAGAAATAACATCATAGTTATGAATACCAATAGAACTGGTTCCATAAATTGTTGAAATATCATTGTTTATTCCACCATTAAAAAATGAATAAAACTGATGTGTATTATCAATAAAATTTGCCAGATCAGATTTAAGTAATGTATTATCATGAATTAAACAATAAAATTTTTCATCTGGATTTTTCAATAATACTTTTGCAAAGGCACCAGGAGGATAATCTTTATTTTTTTCATCAAAAATAAAAACATTTGGTTTTTTTTCAATTTCTAAAAGATAAGAATCATTACTTGAGAAAGAATCGACAATAACAATTTTATCATTTGTCCGATATTTATATATTGCTTCTAATGTTTCCTCAAGAATTGGAAACATTTTTTGATTAAATTTGCATGGTATTATAAACATTTAAATGCTTTCCAGTAAAAGTTCTATCATAGTGTTAAGTCCAGTTTCTCTTTCTTTACTTGTCATTTCTGATCCATCTAAAAGATGATCGGATACTGTATTTACTGAAAGTGATTTTTTATTGTACTTCATAGATAAAGTATAAAGTAAATGTGTTTCCATGTCAACTGCAAGAATCCCCAAATCCATGAATGGTTTAAACCATTCCGAATTGGGTTGATAAAAATAATCATTTGATACCATTGCTCCAATATTAGCATGAGGACACACATCTGTAAAGTTTTTCAGTAGCGAATAATCACATACTGGAGATAATTTAAATCCCGGAATAAGATTTTCTGTCATACAACTATCAGTAGAAGAAGTTAAGGCAACAACAATATCTCCTATTTTTAATTTTGGTGATATTCCTCCACAACTACCAACTCTAATAATACTTTCAACATCATAAAAATTATAAAGTTCGTGGACATATATTCCAAGACTAGGTTGTCCCATTCCACTAGCTTGAACGGATACTTCTTTACCTTTATATTTTCCACTGTATCCAAAACAATTCCTAACAGTATTGACACATTCAACATTTGTTAGAAAATTTTCTGCAATATGCTTTGATCTTAAAGGATCACCAGGCATCAAAACCGTGGAGTAATAATCTCCTTTTTTTGCTTCAATATGGGGAGTCATTTGATGTTAGTAAATAGATTTCTTTCCAATTTTTAACGCGAGGGCCTTTCCACTCTTTATTGTAATCATGATTCATTATAACACTATTTAAACCAGATTTCAACCCAGACTCTGCATTTTTAACAGAATCTTCTATCCAGTAATATCCCTTTCCATTATACCGTTCAATAAGATATGACTCTTTACCCACAGTATAATCCAAACCACAATCAATAAAGTCAAAAACATTTCCAAAGAGATGAAGTAAATTTTTTTCTCTCAATTTCTGGGCATATTTGTCTTTATCCAAAGAACTGATAACTTCAAATCTCCATCCAATATTATGGAGTTTAGTTACATATTCAACAGAATCTTTGTATGCTGGAATAAATCCAACACAACCAGATTCATTAAATTTTTTAATCTTCCTATATGCGTCATCTTCAGTTATACCATATCTCAATGCTTGTCCATAATGATGATTTGTGCTTGGTATTCTTTGATGTCCGTGTTCACCCATCCAGACATCAAATGCATATGCCCAATCCAAAAGAACACCGTCACAATCAACAATTATTTTTTTATCCATTTGTTGAGATAAATTCATAGATTTGTTCCCATGTTCCAAGATCAATATACTTATCAACTTCAATGGCTTTTGAATTATATATTGGAGTATTTTTAATCTCATCAACTAATAATTTATGATTAAGAGTTGATTTTTCCATAAATTCTATACAAGAATCAAATACTCTTTTTCTAAAAGAAAAAGCACACCAAAAAGCATTAAACCTATCTAAATTTTCCTGAGGTTTATCTTCATAATCTAAAACTTGATTATCATCAGAAATAACTAATGCTCCTTTTGTTTTTAACATATCTGGAGAATTTTCTCTTTTAAAGAAAAAAGTAAACCCAGTTTCATTCAAACTATTATTTACCATTTCAACAATATCTTCAGATGTTTTCATTTTAACAAAAGTATCTGGAAGGAGAACAATATTTTTTTCTCCAAAAAGATGCTTAGCACTCTTAATAGATCCAGTATATTCAGTTTCAATTGGATTAAAATAAGTAAAAGAAATATTAAATCTATCTTTGTATCGACTTAAATATTTTACAATTTCAGTTTTATTTTCGTTTAAAGTAATAACAAATTGAACATCTCTACGACCATAGTTTGAAAATAAATCAAATGTATAATCAATAAGACATTTATTTTTTTGAATAGAATAAATTTCTTTTGGATATGGGAGAGATAGTCTCGAACCTTCCCCAGCACAAGGAAGTATGATAGTAAGATTTGACATCAGAGTTTTTCTTCCTTGTACATTTCATATTCTTTTTTACACTCAGTTCCCGTCATCAAATCACCTTCACGATCTAACCAATACCAATCATCAACAATAGATTCATGAGGTCTCCACCAACCATTAGAAGTTTTAAAGTCAAACCAATACTTTGGTGCGATCACGTCACAGTTTTTATTTGTCCAAACAGGCCAAAATGCAAAAGTAGATGAAGAAATAATTGCATTCTTGGCAGTGTTGAGAATTGAATAATCAACTCCAACTGGACCACCAGGATATACATACCAACCAATACTACCTTGGTATGGATCTTTTTCTTCCATTACGGCAGAACCAACAACTTTAGAAAATGGAATATATTGTCTTGCATGTTCTGGATCATCAGTCACACACACAAATTTCATGTTGGGGTTCTTTTCCAACATATGATTTGCTGCATTTTGATAATATTCTGGAGGAACCCAAGAGGCACCAGTCAAATAATCACCACCACGAAATTGAATTACACAAATATCATCAGATGAATAATCAATAATTTTATTATCATACTCCAACCACTCAATGATATCATCTCTGCGATCATTGATATATGACATATTCTGAAAATATCCTTCCACCTTTGTATTATCCTGAAGTTCATTCCAAAGATGTTCATCAAAGATATTCATTTCCTCTCCTCCCATATGAAGAGGATATTTTTGCCTACGCTCCAAATAATAGTGATTAATTCCTTCAGGTAACTCAACAGGAGGTCCACCTTCTGGACCGATACCACCTATAACAGGTTTACCCATATCAAAACTAGTCATAAATGCACATGCTTTAAATGGAGTGGTTGGTTTCTTTTGAATACCCCAATCATATCCCATTCGTTCGGCAATTATTCTTGGAACTACAATATGCCAAAGTTGGTTACCGATACCAGAACCATCATAAATTTCAGAAACAATCATTTGATTAAACTTGCAAATTTTTCTTTATTGTCCAATATATATTTTGGATAAGATTCATCTAAAGAAATAGTTTTATATGATGCATAATCTCTTCCCAGTGGATCTTTATTGTCTTTAACTCTAGCAACATTCTGTTTGATTTGATCTGTGTTTAACTCTGAGTGAGCAGCACATTCAATTTTTTTCAAAACTCTTTCTTCAACAGAAAGTCCCTCACTTCCAACATAACTCCAGTGCCATCCACCAGGAAAAATTCTATAATTTTTTTCACTTTCCTGTTTACTGCGTAGTTCAGACAAAGTATACTTTTTAAGAATTGACTTTCCAAATACTTTTGTACCCAACCATCTTGGCCTATCTTCATAGTCCCAATCAGGAACCATAGCACGTATTATACCACCAATCTCAACAAGATTCAAGTATCCCATACAATTTTCTTGAGCAAAATGAAAGATTGCATTCTGTTCAAAATATGAACTCAAATCTTGAATTGCCTCTGGATTTGGTACTTCATCAACATCACTCCAAATTATAATATCATCATCAGATATATTTTTAAGAATGATTTTTTTAATATTATCTTTTTGAAAAACATCTCTCTGATATGGATGAAGTTCTGGTGGTGTAGTATCTTCAACAATATTGTGAATGATCTTATGATTAAACTTTTCAAACCTATCTTTGTTCTCTTGATAATAAAGTGGTTTATCAATACCAGAAAATGTTTTTGTTGCTTCGCTCAAGATAAAACAATCAACATAAGGATCAAGAACATTTAATCTAATCTCTAAAATATCCAGCTCATTAAAAAAAGGAAAGACATCAAATACTTTCATATTCTTTTCTCATATAGTTAAAAACTTTTTCAATACCAGATTGAATTGTGGTTTTGGGAACCCACCACTTGGTTATATATGTATCTGCCCCATTTCTCTTATCTAACTGAACATT
>Ga0247844_1008649_pt1 | contig 10945 bp, 13 predicted proteins | sample LaCtaG_FD_192421 | JGI IMG/M metagenome (GOLD analysis project Ga0247844, IMG submission 192421) | Freshwater microbial communities from meromictic Lake La Cruz, Castile-La Mancha, Spain - LaCruzMarch201714.5m_1 | ecosystem: Environmental > Aquatic > Freshwater > Lake | place: Spain: Castile-La...
CAGTCATCAGTCATCAGTCCTCAGTCCTCAGTCATCAGTCCTCAGTCCTCAGTCCTCAGTCCTCAGTCATCGATCCTCAGTCATCAGTCCTCCGTCATCGGTCATCCGTCATCGGTCATCAGTCATCTATTACGCATTATTAGTCATTATTACCTGATGTTAGCTGTTATTACCTTCATGAAGCCCCAGTTGCTTTCCTGATTATGCGATTTAATCCTTTTCGGCCCAATAGCATAGTTTCTCCTGAAATGTTTCATGGAAGAACCGAAGAGCTTTCATTTATTCAACAGAGTCTCTTTCAAACACGTTACGGAAATCCCCAGCATTTCCTCATCGAAGGTGAGCGCTGCTTGGGAAAGTCTTCTCTTTTTCTTATGTTTCATCAGTTTGCTTCAGGTCAACGCCCTCATAAAACCTGAACCGAGGCGAAGTTCGGTGTAGCATATTGCGCAGACAATTACGAAGTAATCACAAGCACCATTACAATCAATTATTCTCGCGAGTAATCACACACACACCCAAAACCAAACATGATCGTGAGTAAACCTGCAAACTGAAGATGAGCAGAATTGGCATTTTTGTTAGCAGTGTGCAAAAAGAATTTGCAACAGAACGCAAAGCAATAAGGGATTTTATTAACAATGACCCGTTGCTCAATCGTTTCTTTGTGGTTTTTTTGTTTGAAGATGTTCCTGTAAAATCAAGCAGTGCCGAAGAGGTATATCTTAACGAGGTCAGAAAATGCACTTTATATGTTGCACTAATAGGCGCCGAATATGGATTTGAAGATAATGATGGAATTTCACCAACAGAACGTGAATATGATTTGGCAACAGAATTAAAAAAGTCAAGATTCATCTTTGTTAAAGATATCCTGGCAAAGGATAGGCATTCTAAAATGACAGCTTTGCTTAAAAGAATTGAGTCACAATTGGTTCGACGAAAATTCGCAGAGACCACTGAGCTCACCGCAGGAATTTATGCAAGCCTGGTGCAGTATTTACTTGAAACGAAAAATATTCACACCGGCCCCTTTGACGCAACCGCGTGCCAAAATTCATCACTTGAGGATATTTCGGAAGAAAAGGTAGTCTGGTTTTTACAACGTGCCCGCAATATGCGCCAATTTGCCCTTTCGAATGAAACGCCTGTTGCAGATGTTCTGTCACATTTGAACCTGTTTGACGGGGACCAGCCTAATCATGCGGCCATTTTGTTGTTTGGCAAGCTGCCCCAACGCTTTCTTATATCATCCGAGATCAAATGTATGCACTTTCATGGAAATGAAGTTGGCAAGCCGATACCATCGTACCAAATTTTTAAAGGTACTGTTTTCGACCTGGTAGATCAGGCTGTTGATTTCGTGCTTTCAAAATTGAATCGAAAGATTGGAACGCGGGCCAATGGTCCGGTTGTTTCTGAAGAGTATGATATTCCGCCTGAAGTAGTAAGTGAAGCAATAATCAATGCCGTGGCACATCGCGATTATAGCAGCAACGCCAGTGTTCAGGTGATGCTCTTCGCTGATCGTTTAGAGGTTCTGAACCCGGGAAATCTTCCGAATACATTGACTTTATCACAATTGCGCAAGCCCCATGCCTCCGTACCCAGAAATCCGCTTATTGCTGACCCATTGTTTTTGACCAAATATATTGAGAAGGCCGGTACTGGAACGGTCGATATGATAAATCGTTGCAGAAATGCAGGGATGAAACTGCCGCAATACACGGTGGATGGAGCCTTTTTTATGACAACAATCTGGCGAAATACAGGTGGTATAACAGGTGGTGCAACAGGTGGTGCAACAAGTGGTGCAACAAGTGGTGCAATACTGACAGTTCGTCAACAGGAGATCATTAACATGATCCATCAAAACAACCGGATCTCCTACCGTGAAATTGCCAGGATGCTCGACATCAACGGTTCGGCAGTTATTAAGCAGATAAGCACGCTAAAGCGACTTGGCGCAATTGAAAGGATAGGCGGAAACCATGGGTATTGGAAGGTTTTAAACTCAGGCGCCTCCGGTCTGAGTGAATAGGAAACCTGAAAACAGGCAATAGGCAATAATTCTGAAACCTGAAACAAAAAAGGGAGAACGTTTCCGCCCTCCCTTCGCATGAAAGTAGTCCCTATTTAAAGGGTAATAGAAAGCTCGGCCGTATGGCCGGGGGTATCGGTGGCTTTGGCAAGGAGGGTTACTCCTGCCACATCCGGTACAGCTGCGGTAGCGGTGAACTCATAATTTCCCGTGGCCATGTTAACCACACAGGCTCCCTCTTCGATCGTGAAGCCGTCGGCATCGGTGATGTGAAGGGTCACCCCGGCAAGCTGAAAATCGTCGCCTGCCACCACGCTGATCCGGTCGCCCGGGTTGCCATGATAGGCCGAAGAAATGATCTGGTCGACAAAGGGCGGCCTCAAGTAATCGGTCACCGCCAGAATGTAGGGCGACAGGCTGTCGCGCGACCTGGCTGTATAGGCGGCCAGCATATCCGGATCCTGCAGGATGTTTTTGGCATAGCGGGAGGCCAGCAGGAACCTGCGGCGCGCAGCTACCTGGTTTTCGGTCGGACCCGTTTTTGAGCGCTTGGGCGGAATTGCCATGACACTGTGGCCAAAGCGGTTCCTGAATACTACCTGGTCGCCAAATTTGCCCCGGTAGTTCTTCGTAATTGCATTCGATTTTGTGATTGACATAATGTTAAGATTTAAAGGTGAATAAATGCGATCCGGGCCAGGGATCTTGTTGACTAATTGTACAAGTAGTTTTTTTATGACGGACGATGGACGACGGAGGACGGAAGACGGAAGACGGAGGACGGAGGACGGGCGACGGGCGACGGAAGACGGACGACAGTCATCAGTCATCAGTCATCAGTCATCAGTCATCAGTCATCAGTCATCAGTCATCAGTCATCAGTCATCCGTCCTCCGTCTTCCGTCATCCGTCCTCAGTCATCAGTCCTCAGTCCTCAGTCATCAGTCCTCAGTCCTCAGTCCTCAGTCATCAGTCATCCGTCATCCGTCATCAGTCATCCGTCATCGGTCATCAGTCATCAGTCATCGGTCAATGTGAAAACCTGAGACCTGCAGCCTTCAACATAAAGTCGTATAAAAAAATGGATATTAGCGCCACAATTCAACTTGTCATTACGCAGGGCGAAAACCAGAATGCAGAGTTTAAAACCTCGTTCGGCGATGAGGTTATTATCTCACTGGTGGCGTTTGCCAATGCAAAAGGCGGAAAGGTGTATGTTGGTGTAAATGATAAAGGAAAAGTTACAGGCGTTACACATGGCAAAGAAACCGTTCAGCAGTGGATTAATGAAATAAAAACCAAAACAGAGCCTTCTCTTATTCCCGATTCGGAAACCGTTGAGATAGAAGATAAAATTGTAGTGGTATTAAGCGTTGCAGAATATCCGGTAAAGCCTGTTTCGGTAAAAGGAAGATATTATAAACGTACAGGCAATTCTAACCATTTAATGTCAGTAGCAGAAGTTGCCAATATGCATCTGCAAACCGTAAATTCGAGTTGGGATTATTATCCGCGACCGGAAAAAACTACTGCCGACTTATCATTTGAAAAAGTACAAAGAGCGATAGATATCATTACCCGGCGTAGCCCGAACAACCGGATTGCATCGGCAGAGGAGTTCTTACAAAAACACGAGCTTGTAAAAGGAGTTGCGATTACGGATTGCCTCAACCACGTTTTGAACTGATACCTGGTGGCTTTGCTGTTACTGTGTTTTCAGAAATCGGTCAAAACGGGAAACAGAAAACTGACCTGAAAGCTGACCTGAAAACCAACCTGAAAACTAACCTGAAAACCGATAATATTGACGGAAAAATTATATCGTTAATTGCTGATAATAAACATATTACAATACCTGAAATCGCAAATAACATTAATTTAAGTGTTTCTGGTACAAAATTGCGAATTAATAGATTAAGAAATAATGGCTCAATTGCCCGAGTAGGCCCCGCCAAAGGCGGACATTGGGAAATAACCTAAAACTGTCAAGTTCCAAGTTCCAAATAACCTGAAACCTGCAACCTGAAACTGACCGACGACCGACGACGGACGACGGACGACAGACGACGGGCGACAGACGACAGACGACAGACGACGGACGACAGGCGACAGACGACAGACGACGGGCGACAGACGACAGACGACAGACGACAGACGACGGACGACAGGCGACAGTCATCGGTCTTCGGTCATCAGTCATCAATCATCGGTCATCATTCTCCTGCAACCAAAAAAGGGAGACCGTCTCCGCCCTCCCTTCGCATGAAAGTGTTTCCTGTTACCCTGTCACCTTGTTACCCTGTTACCAATTACAACAATAACAATTAACCCCAAAATGATCCAAGGCAGTTTACTAAGCCAGCCACCTGCTTCCTCTTTCACCAGCTTGATCTTTTCAACCGGTACGCGTACCTCTCTGACGATCGTATCGGCTTTGCAGGTTCCGGTTACATGGATGGTGTCGCGGATCTTTACCAGTTTGATCTCGAGCTTATCGCGTGAGATGACCACCGTGTCGGTGAGACGGGTAAGCGGAATAGAGGTATCAGCCACAATCGCGGCCATTACAAGGGTGTCGTGCACCAGCAGGGTGTCTGCCACCCTGAGCTCCGGATGATGCGCCACAAGATGCTGCAAGCGCCTCTGCGGAGAACAGCCCGATAGTATGAGAAGGGTGGCTAGGAAAAAAGTAACAAGGTAACAAGGTGACAGGGTAACAGGGTAAAATGAATGGTTAGCTGGTGTTTTCATGATATTAATTTTTAATTAGTCATTGGTAATTGGTAATTGGTAATTGGTCATTCGTCATTCGCTTCAGCCGGTTCTCCCATCCCCTCAAAAACCTCCCCTGCCTCGGATCACGCTGCACGATCTGTTTGATGAACTCCAGCCTGTGTTCGAAAACCTTTTGATGAAACAGTACCGGATCGGCTTGATTGACTGCCCTGATCGTTTCGGGGCCGACATAGCCGTCGGGTGAAACCCCGAGAATACGCTGGGGAATGATGATGCCCCATTTGCCGCTGCACCAGCACCAATCAACGACCATTTCGGCTACGGGCTGACTTTCAATTTCATCAGCCCGCCAGCGGTTCCAGTAGAAGTATCGCACCACTTTTTTAACATCATTGCGGGTTAACTTCAGGAGGTCGACGGGATCAATATCCCCGTCGCCATCCTTATCGTAGCCAATGCGGCGCCAGGTGGCCAGCGTAACGCCCATGTTGGTAGCCCCGCCACGGTCGGCGGGATGATCGGAAAATCCCCCCTCGAGGGTGAGGATCTTTTCTGCAAAAATTTCGAAATTTGCCATGGTCTGTTTTTTTAAAGAGATAAAAAAAATGGAGACGGGCGGTGAACCCGTCCCCATGATTGAAACAAACCTGAAGTTAAAGGGTTACATGCGCTTCGGTCTTGTTGCCGGGAATGTCGGTGGCCCAGGCGGTGATGGTGAGCCCCGCAGTGTTCTCCACGGCTGCCGTCACCACATAGGTCCATAAGTTTCCGAACTGGCTGCGGGTGCAAACACCCTTCTCCACCTGCACGCCATTGGCGCCGGTGATGGCGACCTCCACCTGCATCACCATTACATCATCCACGGCCGAAACGATCACCTCATTGCCCGCCGCGCCGGTATAGTTCGCGGTGTCGATCATCAGGATCTTCGGCGGGCGCAGGTAATCGGTAAGCGCCACCGTGTAAGGCGTCTTCCCGTCGCGCGCCCTGGCCAGGTAAAGTTCATACAGGTCGGGATCCTTCAGGATCTCCTTCGCCCACGCGGCGCCGTTCCTGAACCGTTCCTTGACCCGTTCCTGACCCTCGGTATAGGTTTTCGAATTTTTCACCGGCTCGATGGTCAACACCGTATTCTTACGCCGGCTGCGCAGCAGCACCTGATTGCCAAAAATGCCGCTGTACGTTTGTCTGAGTTTTTCTGATATACTTGTCATTTTTTTTGAATTTGAAAATTTGAAAATGTAAAAATTTGAAAATGTGAAAATTGCCTATTGCCTACTGCCTATTGCCTATTGCCTACTGCCTATTGCCTATTGCCTATTTATTATTGCCTACTGCCTACTGCCTACTGCCTTCTTTTTCAAAATACTATCCGGCATACACAACAGCCCAATAATGGTTGGCAACAGCGCTACGAATTCTCCGCCGGTGATGGCTTTGAGCAGCAGGGCCCCGATCGAGACCAGGAGGAAGACGATGCCCAGCATGCTGGTCTTCCAGTTGCGGAACAGCCGGGCCTTCATGCGTGTGCCTCCTTGCTGCAGAGGTTGATGGTCAGGTAGTTTTCGATATCGGATAAACGAAAGAACACCCTCCCCCCGAGCTTGCTGTAAGGCAGAATTCCGCGAAAACGGTATTCGGCAAGGGTTCGTTTGGTGATGTGGAGCATCTGGCACACCTCCGCGCCATCGAGCCAGGAAAACCCGGCGGGTTGCACGAGGTTGAGACGCTCTTCGAGGCGGTCGAGCCGCCTGATGACTTCGGTCATCGGCTTGTGAACATGTTTGAACTTTTCCATAATTTTTGATTTTTTGTGATTAGTAGATAAACCGCGGTAGTTGATCATGACGGTGACAAAATTAATTCGTCCGTCGGGGGAAATCAGGTGCCAACAGGTTCCGGTACCTTTGTTTATGTTACAGATATACAATAAAATAGGTCATGCGCATTGGTTGAAATTTTCCGAAATTTTCAGCATTTCGTGCAATGCTTCGTTGACCCGTTTCACATGAATGGCATCGGGATCATTGAATTTGTGCTTGAGCATCGCCTCACTCAGGGAGTTGCTCCGGGTGGTGGTGAATGCGGCGGATACCGCGCGAAAGAGTTGCTCCTTGTTTTTTACCACCAGCACGCCGATCTCGGCCAGCAACCGGCCCATGTGGGCCAGCTCGCCTGCCGTTGCCTCCAAGGCGATCTTTCCGGAGGGCGGCAATGAGCCTGGTTTCAGCGACAGGCCCTGGTTCACGATCGAATGCAGGTAATAGGACTTCAGCATATCCTGCAGTCCGTTCAGGCTCAGCCACCACTGCCAGGCCCAGGCATGGGAATGGCGCGACAGTTTGATGGCCAGGGCATCGCCCGGCCGGATATCTTCGGCAGGTTGAAAAACGGGACGGTTGAACACGCGGATTACGCGGAAGGGCTTGCCGCAACGAAGCACCTCAGGCGACGGGAGCTCTTCATGGATCTCCGCCAGGAGTTTTGAGCAACGTTCCTGGGCGCGCAGGAAAAAGTGGCCACGGTCGGCCACGGAGAGTTTCACGATGGTCGGTTCCACCTGCTCCATCAGGGCCGAATGGAGGAAGGCGAGGTGTTCACCGTAGGCCTGCGGGGTTTTAAAGCCGTTCACATCGGTGATTTTGTACGATGGAGGTTCCTGGGTGTCCGTTTGCGGTTTGCAGGTATAACGGATCGTGATCGACGACGCTTCGTCGAACGGTTCGAACAGGGTGTTCAGAACATGGTTGAATTGATTTTGTGTGTACATGATTACCTGTTTTTAAGATTGGTACAGCTTAATCATGGGAAATGGCAAAAGGTGAAGGATTTGATGAAAAATTTAACAAATATTAACATATTATTACGGTTTATACTCCGGAACATACCCCTGCACCATGCTTCCACCACGATTCCATCAGGGTCTTATCCTGGTCTCATTAGGGTCTGTTCATGCTCCCCTAACAGCGGAGTCATGTGAGCGTGAAGAATGAATGACCGATGACCGATGACCAATGACCAATGAAAAAATAACGTAGTGAAAACTTCACACTTCGTTGATCAATGTTCAATATTCGATATTCAAAAACCCCAAATTCATCCATGACATCTAACCAAACCTCCTACCTTTCATCGGCGGGTGAATCTTTCCTGCTTCCTTCAAAAGACTGGAATTGCGAAGCAATCACGAACACCCCAAAAAATAAGCAACTGCAATTCTAACTACATTTGCAACTTTTCCCGGCATGAGGAGCATTGAATATCCTGTGAAAGCGCAACAATTGCAAACGCTGCCGATTTCGAAAAATATCCGTTGAAAGTTGCACTGCCTGTGACCGACCGGGCGAAGCTATGAGAAACCTCACTAGCGCCTTCGAATAAGACTAATAAATTACTGCCTGGTGCATAAAAGGAAACATATTAAAGCATTGCCTGTTATTGACCATAGCGGGTTCATGCCGAAGCATGGTTGTATTCCCTTTGCAAAAAAGCACCATTATTTTATTGTTACTGGAATATCAATTACTGGCGATGCTCCCAAGGATTTTATCAGGTATTACCAATATGGTGAAGGATTTAAAATTAATCCTAAAACATGGCCCTTGTATCTTGCAAAACACGGCCATAAGCATTATCCGATGGAGGCCATCACTGAGTATTTGCTTAATCGTATTGGTGAAGTTTTTGGTTTCAATATGGCCAAATCTGGCTTGGCCTGGTTTGGAGGCCAAATAAGGTTCTTGTCTAAATATTTTCTGTCTAAACCATTCGAGCAAGTCCTTGATCATGGAGCAGATTTGTATGCCGGGTACCTTAATGACAGGGAATTCGTTGAAGAAATTGAAAAACAACATCAATCACCTGAATATTTTACAATACAGTTTACTCAAAGTACGTTAAAGCATTTTTTTCCGGAGGATTGGGAGTCGCTTATGCTGGAATTTGTCAAACTTCTCGTGTTCGATGCTTTAATTGGCAATAACGATCGTCATTTTTATAATTGGGGGATCATTAGAGACGTGCAGGGCAAAAAAAAACCTGTTTTTTCACCCATTTATGATACAGCACGTGGATTGTTTTGGAACGATCATGATGATAAACTCAAAGAAATATATAACGATAAAACCAGATTGGATTCGTTTATTAGAAAATATTCTGATACCAGCTCCCCGAAAATTGGTTGGGATGGATATAAGAGACTCAATCATTTTGAATTGGCTGAAAAACTGACAACCTCCTCGTTCGTTTACAATTGCGAAACATTAATAAACAGTTGTGATGAATCGAAAATTTCTGAGGTTATTCGAATGATTGACAAAGAGTTTAGTCAACTATTGAGTACTGAGAGAAGAGAATTGATCAAAAGTTGCTTATTGTACAGACATAGTTGTATCAGGAAAATTTTTAACTTTGCACCATGTTTGAAAAATTGAAAAAAAAGTTGTGGAAAGTTGATGGCATGGAATTTACTGATAATCCTGCCGGATCAAAAGGGACATTTCATCTGAAATATGGGAAGCAACTGGTTGGAGTTTTGTCTTACGAGAACAACCAGTGGACCTTCAAATATTCTAATGAATTCCGTGAAAACCTGGATTTAAATCCTATAATAGATTTTCCAGATCCGGATAAGGTATATATAGATGAACAATTATGGCCTTTTTTCGCTTCGCGTATTCCTTCATTGAACCAACCATTTCAATTTAAAAAGATTCAAAAAGCAAGTATCAAACAAGATGATTCTGTTGGATTGTTAAAGTTATTTGGTTCTGAAACCATAAACAATCCATTTAGGTTGTTTGCACTATAGATTTTTCAAGGCCATCTGCCTGATAAACATAGGCCAGATCGGCAGCGACATATAAGACACATCTCTTCTTCATTTCTGTTTTCAATAATGCCGGCATCGAACTTTGCACGTTAAAAAACCCAGTGGGTGCGAGGGTGCCACTGATGGCATGAAACCTGAAACCTGAAACCTGAAACTTGAAACATACAGGAACAATCAGCAAAAATTGGATCATTACCGAGCCAAGGGAAGCGTATTATTCCTCTGACAAGGTAATTGATGCCTTGCTGATGAGTTTTTGTTCATTTATGATGACATCAACCACATCGAAACAACTGAAAGTTCTGATTTGTTTAGTGTGACGTTTGGTTTTTCAGATAGTGGAGTAGATTTTGATGAGAAACATTTGCAAAGCGATGGATTTATTTTAAAGACCTGAACCATTGCTATTTTCAGCACTTGGTAAAATCAGGCAAACATATCACCAAACATCAAACGATGATCGGTTTGGTAAGGTCAAGTTTGCCAAAGTCCTATTCATCCTACAGATAGTTATTGGATGCAAGCCAAACGGCAAGATATAACGACTACAGAGTTTCAACTAATTTGTTTTTTTTTTGCTAAAACGAAAAACGATATGAACATGATCGATTTACATATATTGCCACGCAAGGCTCAAAATGAACTGATTGATTTCTATTGTTTTCTGGTAGACCGCTATGTTTCCGGGAAAAGAAAAAAACATACAGCCTCTGGATCTGTCACAAAAGAGATTGACAACTTCTTCGATCAATACAATTACGAGTTGACAGAATTTTCTTTTAACCGTAACGAAGTGTATGTAAGATAAACCCACCCTCGATACGAATTGTTCTGTTCATTATTCCGAGGGTTTGCAACACGAGCAGCTAATCGAAGGTCATTTACAGATTATCAACCATTTCAACCTTAGTTGATTACCCGATTGTACTCCCTCGCCAGCCCATGAGATAAACAGTTTATTCCACTTGCCGATTTCAGGGAGAATGCTGTGAAATCGCTGGGGAGCAAAATGATCATAAATTAAATATTGCTATTTTGTTGCAAATTATGATTTGTAATGTATCTTTGTTCCAATATTTAAAAACAACGATATGTTATTAGAATTCAGTGTTGAAAACTTTCTATCCTTCAAGGATTTAAACACGTTTTCACTGATTGCAGTTAAATCCTTTAAAGAACATCAGGAAACGCATACAATTCCGGTTGACAAAGGGATTAAACTTCTGAAATCAGCTGTTTTATATGGGAATAATGCTGGCGGAAAAAGTAACTTTCTGGAGTCAATGGCATTCATGAAAGCTACTGTGCTGAACTCTTTCAGAGATGCGCTAATAGAA
>Ga0247844_1008651_pt1 | contig 10944 bp, 9 predicted proteins | sample LaCtaG_FD_192421 | JGI IMG/M metagenome (GOLD analysis project Ga0247844, IMG submission 192421) | Freshwater microbial communities from meromictic Lake La Cruz, Castile-La Mancha, Spain - LaCruzMarch201714.5m_1 | ecosystem: Environmental > Aquatic > Freshwater > Lake | place: Spain: Castile-La...
AATGTTTCATATTAAAGCCCATCTTTGTTTAGGCACAAATCTATGGGTGGATGCTAGGGTGGGGGAGTTGACCTTGGTTGGGTTGTTGAAATATTGGGCTGGGTTGTCGAAAAAAAGAGGCCACGGAGAAAAGGGGTTCCACAGAGAAGCTTGGAGGGACGGAGTTACGCGGAGTTTTTCTCTGTGTAACTCCGTCCCTCCAAGCTTCTCTGTGGAACCTCTTCTCGCATATGGCCCAACCCAACCAGGCAACCGAAAAACGCGTATCACCTAAAACAACTTTTCCACATGAAAAATCTCCTTTACCTGTTGCTCCTGTGTGCCACGCCTTTATGCGCTCAATCCGAATTCTGCCTAAGTTTCAAAGCAGGCAATTTTGCCCTGCCCAAACGCGGTCCGGGTCAGCAACCCTTGGGTAATACGTATTCTTCCAATGCGCTTAATGCAGGTTATACCCTGAGCGCTGGGATTTCTGAAAATTTGCGTTTAAATCAACATTGGAGCCTAAACACCGAGTTGTTATATAGTATTGCGGCCTTTTCGCTTAAGGAAGATTTTAACTACGACCCACAATTCGAGCAGTACATGCTGATCGAAAATAGTTGGACCCGCAAATACCATGAAAACAACCTGATGCTGCCGATTCAGGCACAATACCACCTAAATGCTTCGGGCAAAACCAGGCTCGGATTGGGCATTTGCCCCGCATTTAACTTATTTACCTATCAAAAAGCCACTTCCGGAGAACCTGAACCTAAAAGTTTGACTGTGCAACAATTGCAGGCCCGGGCTTATTTTAGACAAGGCGCACTTGCAGTTCCCGCGCGACAGGTGCAACTATTATGGATGGCAAGTTTACAGCAGGCAATCGGTAAAAATACGTCTATCGGTATAGCACTATTGGTTGCTACCCGGCGTAACAAGATGAATATATATTTCAATGATTATGAGGATAAAATATTGCCAATGCGTTCGCCGTTTTCGATGAAAAGTTTGCAGGTTTCCTTGTCGCAGACGATTGCTCGGCTTTAATTTAAAAAAATACACGTCTTTAATCCTCCATAATCGTCCCCAACCCAACGACCGGATAATTTTCCAATGTCTGCGGATCAATACTCCAATGGGCTGCCATGCGCGACACATTTTCTTCCGAACTGATGCAGAATAATTTGCCTTCCTCGAGGACCCATGCACGTTCTTCGGCTTCGATGGTGCGGTCCAATTCTTCCTGAACAAAAGTGTTTTCAAGGTCGGTCATTTCACCCAAATCGAAATACACCTCGTCTTCCGCTACGCTATAAGCCCGTACTACTTCGCCGTCCACAAAGCGGGCCCAGGCGCTATAATTGACACCCCGAAAACTGCCATAGAACTGTACCTCTCCGTACAAGCGACTCATTTCCAAAAACTTATCAAATTGTTGCTGATTTTGTAGATCAAGTCCGTGTCCGACCACCAATACCCAGTTTTGAATAGGGGGCGTTACAAATAAATATTGTGTAAAGGCACCTTGTATTCCATTCTCCACATTTGTTTTAAACTGCTTTTTACCTGGTTTTGCAAATTGTGCTGCTACACTTTCGGCATCTTCGGTTTTGATGGCCAACCAGGTGGCTTTGCGACCAAAAGCAATGGGGGCGGATGGGGTTTCGTTCACAAAATATTCGATGGGTTCGTATTGCGATGCATGGAATTTATCGCCTGTGGTTGCTCGGGTTGCTTGCTCCTGTTGCTGGTTCTTCTTTTTTTCCCGGCTCCATTTAATAAGGTAGTATCCAATAATAACCACAAAGGCTAATATCGTTAACCAGGTGTTTTCATGCAGCAGTTGGCGAATTTGTTCGTAGATATTCACTGGGAATCAGGTGGTTTTGTTATTTAGGTAAATTGACTCATTGCAGGAACAAAAATAAAAAAAACACCCGTAACCTGACGCCATAAACAACATTTTACTTCGAAAATAAGGCTTATCGTTTCGAGCAAAATGTCATTTTATGCAATCCATTGCAGAAAATAGCAAAGTAATATATCGAGTCGCTTCTTTAACTTCTGGTGCATCGTTTTCTGAATGCCAGCCAAATCCAACCTGGCTTATGTATGTCTGATAACTTGAGGGTGTGGCAATTTGGAAAATTGCGATTTCACCATCTGAATACCTGCCTAAGGTAATGGAATCCATACCATGGAATTCTTTGATACCAACCTGACGCAAACTTTCCCAAATTTGTTGCCCATTTTCGCTGGTACACATTCGATAATGCATCCTAACGCTATCCGATTTTAAAGGGAAGCGAATTCTGGTAGACGACCATGCTCCGTTATTTGCTTGTTTTACCACAAACACATCCGCTGAGTCGGCTAAACTATACCACACGCGCAATTGGAATGAATCCTGGCTAAATCTTACATCTTCCAGTCCCAACGATTTTTGATAGATGTAATAAGAGTTGAAGTGCTCCATAGGCCCAAACCTAATGATGTCTTGTGCCTTTAGGTCGGCATCAATCGGCTTCGTATTGCAAGCAAATGCAAAGATTGATAGGGTGGAAATTAAGGCCCATTTGAGATACATTATTATAAAATATTTATATATCGGTTGGTGTAGGATTGCGCCCTTTGTACATTTATAATGGCCATGTGTATAATGTTTTTAAAATGTATTAATTATAGTTATTTAAATGACATGAATCAATCAAAGCACTGTTTGAATTCCAGGATGAAACCATTTTTTATGTTGAAAAAAAGTCCGAAGTATTCAGTAAAATCCTCCTAACTTGACCCAACAAACAACATTTCTCTTCACAAAGATAAAAACCATTATGGAAAACAAAACATTCGAATCAATCAGCACCCACGGGGAGAACCTGTTGAACAAAGTAAAGGAACTGATTGCAGAAGGAAATATCCGGAAAATCAGTATCCACGACAAAGATGGCAAGGAATTGATGTCGTTTCCGCTTACTTATGGGGTAGTAGGTGTGGTTTTTGCGCCCGTTTTGGCCGCGGTAGGCGCGGTGGCTGCGCTGGTAGGGGATTGTACGATTTCAGTAGAGCGGGAAATCGTTTAATACTAAATTAGAAAAAGAGAGGGTGGTTTCAATATGATTTCCGATTGATCAAAATCGAAAACCGTATTAAAACCACCCACTCTATAAGTTTATTGAATTACTTATCGTTCATTTTACGCTCCAGCCGATCCAAACGCGCTTTAAGTGCCTCGTTTTCTTTTTTGAGGGCATCAATTTGCGTTTGTTGCTCCTGAATGGCCTTGATCGCAATTACACCAAAACCGCTGTAGTTCAAGTTAAGGTAGCTGGTACTGCCGTCGCGGGCGGGCATTTCACCCACCAATTCCGGGAAATACTGCTTAACATCCTGGGCAAGAAAACCGATGGATGCTTTTGCGTCAGAAGCCTCCGAGTTGTAGCGGTATTGTTTTGCTTCTAAGTGCATAATTTTATTGAGCACGCCACCCGCCAATTCGATGATGTCTTTTTTCAGGCGCTGATCAGACGGGGTGTACAAACCATTGATGGCAAAAATACCAACCGGATTAACACCCGCCTGCTGATCGTTGTACAGTGCAAGGGAGCCGTTGTTGTTGGTTACCCAAAATTCCCAGCTGTGGCTGTTGTTGTTGTTGAAAAAAGTAATGCCTTTATCGCCATGATAAAGCGTTGTTTTGGTTGAATTGCCGGAAGGAGATCCGATCTGAACCGATTGGTCGCCTTTTGCTGAAAATACCCGCAAAGTTTGTAATTGGGTTTTGGCAAAATCAATGGCAAATTCACCGGTATTACCACCGCCCTTCGACAAAACTGTCCAACTGCCGGTCAGGGAATTCGACATATTCATTCGAACAAAATCATTAGAGTTACCCTCCAGTTTGAGTGCTGGCGCCGCGCCGAGGCCCAACAAGCGTGCATCCCCATTCACATCCAAACGGAAAGTTGGCGCATCCAAGCCGATACCCACATTGCCTTTGCCCGTAATCAGCGACGGACCGCCACCAGATGCATTGAAAAAACCACCAGCGCCAGTGCCTGTGTTTTCGGAATAAATAGCGGGTGCAGCATTGGTGGAACTAGCGGTAATGGCGGTTTCGGTACCCGCCAACACCTGCAGCTTACCAAAAGATCCTATCGCAGAGCCAACCAATACATTGCCTGTATTGGTATTGGAGATTTCGTTGCCATTGCCTGCCCAAAAGCCGCCACCGCCGCCACCTATTCCATTCAGGTTGACGGTATTGCCGTTGGAAATAGACAAATTGGTGCCGTTCAAAGTTAGGGTTTGTAGTTCATTCGTCGGGTTGCTGTCGCCATCACCGGTGTTGTTAATGGTAAAATTGGGCGCAGAACCTGTAATACTGATGCCGGTGCCGGCTGCATAATTGTTGCCACTGCCGCCGCCGCTGGGAAGGGTAACCGTACCGCCGCCATTGGAGAGTGTCAACTGGGTGCCACTGAGCGAAATAGTTTGCAATTCATTGGTATTGCTCAAATCGCCCGTATTGTTTATGATAAAATTGGGCGCAGTACCACTAATATTAATACCGGTACCACTGCTGTAATTATCGCCCGTGCCGCTTGAATTATCGTTCGAAGGAATCCAGGTGCTGCCGTTCCATTTTAAGACCTGTCCGGCAGACGCGCCTTGTTGTGCAAGTGTGAGCGGACTCACGCCCGTACCACTTCCAGAAAGTGTAGCAGTGCTTACGACTACTTGCGTTCCCCAGTTATCAGCAGCACCAGCGGCCTCATTGGAAGGTGCCCAGTTGGTTCCGTTAAAGCGCAAAATCTGACCTGTACCAGCACCCATGTTGTTGATTTTCACGGCGGTAACTGCGCCATTGATCAAATTGTTGGTACCAACGGCGTTCGCAGCCAATTCGGTATTGGTCACCACGGCGGCTTTCAATTGTAAATTGCTAAACGGGCCAGTTACATCGCCATTGGCAATGGTGCTGGTGGTAATATCATCCAAATCATTCAAATCACCCGTATTGGTGACGGTAAAATCGGTACCGTTCACCGTCACATTAATACCAGCGCCTTCCAACACATTCGCAGTGCCTGTTTGGTCATTGGCGGGCGTCCAGGTTGTGCCATTGAATTTCAAAACCTGTCCGCTGGTGGCGCTCATGGCGTTTATTTTCGTGCCCGTAATGGTTGCGTTTTTAATATTGGCATTTTCCACCGCATTGTCGGCCAATTCGGTGGTCGATACAACGTCCGCTTTTAATTGCAAATTAGCAAACAAGCCGGTCACATCGCCCCCTGCAGTGCTGGTAATGGTCAAATCATCGCCTGCATCCGTATCGCCGGAATTTTCAATGGTTTGATTGGGGGCTGTGCCAGTGATGTTGATTCCATTTCCGGCGGTTAAAACGGAGCCCGACAAATCGGTAGAAGGTGCCCAGGTGGTACCGTTCCATTTCAAAATTTGGCCATTGGAAGCGCCCATATTATCCAACTTGACTGCAGTAACGGCACCCGCCGCAATTTTGCCGGTGGTTACAGCACTGCCTGCCAATTCGGTCGAACCAACTGCATTGGCTTTAATTTGCAGGTTTGAAAATGCGCCACTGATATCACCGTCTGCAGTGCTGCTGGTGGTCAAATCGTCGGAGGCATTGGTGTCACCTGTATTCGTCAGGGTAAAATTGGTGCCATTTTGAGCCACTGTCAAACCCGTACTGCCGGTAATTCCGACGGTACCTGGCTGGGGTGTTGCAAAAACAACATTGGTGATCCGGCCCTGCGCATCAATGGTAAGCACCGGAATCTGGGTAGCGCTGCCATATACATTGGGTGCAACACCTGTATTGCTCAGGCTGATGGTGCCTGCGGTGGTAATGGGGCCGCCACTTAATCCAGCACCCGTGTTAATTTGGGTAACTGTTCCGCCATTGGTGCCATTCGATACAAGGTCATCAGAAGGCGTCCAGGTTGCGCCATTCCATTTTAGTACTTGTCCGGTTTGAGCCGATTGTTGCGCAAGGCCGATTGGATTACCGCCTGTACCGTTTCCGGCAATTGTAGGGTTGGTAACCACCGTTTGTGTTCCCCAATCATCGCCCGTACCACCCGTGCCGCCATTGGCAGCAAATTTGGAATACAAGGCAAATGGAACACTCATTAATTGAGAAGACCCCAATTCGTCAAATACATTGGGCGAAGTTTCGATGGATACATTGAGGTATTTGGCCCCGCCGCCCCAGTTGATGGTCGCAAAGGTGCCTTGCAACACGGTGCCTTGACCTACCACCAGGTTCACCAGACCAAATTGATTGGTGGTAGCGGTTTGTTTTTCCGTGTAAGCAACCGGACCGTTGGGGGCGCCGCTGCGGATGGTAAAAAGTAAGGTAACCGTTTGATTAACAAGCGGATCTCCGTTTGCATTGCGTACCGCACTTTGGTAGTTGAATCCCTCTGGAACCGATTGGGCCAATACGGGCGCTACTGCGCAGAGCGCAAGCAACAAGGCAAAACATAAACGTTGAGTCATGGAATAGCAGTTTTGGAATGGTATGGTATTATGTAGTGTTGTTCAAAAAAGCAGGTTGGACTTAAAGTCGAACCAAACGGTGGGTAGCGGTTGCTGTGCCCGATGCATTTGTCAATTGCAAGAAATAGATACCCGGCTGCCAGTCCGAACAATCCAATTTTGTTCCCGCTGGTTGGTCGAGCGTTCTGGATGTTAGCACCACGCGGCCCATCAGGTCGTACACCTGTGCGTACAGGCGCTCGCCTGCTTGTGGCTCAAAACGCACGGTTAAAAAATCAGTGGTAGGATTGGGGAATACCTCTATTCCCCATGGGGCCAACTCGATGTTATCGGTGGCCACTAATTTGCAAATTTCCGGCTGGTGAAAACCCTGGGTAAGGGTTTGGGTAGCGCTGGATAAGGTCAGGATAAACGGCTCGCCCACGGTATAGGAAAAATAGCGGTTTCCCTGTTGGGCATTTTTACCAGCAGCAGCAACTACCTGCTGACAAAGGCTATTTACCTGGGCATTTGCCTGTAGATAAAAGCCTGAAAGGATAAGCGCAAAAATTAAGGATCGGTTCATGTTGACAGTATTACAGATTAATATCACAAAGTAACGGTAATTTGCACATGTTGCACCTTGAAAATACGCAGCTGTCGCATTTCCGTCATTTTACAATAAAATTGCATCCATCAAAAAGCATACCGCAATGCGAGCAGCTCCGCTCGGAGCACCCGTTTGTGCCATTCGCACCCTCAATTTAGTACGATTATACCAGTAGCCATTCGCCGAGCAGCGCACTCAATTTGGCAGTTTCTACCAAAAAACCGTCATGCCCAAAATCGGAACTAATTTCAGCATAACGGGCATCGGGAATATGGGTGGCAAGAAACTGTTGCTCTACCGGTGGGAAAAGCATATCGGAACTGATGCTGATGCAAAAAGTGCGGGTCGAAATGCCCTTTAATACGGATTCCAAGGTGCCTCGGTTGCGCCCGATATGGTGGCTGTCCATAGCCTGTGAAAGGCGGTAGTAGGAAAATGCGTTAAACCGCCGGGATAGTTTTTCACCTTGATATTGTTGATAGGAGGCTGCCAAATAGTGATCAAATACGGGGGCAGGATCGGTTTGTGTTTGCCGATAGGCGTCATAATGGCGGTAGGAGAGGAGGGCCATCGCGCGGGCAGCACGCATCCCTGCATCGCCTGCTTTTTCGAACGATTGCTGCCAGCTGGTATCGGCAGCAATGGCCATGCGCTGGGACTCATTAAAGGCAATGCCCCAGGCCGAGTGCCGGGCATTGGTGGCAATTAATACCAGATTTTCAACGAGATTGGGCTGGTCGATTACCCATTCCTGGGCCTGTTGTCCACCTAAAGATCCGCCAATGAGGAGGTGTATTTTTTGAATGTTTAAATGTTTGCGCAACGCTTCATGGGCCATCGCCATATCGCGCACCGTTACAATGGGAAATTGATGGTAATAAGGCGTATTTGTACCCGGTTGAATCGACAGAGGCCCCTCTGTGCCGTAACACGATCCTAAGATATTGGCACACACGATATAATAATCGCGTGGATTAAATAAATCATTGGGGCCAAATAAACCACTCCACCAATCAAATACGTCGGAGTTGGCGGTGAGTGCGTGGCATACCCAAACAACAGGCTTGGATGGGTCGCCAAAGGTATGATACGCAAGGGTGGGCTGGGGGAGGGTATCGCCCCGTTCGAGGATGAAGGTGGAGGATAGGGTAAAAGATTGTACGCTCATGAAAGATGCCATGGATCAATAAAAAAGGTTGATTTTTTAAAAAAAAGGCTGCCTCAAATAATGTATTCCAACGTTTTTTGAAGCGGAAAAATCCAATTGAGGCAGCCATGCATCCATTATTTATTGCACCAGGGCTTTTGCATCAATTTTATCAAACGCTTGCTCAAAATCGGCGATCAAATCATCGATGTGCTCAATTCCTGCCGAAATGCGCAACAAGGTAGGCACCACGCCCGCGGCTTTTTGCTCCTGATCATCCAATTGCTGGTGGGTCGTAGCAGCCGGTTGAATAATGAGGGTTTTAGAATCACCCACATTGGCCAAATGGCTCACAATCTTAAGATTATCAACTACCGTGGTGGCATTTTCCTTGTCGCCTTTTAATACGATGCTCAATACACCACCAGCGCCGCGTTTCAGGTATTGTTGCGCCAATTTGTATTGTGGGCTCGATGGCAGTCCGGGATAATTAACCCATTCCACTTTTGGATGTTTTTCAAAGTATTCGGCCAGTTTTTGCGCATTTTGTACGATGCGTTCTACGCGCAAAGAAAGCGTTTCTAGTCCTTGAATCAATAAAAAAGAATTGAAAGGGCTGAGCGCCGGACCAAAATCGCGCAAACCTTCCACCCGCGCACGAATGATGAACGCGATGTTGCCAAATGGGCCATCCGTACCAAATACTTCCCAGAATTTCAATCCATGATAACCCTCAGAAGGTTCGGTAAACTGTGGGTATTTGCCATTGCCCCAGTTGAAATTACCGCCATCGACAATCACACCGCCGATGCTATTGCCATGTCCGCCAATCCATTTGGTGGCCGATTCTACTACGATATGTGCACCATGTTCAAGCGGACGGAACAAATAACCTCCAGCGCCAAAGGTATTGTCGACGATCAGGGGCAAGTCATGTTTTTTAGCGAGCGCCGCGAATTTTTCAAAATCGGGGATGTTAAAGCCTGGATTACCTACTGTTTCGAGGTAAATGGCCTTGGTATTGGCGTCAATGAGCGGTTCAAAGGTTTCGGGTTTGTCTCCATCGGCAAAACGCACCTCAATACCCAAACGTTTAAAGGCGACTTTAAACTGATTGTAGGTACCGCCATACAAGTAACTGGTACTCACAAAATTGTCACCTGCCTGCAGGATGTTATTGAGGGCAATAAATTGGGCCGCCTGACCAGAACCCACCGCCAAGGCAGCAACACCTCCTTCGAGGGCAGCAATGCGTTTTTCAAACACATCGGTCGTAGGGTTCATGATGCGGGTGTAAATGTTGCCAAACTCCTTGAGCGCAAATAAGTTAGCGCCATGTTCGCTGTCGTTGAATACAAACGAACTGGTTTGGTAAATCGGTACCGCGCGGCTGTTGGTATCTTTGTCGGGCGTATGGCCAGCGTGTACCTGGAGTGTTTCAAAGTGCAATGGATTGGACATCTTGTACAAGTGTTTGAAGTGAATAAAAACAAAAAGGCCTTTCGGATCTGGTGTCCGAAAGGCCTTTTTATGGTGCGACTATATTTTTATCTAAAATATGCCATCATCATGCAAATATCCTTGCGGTCGTCCAGAAACCGAACAACAACAACAACAAATGCACATAATCGCTACTGCATTGCCGAAGGTACAAGGGTTGATATTTGCGAAATTGATTTTCATTCCCGCAAAGAAGGGGTTTATTGGAGGAGGTTTGCAAATTTTTAACTGTTAAAATTTTATTAAGGGCCTGTTTTAGAAAATTCCTGCATCTTGCTGACCAATAGACCAGGATTAAAAAAGCAATGAAAAACCAGCAAATCGGAAAACAAGGCGAGGATCTGGCTGCGGAGATGCTGGCAGCCAAGGGATTTCGCATTGTTGAACGCAATTACCGGGCGGGCAGGATCGAATTGGATATTATTGCCTGGGCCCACGATCGCCTCCTGGTATTTGTAGAAGTGAAAACCCGCAGTTCAGACGATTTCGGTGGACCGCTCGATGCAGTGGATGCCAAAAAGCAGGCGCGCATGGCCCGTGCAGCCGCCTGGTATATGGACACGATCGGTTACGACTGGGAAATCCGATTTGATATCGTTGCAATCTGGTTAAAAGACGACAAATTGCAAGAAATACGGCATGTGGAAGATGCATTTTTCCCAACAGGCTGATCAGACAATTTGAAATTGTTACTTTCGTGCTCCGTTTACTCACACAAACACATTATCCATGTATCGAATATTCCTTTTCATGCTCCTGCTGGGTGCTTCCGGCCTTGTTCAAGCGCAAAATATCAACAATGTATTTCGCTCAAAAATGACGTTTCCGGGTCAAACTCTTGCCAATGTGTGGGGCTACGCGGCCAATGGACGAGAATACGCCTTGCTGGGTGCCGCAAAAGGTTTGATCATTGTAGATATTACCAATCCCGACCAACCGGTGCAAATTGTGCAAATTCCGGGACCAAACAACCTTTGGAAAGAAATTAAAACCTATAAACATTACGCCTATGTGGTGTCGGAAGGCGGCATGGGTGTGCAAATTGTGGATTTGACCAACTTGCCTTCCCCTAATTTGCCCTCCAAATTTTATAAAGGCGATGGCGTGATTGCCAACCAATTGAATACTATTCACGCCTTGCATATTGATACGACCAAAGGCTTTTTATATGCTTGGGGCGGTGGTTTGTTCAACGGCG
>Ga0247844_1008656_pt1 | contig 10939 bp, 10 predicted proteins | sample LaCtaG_FD_192421 | JGI IMG/M metagenome (GOLD analysis project Ga0247844, IMG submission 192421) | Freshwater microbial communities from meromictic Lake La Cruz, Castile-La Mancha, Spain - LaCruzMarch201714.5m_1 | ecosystem: Environmental > Aquatic > Freshwater > Lake | place: Spain: Castile-La...
CATCAGGATCGGGATATCTGACTGCGCTCTGATTTCACGACATAAAAGCAGCCCGTCTTCGCCAGGCAACATGAGATCCAGAATAATCAAGTCAGGCGCAGTACGAGACAACATGCTGCGCATGGCATGGCCATCAGCAGCCACGCTGGTGCGATAGCCTTGTTTATGTAGATATTCGCTCAGCAAGTCTCTGATATCGCGATCATCGTCAACGATAAGAATGTGATCCATGGCGTGCATCATGCCACTCTGACTCCCTCGAAAACAGTGATACTGAGGACTTAATTGTATTGCAATGTATCAAATGATCATTTTCATCCACTAGGTTACAAAAATCCTGTGAAGCGACATAAAAATTCATGTCTGAGCTGATTCAATAAGACCTATCCGCTGGACAACATTGATCTGAGCGGTGACGACATCTCAAAAGGAAATCCTTCATGAAAAGCACACGCAACTTAGCAACATCGATTTTGCTCGCACTGAGCACCACATTAGCCTTTGCCAGCGCGAACGCTCAACCAAACGCAGCACAGCCTAATGATGTCTCAACACCTCCGTCTGCTAACACTCCCGCAACAGGCTCAGGCATGGGTCAAGGTCGTGGCATGCATCATGGTATGGGTATGGATCACGGAATGAAAGGCCAGCGCTCTGAGATGAGCAAACTGATGACGTCCGAGGAACGCACGGAAATGCGCTCCAAGATGCAAGCAGCTCAGACACCGGAGGAGCGTCAAGCATTACGCACAAGCATGCGTACAGAAATGCAAAAGCGTGCCCAGGAAAAAGGGATATCGATGCCCGCTCATCCGGGTGGACGTCAGCAACAAAACTGTCATCAGGCAGGTTAATTCAAGCGATTGCTTGCAGCGAGTCTTGCTAATCCTGGCAAGACTCGCATTGCCGTACTGGCAGTCTCATCGAGCACGCAACACTCAGAAACACCTCTCAATTGAGAGAGCGTTTGGGCAATCTGTACAACCTGATGAGGCTCGTTGCGCCGATTGTCATGTAACCATGCTGGCGCAATGTCTGGTGAGTCCGTTTCTAAAACAATCGCGCTGAGCGGTAACTCAACCGCTAAACGACGAATTTGCAACGCACGTGGATAGGTCATCGCACCTCCAAAACCCAGTGCAAAACCTTGTTCAACAAACTGATTGGCTTGTTGCAGGCTGCCATTAAAAGCATGCGCAATTCCTCCCCGAACTGCGCTACGACGCAAATACTTGAGTATGACGTCCTGTGCGCGCCTGACATGCAAAATCACCGGTAAATTAAATTCGCAAGCGAGTGCAAGTTGAGCCTCATAAAAATATTCTTGTTTTGCGCGCTCAGCACCTGTTGAGATTTCAGAAACAAAAAAATCGAGACCGATCTCTCCAACAGCCAATAGTTTTGGATCGTCCTGATATTTGGTCAGGACACGGTGCAGTTGATCCAAGTCCTGCAGCGTAGCGTGTTGCACATACAGAGGATGAATCCCTAGAGCAAAAAACCCTTGGGGAAAATGGTGCGCCAGATCCCTGACCTGTTCAAAATTTGCATATTCGACTGAGGGAATCACAATCGCAGAGAGATTCGCTTGTTGAGCGCGAGCGATCACGTCCTGACGATCTACGTCGAAATCTTTAGCATCAAGATGACAATGTGTGTCAAAGCGCATCGACCAGTCGCCCAGCATCCATATGCAAACGTCGATCTGCGAGCGCGGCTAACTCGGGGTCATGCGTCACGATTAAAAATGCTGTTTTTGACTCAGCATTGACCTGCTTTAATAGTTTGAACATCTGATGGGCGGTGTGACGATCCAGATTGCCTGTTGGTTCGTCAGCAAGGATACAAGCGGGCCGCGCAACCAGTGCACGCGCAAGTGCGACGCGCTGACGTTCGCCGCCGGACAACTGACCGGGATAATGCGTCGTGCGCGCCGACAAACCCACCAACTCTAAGACCTTGAGCGCCTCAGTGCGGGCGAAATCTCTCGTTTCACGACGCACGATGAGAGGCATGGCGACATTGTCAAGCGCAGTAAACTCAGGCAAGAGGTGATGAAACTGGTACACAAAACCAAGTTCGCGATTACGTAAACGGCTTCGAGCGGATTCGCTCAAGCCTTCGGAGGTCTGTCCAGCAATCATGATGGAACCTGAGCTCGGCATGTCCAGCAAGCCAAGCGCATGCAGCAGCGTACTTTTACCAGAACCAGAGGCGCCGATCACGGCTACCAACTCACCTCTGGCGATACTCAGACTCACGTCACACAACACATCAATCCTGGCGTTGTCATCATCGTAGTGTTTGGATATCTGTTTTGCTTGCAGTGCAACATCAGTCATGACGTAAGACCTCCGCAGGCTGGAGTCGCGAAGCGCGCCAACTTGGATATAAGGTCGCAAGCAACGACATGATCAACGAGGTCACTCCAATGGTGGTGATGTCAGAAAGCTGAGGATCCGAAGGCAAGGCGTTGATGAAATAAATTTCACGGGGTAAAAACTGAACACCGATCATGCGCTCAATCGCAGGCACAAGGACGTCCACATTGAAGGCGATCGCCACCCCGCCCAACACCCCCAGAAGGGTACCGACAACACCGATCAACGCCCCTTGGACAAGAAATATGCGCGCAATTTCACCGGGAGTGGCACCAAAACTTCGCAAAATGGCAATGTCCGACTGCTTGTCCTTGACGGCCATCACCAGTGAAGACAATAAATTAAAAGCGGCCACCGCAACGATCAAGGTCAAAATCAAAAACATCATGCGTTTTTCTGTCTGAACAGCGGCAAACCAAGTCCTATTGTTACGAGACCAGTCAGCAATCGCCACATTGCGAGGAAGAAGAGCAATAAGTGATTGGGCGATTTCGGGTGCACGATGCATGTCCGTGACGCGCAATCGGACCCCTGCCATGCCTCCATCTCTAAACATGTTGGCCGCATCCGTCGCATCCACGAAAGCGAGCGAAGAGTCATACTCGTAATGTCCCGAGCGAAAAGTACCTAAAAGGGTAAATTGACGCATCCTAGGCGTAAAGCCCGCAGGACTGATACTGGCGGCGGGGGCAAGCATCATAACGGTCTGCCCGATCCTGACCTGCAATATATCAGCGAGTTCTTGGCCTAGAACGATGCCAAACGCTCCGGGCTTGAGGTCTGTCATTTTGCCTCTGACCATTTGACTTCCCGCCTCGGAGACCTCTTTTTCAGCGACAGGATCAATACCCCTCACTTGAACACCACGCAATTCTTGCCCTCGCATCAACATTGCCTGCGCCGCGACGAAAGGAGCGGCCCCGATTACCTGGGGTGATTGACGCGCCTGTTTAGCCAGATCGGACCATTCATCAAGAACCTTGAGAGGTTCAACGCCTGGAACATAGATTTCGATGTGCGGTAAAACCGACAACATACGGTCTCGCACTTCTTTTTGAAAACCGTTCATGACCGACAATACGACGATCAAGGCCGCAACGCCAAGCGCGATGCCAACCATCGAAGTCCCAGCGACAAACGAGACAAAGCCATCACGTTTTCCGCCTCGGGCACGAGAACGCGTCAAGCCCGCGTAGCGGGCGCCAATCCAGAGTTCGTAGGGTAGTTTAAACACCTAAGCATTATCGCATCAAACCCCCATCATGGCACTCCTCCCACTACAATTCGAACTATGCATCTGATTATCAACGGCGCATTGCCGCCCCAAAACGTCGCCCCTGATCTTGCTCCTCACCTGCGTGAGCATTGTCCCGCTTTGATCGAACGATTAAAGCGAAACCTCGCGACCAAGGTAAAGTGCCCACCTGAAGAAACAGGCTGTACAGCGCAAGAGTTTCTAGCGCTTACTGCGCTTGGATTTGTCCCGCCTGCTGGGCAGACCCTGAGCAGCGGCTTTGGTCCACTCAGAGCAGGCATTTCAGCACCAAACGAGCAGGTCTGGGTGGCTGATCTCTGTTCTGTCGCGATCGGTCGCGAGGGCGCCAAACTTGCCTTTCCAGAGTCACTTCATTTAAATGCCGAACACGCTGATGCCTTATTTGAGGCAGTTAAGCCTCTTTGGGCCGATAGCGAGATTTCTGCCTTGCCCATCGCTCATGGTCGCTGGCGAGTTTGGTTGGCCCAAGAGGCTCGGTTGACCTCCATCACACCGGCGGCGGTATCACTATTGTCTGTATCGGATTGGTGGCCACAAGATGACACAATGAAAGCCTGGCGAAAACTGCTCAATGAGATACAAATGGTTTGGCATCACCACCCCGTGAATGCGCAACGCGCCGATCAAGGACTCGAGCCAATCAATAGTTTGTGGCTTTATGGGGGATCAAGGGGCTGGAAAGCGCCTAATCAAGACTCAAGCGTCATTCATTACGACAAGCTGACTAAGTCATTTTTAGAGTCCGATTGGGCAAACTGGATCGCACAACTCCAAACGCTTTCTCATTATTTGGAAGCCTTACCTGCGCAAGCCTCTCTCACGCTCCTTGGTGAACGCAGGGCAGTTCGCCTAACGGCCCCTCAACAACGCTGGTGGCATACCCTGTTGCCTCGACGCAATCAAGACTGGATGACATGGTGGACACGCCCAAACTAACCGTACGCCCCTCAGAGCTCGCCACCACCCAGCACCTCGAGTCCGCCGGGATACATCCCCTGCTTGCTCGGCTCTGGGCGTCTCGAGGCGTTAAACGACAAGAAGATGTCCTGCTTGACTGGCCAGCCTTACTCGCGCCTAGTACCTTAACGCAAGCGATCAAAGCCGCCTCTTTATTGGCCGACGCAATTCAATCGGGTCAACGCATGCTCATTGTGGCTGATTACGATTGTGACGGCGCAACAGCCTGTGCGGTTGCCATGCGTGCCTTGACTGAAATGGGTGCGAACGTCGATTTTCTCGTGCCCAACCGCTTTGAAACAGGCTATGGACTCTCGCCGGCTGTGGTTGAACTTGCCGTTAAACACGTATCTGGTCGTCCAGACCTGCTAATCACGGTTGATAACGGAATTGCGAGTGTCGAGGGTGTAGCGGCCGCCAATGCGCTGGGTATTGGCGTGATCGTGACGGACCATCACCTGCCGGGCGATGAATTGCCAAACGCATTAGCGATTGTCAATCCTAATCAACCTGGTTGCTCGTTTCCCTCAAAAAATTTAGCGGGCGTTGGCGTGATTTTTTATCTCATGCTCGCCTTACGTGCCGAGTTCCGAACACGAGGTCATTATCCTGCGAACGGCGGCCCACGACTCGATGCGCTCGCCGATCTGGTGGCTCTTGGCACGGTCGCAGACGTGGTCAAGCTCGACGCAAACAATCGGCTGCTTGTGACGCGAGGCCTAGAGCGGATGCGTCGCGGACTGATGCAACCTGGAATACGCGCATTGTTTGCGGTTGCCGCCAGAGACCCTCAAAAGGCGAGTGGATTCGATCTGGGGTTTGCCTTAGGACCTCGTATTAATGCTGCAGGCCGACTCGCAGACATGGGGCTTGGAATACGGTGCCTGATTACAAACGATGAGATGCAAGCACTTGAACTCGCGCGCGAGCTTGACACCATCAACCGCGAACGTCGTCAAATCGAAAACGTCATGAAAGAACAAGCCTTGGCGGCCACCGAGTCCATACAAACAGGGCAATTAGGCGCTTCGGTCTGTGTATATCATCCGGAATGGCATCAAGGTGTCGTGGGTCTTGTGGCATCGCGTTTAAAAGAAAAATATTTCCGCCCCACTCTAGCGTTCGCTCCAGCCGGAGAGGATGAACTCAGAGGCTCGGGGCGTTCTATCCCTGACGTTCATTTACGCGATGTATTGGATCTTGTGTCCAAACGCAATCCTGGTTTGATCAGGAAATTTGGTGGACATGCCATGGCAGCGGGTCTGACCCTAGGTCGCGACGATTTCGATCATTTTGTCCCCGCCTTTGATATGGCTGTCGTAGAGTTAACAGGACGGATGAGTTTTGAGCCCATCCTCGAGACCGACGGCTCACTTGAGGTCGGTTACGCCAATGCCCAAGTCGCGCACATTTTGGAGCAACAAGTCTGGGGGGCAGGATTTACAGCTCCCCTCTTTCTTGACGAATTTCAAGTTCGAAGCCAAAAACTCGTGGGTGAGAAGCACTTAAAACTTTCTGTCCAACGTGGTCACCAAAGATTTGATGCAATCTGGTTTAACCATACCGAGCGGCTCCCTGAATTTGTCACGATGGCCTATAGACTGGATCAAAATGTTTGGAACGGCGTGATTTCAGTGCAATTGATCGTTGAATATGCGCAAGGGATTTAAATCTGGTTTACGCCATACGGACGCACTCCCCAAGATGCTAGGGTGAGACTCCGTTAAAATACGTGGTTACATGCATTTTTAGCGGAAAGAAAGCCCATGGAAGCAGAACGTCAAAATCAAATCTCAGCACGTCTCCTTGACTACGCAGCGCGCGAGTCTGCGCTTCGGGGGTATCTTTGACTACGAAGTCAAAACTGAGCGCTTGCATGTTGTCAATGCTGAACTCGAAGATCCTGGTGTCTGGAATGACCCTAAACGGGCTCAAGACCTTGGACGTGAGAAAAAAAGTATCGAAGATGTCGTTGTCACGCTGACAGCCTTGGCGCAGTCCATCGCTGACTCGCGCGAACTCTTCGATCTGGCAGCCGCGGACAATGACGACGCAACCTTAGAAGCGATTGAAAGCGACGCTGAACAGTTTCAAGCGACGTTGGAGGGGATGGAGTTTAGACGCATGTTCTCTAATCCCGCCGATCCTCTCAATTGCTTTTTAGATATTCAAGCTGGAGCGGGTGGAACCGAGGCTCAGGACTGGGCCTCCATGCTACTGAGACAGTATCTTCGGTATGCAGAACGCAAAGGTTTTAAAGCCGAGCTCCTAGAAGAATCAGAGGGTGAGGTCGCAGGTATTAAATCCGCCACGATCAAAATAGAAGGTGAATACGCGTTTGGCTTCCTTCGGACCGAAAGTGGTGTGCATCGTCTCGTACGCAAGAGCCCTTTTGACTCCTCGGGAGGGCGCCACACATCGTTTGCCAGTGTTTTCGTCTATCCCGAAGTCGATGACTCAATAGAAATCGATATCAATCCGGCGGACTTACGCATCGATACCTATCGCGCGAGCGGCGCGGGTGGCCAGCACATCAACAAAACCGACTCTGCGGTTCGCGTCACCCACGTCCCCACTAACATCGTTGTGCAATGCCAAAATGATCGCTCTCAACACCGCAACCGTGCTGAGGCCATGCAAATGCTGAAATCACGTTTGTTCGAACTTGAAATGCGCAATCGAATGGCTGAGCAACAAAAGATGGAAGATGCCAAGACGGATGTGGGCTGGGGGCATCAAATTCGATCCTATGTCCTTGACCAAAGTCGAATCAAAGATTTACGTACCAATGTCGAAATTTCAAATACTCAAAAAGTATTGGATGGTGACTTGGATCCATTTATTCAAGCTAGTCTGAAGCAAGGGGTATAAGTGATGACAACGTTGACGATCTTGACAGGCACGACACGCGGCCTCGGTGCTTCGATGGCCGAGGAGCTTGCGACCGGCGGAGAGCATCTTGTGACACTGTCACGCCGCGCATCTCCCACGCTCGCCGCATTGTCTTCAAAGCACGGTACGACTCTGACACAAATTGAGGTTGATTTGGCGAAATCGGACGCTGTAAAACATGCTGCCTCTGTGTTGCTCCCCCTCCTTCACCATCATACTCACATCCGTTTTATTAATAATGCGGGTGTCGTCAAACCGATCGCACAAGCACAGAATTTGACCGATTTAGACGCGATTAACGACGCTTTCCACGTCAACATCACCTCAGCCATCTTTCTGACTGCACATATTCTTCAAAATACGACTCACGCCATTGATCGTCGTGTGATGCTTATTTCCTCCGGCGCAGGACGCAATGCAAGCTCTGGCTGGGCTGTTTACTGCTCAACCAAAGCAGCGATGGATCGTTTTGCCGAGGCCGCCCAACTCGATCAAGGAACGAAGGCTCGGGTCGTTTCTATGGCGCCCGGTATTATCGATACACCCATGCAAGAAACGATCCGTGCAACGCCAAAGGACGACCTCCCTACTTTAGAGCGTTATATTGGCTTCAAAGAAAACAAACAACTTGCGGCTCCCCTAGCGGTTGCACAGCGCCTGCTGATTGTTCTCGAAAGCGAAGCCTTCGGCTCTAAAACCATCGACGACATTCGTCAACATACCGTCTAATCATGACTGATACGAACAATCCACAGCACGACGAAAATCATCTGATCGCAGAGCGCCGGTCCAAACTCGCTGGTTTAAGGACGCAAGGCATCGCTTTTCCAAACGACTTTACCCCTGAGCATCGCGCTGCTTCGCTCCATGCCCGCTTTGGTGAGCAAGATCAAGCCACACTGGCGTCTTCGGCTCAACCCGCCTCCGTCGCCGGACGGATGATGCTTAAGCGCGTCATGGGAAAAGCAAGCTTTGCGACGCTCCAAGATAGTACGGGTCGCATTCAGATATACCTTGAGCGCAGCAGTCTTGGAGAGGATATTTATGATGCATTCAAACAGTGGGATATTGGCGACATCATTGCTATACAAGGCCATATATTCAAGACCAACAAAGGTGAACTCTCCATCCATGCGACACAGGCCCGGGTTTTAGCAAAGTCCTTGCGTCCCCTGCCCGACAAATTTCACGGCATTTCTGACCAAGAGCTACGCTACCGTCAACGTTATGTTGACCTTATCATGACTGAGCAGACGCGCGACACCTTTATGGCTCGGAGTAAAGCCATTAGTGCGATTCGCCAAACGATGGTCGATGCTGGATTTTTAGAGGTAGAAACGCCGATGTTGCACGGCATCCCAGGTGGTGCTGCGGCAAAGCCTTTTGTCACGCACCATAATGCGCTCGACATGGAGATGTTTTTACGTATTGCGCCTGAGCTTTACCTCAAACGTCTCATCGTAGGCGGATTTGAGCGTGTCTTTGAAATCAATCGAAACTTCCGTAATGAAGGTGTGAGTCCGCGTCACAATCCTGAGTTCACCATGATGGAGTTTTACGCTGCCTATACGGATTACCAATGGCTGATGGACTTCACCGAGCAGATTATTCGATCGGCAGCGATTCATGCTTGTGGAACGGCCACACTCACATACCAGGGACGCGAGTTGGATTTATCCAAGCCTTTTCATCGTTTAACGATCATAGAGGCGATTCTCCAGCATGTCCCTGACTTCACAGAACTGCAACTCTCTGATGTTGATTTCGTTAAAAACCAACTAAAAAAACGTGGTGTTGATGTCAATGCTCCGAATCTTGCTCATGCCGGGCTTGGTGCGCTTCAGTTGGCTCTGTTTGAAGAAACCGCCGAGTCGCAACTCTGGCACCCAACCTATATTATTGATTATCCGATTGAGGTCTCTCCACTCGCTCGGGAGTCAGATACACGGCCAGGGATTACTGAACGTTACGAGCTGTTCATCACAGGCAGAGAAATTGCCAACGGTTTTTCAGAGCTCAACGATCCAGAAGATCAAGCGGCACGATTTCATGCACAAGTTAAAGCGAAAGATGCTGGCGACGAAGAAGCCATGTTTTATGACGCCGACTATATTCGTGCACTCGAATATGGCATGCCCCCGACGGGTGGCTGTGGCATCGGGATTGACCGTCTTGTGATGCTCTTGACAGATAGCCCAAGCATCCGCGATGTCATTTTATTTCCGCATCTGCGCAAAGAAGACTAAGAGCGAACATGAGTGAGGACAAGTCGCAGGACTTTCCTCACACAAATCACCATAAATGGCTACACAATAAAAGGCGTACGCCAAGCCAGACCCGCTTCGACACTTGAGCGTGGTTTGTATTCGCACCCAATCCAACCTTGGTAACCCAAGGACTCGATACGACACAATACCACTGAATAATCCACCTCACCCTCATCAGGTTCGGCACGCGAAGGTACCGCCGCAATCTGGATATGACCGATATGCGGTAGATAATTCTCAAGCTTAGTGAGAATATCCCCTTCGGCAACGCCTACGTGATAAACATCAAACATGAGCTTGATATTGTCACGTTCACATTGTTCGCGTATTGCATTGGATGCGGCTTGAGTTGAGTAAAAATACCCGGGCTTATCGCGCTGATTAATCGCTTCTAGCAAAATCGTAAAATCACAGCGAGCGGCAAGATCTGCCGCCCACTGCAGATTATTGACCAAGGTCTTGGTAGCTAGGGCGCGTTGATCTAAAGGGACAATTCCGGGCAACACATGAATCGCTTTCGCCCCGGCTTGTTGACACCAACCCAGACTAGATTCAAAAGACTCCTTGAAATCAGCCTCACGTCCAGGCAAAGCTGCTAAGCCCGACTCACCCAATGCACCGTTTCCTATCGGCGCATTGGCTGCCAAGAGTTTCAAGCCATTGCGTTGACAAGCATCACGGACGTCAGTGGGCGAAGTGTCATAAGGCCAGTGCAATTCGACAGCAGTAAATTGACTGGCAGCCGCCCGTTCAATACGCTCAAGCAAAGGCAACTGCGACCATAAAAAACCAAGATTTGCGGAAAAACGCAACATGGATCGACCTTGATTAATACCCAGTTTTGGAGGCGCCGGTGGGTTGAGCACCCCGCGCTGTTGCGACTGCTTCCTTTGCCGCACTCGCCATCAGTGCAGCTTCGTTACCAGGCGTCACCATCTGAAAACCTTGTTTGATTCTCATGGCGGCCGCTTCTCCTGAGGAACAAAAGATACCGGCTATTTTGCCGTGCGCAAGCGCGCGAGTCCGAATATGCTCAACAGCCTTCATGACGACAGGATCATCCGACTCCGATTTAGGAACTGAACCTAGCGCCAAGGCCAGATCATTCGGTCCGATATAAATACCGTCGAGTCCTTCTATCGCAAGGATCTTGTCCAAGTTGTCTA
>Ga0247844_1008659_pt1 | contig 10935 bp, 10 predicted proteins | sample LaCtaG_FD_192421 | JGI IMG/M metagenome (GOLD analysis project Ga0247844, IMG submission 192421) | Freshwater microbial communities from meromictic Lake La Cruz, Castile-La Mancha, Spain - LaCruzMarch201714.5m_1 | ecosystem: Environmental > Aquatic > Freshwater > Lake | place: Spain: Castile-La...
CTTTTGCGTTTAAGTATACGATCGAAAAGACCTATAATGAGATCGATCTTTTACTTAAAGACAAAGACATAGACATCATCTATATCGGTCTACCTAATAGTCTTCATTATGAGATGGCTCTTAAAGCTCTACAAGCGAATAAACATGTGATCGTAGAGAAACCTTTTACCTCTAATATGAAAGAGTTTATATCCTTAATAGAAGCCTCTGTTACACATAAAGCTCAGATCTTTGAGATGAACAGAGTGCTTCATCTACCTAACTTCCAAGTATTAAAAGAACACATCAAAGACATCGCACCGATAAGATTAGTTACGATAAACTTCTGTAAGTATTCTCGTAAGTATGATGATTACTTAGCAGGCAAGGATCCTAATGTCTTCTCTGATGAATTCTCAGGAGGAGCTTTGGTTGACTTAGGTGTCTATGGGGTTCACTTGGTGAGTGCGCTATTTGGAGCACCACAAGAGATCAACTATGTCGCATCTAAGCTGCCTAATACGATAGATAGTAGTGGTATCTTAACCATGAGCTATGAAGGTATGATCTGTACCTGTATCCAATCTAAGAATTCTAAATCAGATCCTAAGATCATTATACAAGGTGAAAAAGGAAGCTTGATCGTAAACTCAGTATCTGGTTTATTAGAAAACGTAGAGCTAGATCAATCAACGAAAACAAACATCGGTCTTAAACAAGAATCTGATGGGATGGCTTATACCTTAAAAGAAATAGCTCGTATCATCGAAGAAAAAGATGAGAAAGCTTATCTCTTAGAACTAGATCATATCCAGACCGTTATGAGTATCTTAGATGAAGCACGAGCAAGTGCAGGTATCATCTTTAAAGCAGATCTTAAAAAGAAGAAACATTGGTTCTCTAAGAAAGAGAAGGCTCCTAAGGTTAAGAAGGAAGCACAACCTAAGAAAGAACCTAAAGTAAAGAAAACTCCAAAACCTAAGAAGGAAAAGAAGATCAAAGATAAAAAGCTTAATAAAAATCATTCATAAACACATAATAGTTGGTAACTTAACCAAAACTATCCCATAATCCAAGACTAAAGTACTAGAAGAGGAAAACCTATGAATCAAACAATGCCTAAAACTATCAATCCTAGAGTCTACCTCAGTTTAGCTTTAGGCATTGTTTTAATTTATTTTGCCTATTTCTATTATTTTTACACTCCATGGAATTGGGCAGGTGGCTTATATATGCCCGAGTTCGGATTGAGTTTTTTAACTTACTTCGCCACCATTCCATTGATTATAGCTTTGATGATTGCCATAGCATTCCCAAAAGAGACTCCCATATTGACAGCTATAATACTCCTAAGTATTTATGTGTTTTCAACCTTTATCATCTCTTGGCCACTTATTTTCCCAATACATCTCATAATTAATGTCTATTCTAGACTAGAGAATAGACAACCAAAACCTAAACGTTCTTTTAAAAAAGCTATAACCATTACAATAATCATCTTATGTTTGATTTCTTTAGGAGTAGAACTTCAAAAAAGTTTATCCATGACGGAGCAGATTAATCGTTTAGGAACTGATCTGCTTCATCAATTCTGGTCTTTATTTATCATGACTCAAACAAGTGTCACAATCATGACCATCACCTTACTCTTAGCTTTTAGAAATAAGATCACTTTAGGGTTGATGATATTTTTCTACTTTATGTACTCTTTGTATAATGGCCTTATGTGGTTGATCACATTACCTTTAGTCTTAGTATTTATCTTGATTCTTATAGATGATTACCATGCAAAGAAAGCACTTCAAAATGCTTAGTCATCTTTCTTCTAGGCGGTATAAGTGACCTTTTCAAGGAGAATGGTATGATTAGATTAGGAGATAACTATGACATCAACACTTCAAGAGATACTCAATGAACTAAATCCTTTAGCCAATGAGACAACACAACGAATCTATACCAAACAAGGCATTCAAGAAAAGATCTTAGGAATCAATAAAGGTCCTTTAAGAAAGCTTGCACTAAAAATAAAAACAAATCATAAACTAGGTCTGGAACTATGGGAAAGCAACATCTTTGAGGTTAGGATCATCGCTTCTATGATTCTAGATCCTGCTCAATTAGATATCACTTCTTTAGGAAATCTGATTAAACAAAGTACATCTACGATGGTAATCGATGAATTAACCTTTGAGGTCTTTGAATCCATTAAAGATCCTAAGTCCTACATCAATCAATGGATGAATCATCCTGATCTAAGACTACAGAGATCAGCTTGGAATATGGCTATCGTTTTGATTCATAGAAGAAAACTTACAGATCAAGAAATGGAAGATCTATATAAGATTATCGAAGAGAAACTCTTATCTACAGAACCTATTGTTCAATACGAAATGAATAGATGTCTCTGTGAGATAGGGATCACTCATCCTAAGTTTACAGAGCGTTGTTTAGCGTTAGGAGAACGATTAGGGCTTTATAAAGAGATGAAGGTATCTAAAGGTTGTACTTCACCTTACGCACCTGATTGGATCAATGCGGTACTAAGAAGAAATGCATAATTTAGTCTAAGGTATTGACAGACTAAAGGGTAATAGGTAGTGTGGATATAGGGGGTCCTATGACACTAAAAAACTACTTAAGAAGAAGGAAACTTAATAAACATAAACTCCAAGAACTTAGTCATCTTGCCTATCCTACGATACGTAATCTTTTTGATGAAGATCAGTATTTAGGCCATTGTTCCATAATGGTGGTTCATGATCTTGCGAAAGCTTTGGATATAACTATTGAATCCTTACTTGAAATCGCAAATGTCAAAGAAATACATCGACCAGATTTTGAAATCCATAAAGGAAATTATAAACATGCTCTTCTTTCTAAAGGAGATCTTGATTTTATAGAGTACATCATAACGTCAGATATCATAACAATATACCTTGATCAAAGATGGTATATGGAGTCGCTTTATATCTTGGGTATGTTGGATTACTTAAGTAGGATCAATGAGATACCACTCTACAATAAATATGATTATTTAAGAGATCGAAAGTTGTCTATGATTATCTATCCAGCTGATGTAATTTTGATATCCTATCTAGATAAAAAAAGCAATATTAAGAAAGAATGCTTTGAGAAATCTTTCCCAGAATTTAAAAGGTTCAATATCGTAGAAACAGATTTAAGGAATGTGATATAGGAGATATAAAAAGGGATTTCAATGAAATCCCTTTTATGTTTAATAAGCGAAGTGAGGTTGTTTGACTTCCCATTTCTTAATGGCGATACCTATCCAGAAACCATAGATCCCAAATGTAAACACAGTGATTAAATTCAAGGTGTGAACACCCTATCAAACCAGCTAAACCTCCATCATTAATTGTAATATCACCATCATTTGAATATAAAATGATAGTGATAAATTAAATCTTACTACTTTTCACATAAGCTGTTGAAGGACCCGCACCAGTCTTCACAATATAACCTTTATTAACAAGGTCTGTGAGTGTTCTTTCTACAGTCACTTGACTGATGTCTGGACAAGTTTCCATAATTTCTTTTTTAGTTATTTTTCCTACTTTACGATCTATAACAGACTTAATACGATCAGGCTTAGACATCTTGCGAGTTTTTAGATGCTCAATGCGATTTTCAAATTCATCATAGGCTTTCACCATGATTCCTAAAGTATATTTAACGAAAGGTTCATAGCGATTTTCATCTTGATGCCAATCATTTGAGCTATCCTGAAGCACTTCATAGTAAGTCTCTTTTGTCTTTTCAATCAACATCTCGAGACTAATATATTTACCTACAATATACCCAGATTGATAAAGCAAAAGTAAAGTCAGTAGACGACTTAGTCGACCATTCCCATCATTGAAGGGGTGAATACATAGAAAATCCAAGATAAACATGGGAATTAGAATCAGTGGATCTAAAGTTTGTTGCTGTGAAGCAACTAAAAACGCTTCACACAAATCATTCATAGCATCTGATGTCTGAAAAGCAGGAACAGGAGTAAATCTAGTTACTTGATTTCCATCAGCATTAGTTTCAGCGATGATATTATCGGAATTCTTATAGGTTCCACCAATCGATGAGCTTGAGAAAGAATATAAGTCTCTATGCAATTGTAGAATGATATTCGGTCTTAAAACAATAAGATCATAGTTTTCATGAATGGTAGCCAGTACTTCACGATAGCCAGCTATTTCTTGCTCAGATCTATTCCTTGGTTCAGATTTTTTAGTGATTAGTTCTTCTAAGCGCTTATCAGATGTAAAGATACCTTCAATCCTGTTTGAGGCTCCTGTGCTTTGTATTCTAGCAATATCCAATAAAGCATTTAATTCATCCCTATTTGCTTCAATAAAGAGATCTTGTCTTCCTTTACTTTCATGTATTTTTGAGGTAAGTGCGACTATTTCAGGAGTCAGGCATTGAAGAGGTTTGGTTTTATAGTCAAAAGTGTGCATATTATCTCCTTCATTAATGATTTATCTCCATCATTTTACCACAATTTGATGCAGATTATAAGAGAATGATGGAGACTTATAGGTAAACTTAGTTGTATCATACTAAAATACTCATTCAGATGTAAGAAGAATTCACGATATAACCATAATAGTCTCACAGATTTAATTGGTGATTGAAAGGCAACAGATGGATTAAATCAAGTATGATTGACTCTCCAACTTACCATCATAACCACTACCCATGGATAATAGATCCCAGAAGTAAACACATTAATCAGGAAACCAAGTATTGACCACCCAATCAAACCCGCTAAACCTCCATTAAAATATGATTCTTTCATAATGTGTTTCTCCATGTAGAGTGGCACTAAAGAGTACAAACATCCAGTGTCTACACACGGAGAGTGGAATATGGACAATTTGCTTCTATATGCTTTGAATAGTAGACAAAGAGATTAATATTACTGATGAAGAACAATATTAAAGTTACATCAAAATGGTCATTTAAACAGTAATAAGGCTTGATTTCATGCATCAATTGTATTAATATAAATACATGAGAGCGGCACCTAGTGCACGCAAATTAGGTCGAGGTATTAAATTACATCGGCTTTTTCTTTAGATAACACCAAGAATGTCTTTTAACATATTGATCCGTTTTCTAGTATAATCATTTTCACGTAGAATGAAGTCTTTAAGTGGTTTAATTTCTATATTTTTCAAAGGTGAATTCTCATAGTGAATCATGAGTAGTTGAATGCTCTTTTTAACTTGTTCAAGCGAATTATCATTAACACATCCCAAAAAATAGGGAACGATAGGTTCATAATGATTAATTATGTTGCGCATATTCTTAATGCAAGTCATCCTTGTAATCATTGATCTAGCTTCATTATAGTTAAGAGTTTTATTTGATAGTTTCTCACAGAATGCAACTTGTTCTTTTATTGGTAGCATGCCTAACAGAACCAGTAAATCTCCAAGATAAAGTTCATGTACTACTATCCAAAAAGGCACGGGAAAATGATTTGCTTTGTAATGATTCACAATGATATTTTTAGACGATGTTGTTGTAGAACTCAATTTTAGGATTGTAGAAACAACACTAATTCGTTTACTAATAACTTCTTCTTCTGCGCAGATTAACGTAAACTTTTTATCATAATCATTCCCTATTGGTAAACAATCATGAAAAATTTTTAGGGAAAGATTTGTAGAGCCTGAAGCTTTTATAAGCTCCCAAGTAGCATAATCATCACAATTTCTACTTACCTTATTCATTTTTTCAGAATAAACAGAAGCAATAAAACTTTTCAAGTGTTTTTCAAAAGCATTAATGTAAAGATTCAGCCGGGATGAAATGAAATCATCTATATAAGCTATGTTAAGAAATAGACTAAAATCTGTTGGATCATCGTATATATGTGTCTCCCCAATCTTGTTTTTACAAACAAATTCCTTATAAGGGTTAACCAACGATACATAACTACGGTATTCAAAAAGCTCTGTAGAAAGAGTTAAAGGATCGATATTCTTATTCTCAATCAAATACTTTATTTGCTGTTCCTTATTTTTGTATTCTTTTGTCATACACACCTCTGTAATATATTGATTCGATATGTTGAACTATAATCCTTTGATCATTTCTTGTTTAAAAAGAACAGTTCAATATTTGATCTTTCATACATCTTGATTATAGTGATGAATCGATGGATAAAATCACTGACCTATAACATGACCTAATATACGGTCATCTAGACACAATCTCCTAAGAAAAGTTTATATTAAGATTTGTCACATAAAGTAATAGTCAAATTGGTGGCGAAAGGAAAACATGGGTTATAGAAGTAAAGATGATCGAAGAGTTCCTAAGGATACGTATTTAATCTTAAGTTTATTTTGGGGTTGGTTAGGGTTACATAAATTCTATGCAGGTAAGAAGTTCGCTGGACTTCTTTATTTCATCTTTTGTTGGACACTTATTCCGCTATTCATTTCTATATTTGAATTCTTTATAGCGTTATTTAAGAGGAAAGATTACTACGGAAGAATTAAAGTATAAAAGGATATGATCAATGTCTTGTAGTTATAAAATAGAGGGCATTGTTTTATGGTAATCTATTAGTAGACCTTGGAGGGGAATCAATGGATAACAATAATAACGAAATATTCGAATCGATGATGAATATAGAAGTTTATCCTGATTTTTTACTTGAAGATAAATCAAAGGAATTTACAAATATTCCTATTCAAAGTTTATTATCTTTAGGAGTTACTTTTGAACCTCTGTTCGAAAAACTTAGTAGTTTATCAAGAAGTGGAGCAGGTTTAAGTGGATATTATAAAGTTGATATTCCAAAAGGTACTCATCTAGCTTTTTCAAAGAAAAAGAAAGCATTTATTGGGAATGCCTTAACGAGTAATGATCAAGTTGGTGGAGGAATAGCATCACTAACTAAAGCGAACATGAATCCTGTAGTTTTTAATCCAGCGATGATGATGGTGGCTGTGGCGTTAATAGGTATAGATCAAAAGTTAGCTAAGATTGAAGAGACTACTAAAGAGATTATGGTTTTCCTTGAACTAAAGGAGAAATCAAAACAAAGAGGGAATCTTGAGATTTTAAACGAGATTCAGAAAAATTATAAATTCAATTGGGATAATGAAAAATATAAGACCAATAAACATATTCAAGTTCAAGAGATTAAACGAGAAGCTGAACAGAATATTATTTTCTATCGTGATCTCATCTCAAAGGATATCTCTAAACAGAACTTGATCCATATTGGACAAAATGTAAAAGAGATGTCTCTTAAGGCTCAGTCTAATTTAAAGGAATATCAGCTCGGTTTGTATCTTTTTGCTTTCTCATCTTTCTTAGAAGTCATGTTACTTGAGAACTATGATTCGTCTTACTTAGAAAGCGTATCAGATAAAATCGATAAGTATTCTATTAAATATCGTGAACTTTATACATTGTGTTATAACCAGATCGAGAAATACTCAAAGTCTTCTGTGGATTCTCAAGTACTAAAAGGATTGGCTTTTGTTAATAAGGCAGCAGGAGAAGCTGCAGCTAAAGTACCTATGGTAGCTAAGACTCAAGCAGATAAAACACTGATTGATGCGGGACAACGCTTGGGTAAATTCAATGATAAACTGACGCAACAAACGATGGAACAATTCTCATCAACGAAGAATAACTTCGTTCGTCCCTTCATAGACAATATTATTATGTTAGATACACTCAATAACAAACCTATTGAACTGGTTTTTGATAATAATAATATCCATGTTAGAATGGCATAATATTTTTGAATTCCAATTATTGTCTTAAAAAAGGAAAGGGTAAGTAATTACTGAGAAAATTATGAAAAGAGATATAGTAAGCACTAATGGAAAAGACTATTTGACGACTAAACTAATGTCTCAAAAATGGGGAATTGGTCAAAAAGAGATATCCAACTATTGTAAGGAAAATCGGATTCCTGGAGCATTTAAAGATTCAAGAAATAATTGGCTAATACCATACAACTCTATAAAGCCAATAAATTTAAGTTTCTTAAAGAAGATGCTTGTATTTTCTCTTTCTCTCAAATCGGATACAGCCAATCAATTAGATGAAAATGTTCTACCACTAACCCAAGGTCAAACCATAAAAGAATTTTATCTATACCTTAATCAACTTGGATATATAGCTGATTTTGATCAAGAAACACCAGACAATAGAATTCCCTATATTATTGAAGTTACAAGAAAAGGATTTGAAATTCTCGGAAGTAATCAGAATGAAAAGACATATAAACCTCTGACATATAGTGAGATACTGCAAACCATTGCACTAATTGTAAGTATTTCACAGCTCATAAAATCGATTATTTTGGGCTAAAGATTAGGCAACTAAGAGAGTATTTGCTCCTTCGAATATTTCAAATTGTTTGTTATGGAGGATTTATGGGAACAGAACTAAATATTAAGTGTTTTGATTGTGGATATACCAAGAACATTATTTTAGGTATTGGGATGAGATATGGTGATGTACTAAGTTTAGATCCAAGCAATACTTTGTTACCAACACTATTTCGTTCTAAGAAGATGATTGAGGAAATCAAATTTTTAGTTAATCATAAACATGCCACCTATGACAGTTCAAATTTCAACAGTTACGGACACGAGCTTTTTAGATGCAATAAATGTCATGAATTCTATGGTCGCTTTCATTTAGAATTAACTCATGATGATGGAACATATAAAACGGAATACAACTGTCCTAAGTGCAAAGTTAAACTTGAACGATTATATAGTGATAAGAAATTGGAATTGTTTGAAGAGCAAAAACTTGATATTGAAAAATACCCTTGTCCTAAGTGTGGTAAGTATAATTTAGTGAATTTCAATGGTCTAGTCATGTGGGACTAGAAAAAAAGAGACTAGAAATATTAAGCAAACTCAATAGAATCTGGTGGAAGTATAATCAATAAATGAATGGCTCTTGAGAAAGAGACATAACACATATCATCGAATAAAACAGGATCATTCATACTTGAACTATCATCCATTTCAGTAACGATGACTACTTTTGACTCCATACCTTTAAAGCGACGAACAGTTTCTAGTCTTATTCCAGAAACACTGGCTTCATCGCTAAATTTTACTAATGGATAAATCGATGTGAAGTCTCTTAAGGCTGATTTTTGTTTTGACTTAAAGGTTAAGATGGTGATGTCTTGTGGATCTAGTTTTTCATCTTCGATGAGACGTTTAAGTACTTCTTTTAATCTTACAAACAACATGGTCCCATTACGATGCGCATAAGGCGCTAGGATCTCTACAGGACGACCTACTGATCCTTCATGATGGATCTTAACTTCCATATGATAATGAGCCTTAACGGACTCGAAAATCTTTCCTGTATTACGTATGTTTTGAGAGAGTGTATAAGGAAATGCTTCTTTATCAAAGGCAATATTTACACTTCTTTTCATGACTTGTTGATTATCATCCCAGAAGTAATACAGTAAACCATCGTCTTTATGAAGAAGCTTTAAAGTTTCTAGTTGAAGAGGGGAGAAGTCTTGAGCTTCATCGATGATCAAGGCATCATAATAACCTAGATGAGCAGCTTTAACTTTCTCATAGATTTCAGTGTCATCATAAATGATTGGACTGTTTAATAAGATCGACATGATGAGATGAAAGTTACCTGCGCTTACGGTTGGATGATCTTTAAACTGATTACGTAAATGTTGACCTAGGATATTATTGAAACACACCAATAAGACCAATTGATTGGTTTCTGATAAGAGCTGAGCTTTACGAATGGCCAATAAGGTTTTACCACTTCCAGCACATCCATAGATACTGGCTTTTTTAGCTCGTTGAAGATTCTCTAAGACGATGTATTGATCATTGGTTAACTCTATGATTTGTTTCTCTTCATCAGCGAACCAAGATTTTAAAGTACGAGATAAAGTAAATGAAGGCGCTAATAAATGCATAATACTAAGATGAGTAGAAGCAATAAGATCTCTGTCTAGACTTTTGTTTTGAGAGTAGTGTTGGCATACATTAATCAAAGTCTTCTCAAGCGTATTTAAATAATTCTCAGTTAAGGTAATTTCAGAAACAGCAAAGACAGGTAAACCACCACTCACAATGGTTACATCAGGAAAGACAACAGCGTATCCTATAGATAGTTTATTTTCTAGATCTTGTTTACTATAATGTCTTAGTTCAGGAATCTTTAGCATCTCTTCGATTAAGTTATATTTATTGGATCTTGCTTGATCATAAGGATCATTGATATTATGAACTTCAAGATTATAATCTGTACTTGTCCATTCATTATGATGAGCATCATATCGAATCTGTATACCACCTTTTACTTCTATCACAAGGATTCCATAGATCGGATGAGTTAAAACGAAATCAGCTTCAGCGTCTCTTTGTTTCTTCAAGCGATCAGGTTGAAGATGCCAAGGTACCCCATGATAAACATTCCAATCATTAGACAATTGGTTCTTAAGCTTTTCAAACACTTTAGCTTCTCCCTTAAGGTACTCATCCAGAGGTTTAGGAAGAGAATCAGGGTACATATGGGGCATAAGGATATTATACACAAAAGACGTATCCGTTTTTAATACAATATTGTAAAAAGAAAGAACATTGTAAAAATAAAATATCATTTATGTAAATTGACATTTGATCTAATTAGGTAAGTTAGCTAACACTATTCGATTAATGAAAAACTATTCTTGGATCCTCTAACAACAGATAAAAACAAGAACTCCTCGATTGAAACTTTGGATGCTAAATCATCATTTTCACCGACAAAATTTCTATCTTATGTAAGAAATTCATTGGAAATTTTCCTATAGTAGTGGCTTGTCCCTTGAATTGTTCCAAATCAGAATAGAGTTTTGGGCTCGATTGACTTGAATGGTCAGGTGAGCCTCTGCTTTATAGTGTTTCCCGGTGGCTA
>Ga0247844_1008660_pt1 | contig 10935 bp, 10 predicted proteins | sample LaCtaG_FD_192421 | JGI IMG/M metagenome (GOLD analysis project Ga0247844, IMG submission 192421) | Freshwater microbial communities from meromictic Lake La Cruz, Castile-La Mancha, Spain - LaCruzMarch201714.5m_1 | ecosystem: Environmental > Aquatic > Freshwater > Lake | place: Spain: Castile-La...
CCAAAAAGGTGCCGATTGACCATTAGTGCCAAGTCCCTGAGATTTTATTTGATATTGTAATGTGTCTTTTTGTGAAAAAATTGGCAACTCAATGAGTAGCAAAAGCAACAAAAAAAGATATCGAAGATGTTTCATAGTGTTTTTTTAAGGGTTAAATTTCCATAAGTCATTTAAAACTCTGCTGTTATTTTCACCCAAACCAATATAACCCACTCCATTGATTGTAAATGAAATGGCATTTTCTCGCCCGCCATTAGGGATATCACCTCTATGATACCAGCAATTACGAATTACGTCATATTCTAAAATATCAGAGTATAAAAATCCGCCTGTCAGAGTTCCACCATAATGCCTGCCTGTGGACACAAAATATCTATTATTAATTGTAAACGCTACTGCACTGCCACGCCCTTTGTCTGGCATAGACTCTTTTTGAATCCAAGTGTCTGAATTTGCATTATACTCCCACCAATCATTCGGACTTTTACTATTATTGTTTCTAAATCCTGTTCCAAAAAAAACATGAAGACTATCACCACAAGCCACAGACACACCTCTATAATAACTTGGTAATCTGTTCATTTGCACCCATTTATCAGTAATGGTATTGTATTTCCAAACTTCATTAGGGAAACCTCTTTCGTTATATCCACCTCCTATATAAATATCGTTTCCAATTACATAAGAAATGCAAGCATCTGTAGCCAAACTTGGAAGCGATGCTTTTTTTGTCCAATTATCTGTTTTTGGATCATACATCCAAAAATCGGTTAGCATAACGAAACTGTTGTCCATATTATTATACCATCCGAAATAACACCCTAAACCAACATAGGCTTTTCCATTAACAACTGCAGCTACTGCTTTCACACGTGAAGAGTCTGGCAAGGAAGCTTTTTGAGTCCAGGTGTCAGAACCAGGATCGTATTGCCAGCAGTCATTGAGCGCAACGCCATTGGCATTTCTACCCAATGCAACATATCCTTTTCCTTCAATTACAAAGCTTACTGCAGAAGCACGCCCATTTCCAGGCAATGATGTTATCTTAGAGAAGGAAAGAGCTGGATATGGAGAATCAATGGCAGGTTCAATGCACGAATTACATATGAGTGGCAATAAAAGTAGTAGATAAAAGTATTTAGCCGATTGTATGAGCATATAATTTGTTTGGTTCTAAGTTTAATTACCGCGAAAAAAGGTTGTAAAAATCAGTGTGATTTAGAAAAAATTGGCATTGCTTATTATTCGAATAAGATTTCAGGTTCATTTATTTCGGGTATTTTTTGTGATGAAATTAAAATTGTAATAAAAAATACGAAAATGGAAACACCATTAATAATTATCAAACTATCTTCAAGAAGACTATATATAGTAAAAGTGGTTGAAAATATCAATGCTAAATAGATATATTTTCTATTGTAATAGATGGGTAAAAGTATTATTCCAAATAAAATACCTGCCCAAATGCCGCTTTCTAAGGTAAATTGAAGAAATTGATTATGGGTATTGTGTTTTTCTAATAAATCAATTGTTAAATAATTCTGTTTGTATTTTTTAAATAATTCGGGTTTTAATTGCGAGTAACCAACACCTAAAGCAATATTTTGGTCAATTACTTCCATCGCCGATTCCCATATTTTAAATCGAGGATCTGTATTTTGCAATTTTTGATAATTTGAACTACCAGGTTGATTGAAAAAAATTGGACGAGTAGTTTTTAGTGATGATAGACCTATTAATAATACTACAATTGATGCAAATGAGATTACAAGTAATTTTAGATTTTTAGTAGAATATAAATAGATTACACCAATAAATAAGATTGTAAATAAAGATATTAATCCAGACCTTGAGCCAGTAGCATATAAAACAGCTAGTATTAGAATGGATGCAAATGAAATAGCTATTTTCTTCCATCTGGTATTCCATTCATTTTTCTTTACAAGATAAAAAATAGATCCAATAGCTAAGCTAAGATTTGCACCAATTCCGGCTCTATGTTTAAAATAGTTAGAACAATAAGTCTGAAATATATATATGTCATCTTTAAATGAATAATTTGTAATATCATTTGGGAATAGACATGGGCCAACTTCAGAAATATAATGAAAACGGAATAAATAAAAATATATAATTAACAAAACACAACTTACTACATTGCCATATATATATATTTTAAGTACCTTAATTAATTGAAATTGTCTATTTAATTGGAATGCCAATATCAAAGGCAAAAAACTAAGTGTCAATTGGGTTTCGAACAATTTTGATGCAAGTGATGAAGTATCGTTATGAATTATAGATACGATAATTCGACCAAACAACAAAAGTCCAATAAGCAACAATGGAATGTTTTGTTTATTGAAGTAAGTTTTTCCTTGTTTAAAGTTTAAAACAAATAATGAACTTATGAACCAAAAAGCAAGTGTGAATTTTAAAAAATTTTGCGGGAAATTTAGGCTAAATGCCAAACACAATAAAGCATAGTAATTTGTTTTCTCGAAAAATGAATTCATTTATGTAATAGATTTAGATTTTTGTGTGAGTTTTATATGCCCAATAGTATTTGTAAAATGATGATTTAGCAAGTGTTTTACTAATCATCCATCCATAATATCCGTCCAATAAACCCAACTTTAGAATGTAGGTTTTAAAAAAGCGAAATGTTCCTTTTAAATAGGGAGTAAAAAATAAAACTCGTTTTTTCTTGTTTATTAGAATGTCAGCATTCAAGCGTGCATATTTTTCTTCCTTATATTGATGTTCAATAATAGAGTTGCATGTAAAATGGTTCAAATCGCCGTTTATGTGTTTTACCACATGCTTATCTGTAGGGGCAATGAACTCATGTACTTGATTGTCGTTCCATCCAGTCTTTAGTCGATTATATAATCTTACCTGTCTGTCGGGGTACCAACCACAGAATCGAATTGGTTTGTTGCAATAATAATTTCTTCTATTAAATGAATATGAATCATGTGTCCAATTATCCTTAATTGCTAAAATTGAGCTTATCAATTGTGGTGAAAGTTCTTCGTCGGCATCAATTGACAAAATGTGATTATAAGTTGCTTGACTAGATGCAAATTGTTTTTGTGAACCATAGCCTTCAAATTTGTGCTGAAAGATTTTTGCACCATATCTGGCACAAATTTCAAGTGTATTGTCGGTAGAAAATGAATCAATTATAATTATTTCATCAGATACCGGCAATAATGATTTTAAACATCGTTCAATATTTCTTTCCTCATTAAATGTAATGATAGTGGTAGAGATGAATGAATTTGTATTTTTCATCTGTTTTTAATTGTTTCTTTAGTTGACAGATGGAACTCACAAAACAAAATTTAATCACTCCCTTGTGGGTCAAAATAGATTAAATTTTGTCATGTTCGTTTCATTGATGTTTATTAGACGTAAGCTTCTGATAATTAAATGCTGGATTAATAGAATTAAGACCAATACAATTTAAGGCAATAAAATATTTGCCTTAAATTATTTTTTTTCTTAAAGAATAAAAGCGTTTTTCTATTCCGAATAAAAGTTTTGACTTTTTGATGTCTTGATTTAAAACTTTTATCTAAAAATGTATCAATAAGCACTTTGAATACATCTTTTTCATACAATAATTTCTCATCTAAACTGCTTCCAAGAAGTTTTAACAATTGAAATTCGTACTCTTTATGGTTTGATTTTCTTTTTCCATGCTTTAATCCCAAAGCACCAATTACATTGGAACTGTGCTGCCTGTATCTAACCAAAACTTCATTTACAAAAGGAATTTCACTGTGTTGTGCAGCATGGAATGCCAACCAATAATCAAATGGTATTTCAATTCTAAAAGGTAAACAATAGTTAAGCAGGTTACGATTGATTAACATTACATGACCAGAAATACTATTATAAAGTGCAAAATTCAAGCAGCTTCTACAAGTTCCAAGTTTTCTGATATCAGAGAATCTTTTGTTAAGTGAATTGTTTGTTTCATCAACATATTCATTATCAGAATATACCATCAAACTATCTCCAATTGAATTTATCAAAATGGATATTTTATTGTGATGCCAAATATCATCTTGATCTGAAATGGCAATGTAAGAGTTTGTACACAATTTCAGTGCTTTCTCAAAGTTTTTGACATATCCTAGGTTCGTGTCGTTTTTAAAAATCTTTATCCTATTGTCTTTTTTAGCAAATAGTTCTAAAATTTGAAATGTTTGATCTGTAGAATTGTCGTCAACGCAAATTATTTCGGTAAGTTCTTGATAATCTTGATCTATGATGCTGTTCAATTGCTCCTCCAGAAATCTCTCTCCATTGTAAGTACATAAAGCTACCGAAACGGTTTTTGATTGATTTTGATAACTTTCCATTCAGTATAATTTTAACTACTGTTTTTACTTCATTTTTTTGTTAAGCGTAAATACAACTCATTCATATTGTGAGCTATATTAACATCAGTAAACTTTTCGGCAAAAATTTTCCCTTTCAAAATCATATCTTTTCGCAATTCATTGTCGGAAATAATTTTCAAAATAGCATTACCTAATTCCAATGCATCATGTGGATTAACATAAAGCGTGTCTTCTCCTCCAGTTTCCTCAAAACAGCTTCCTGTAGAAGTAATCACTGGTACACCCACGCAAAGTGCTTCCAAAACAGGAATCCCAAAACCTTCAAATAGAGAAGGATAAATAAACACATCGGCAAGAGAATAAATGGCAGGTAGGTCACTTGTTTCTGCATTGTGAATAACCAGAACTTGCTGTTCCATTTTATATTGTATAATTAACGAGCGCAATTTATCAATATAAGATGTTGATTTACCAACAATTACCAATGGGATTTGCAAGTTTAATTTATGCAATGCTTCAATAATAAGTCCTGCATTTTTTCGTTCTTCAATAGCACCCACATTTAGCAGAAATTTTTTCGGCAAATTGTATTTCTCGCGAATTTCATTTTTAGATGTGAAAGAAATTTCTTTGCGAAAAACATTATTACAACCTTGATAAACTACCGAAATTTTTTTTTCATCCGCATCAAAGTATTGAATAATATCTTTTTTTGTTTGCTCACTTATGGCAATAATATGATCAGCGACCCGACATGCATATCTGTTTTTTTGAATGAAAATAGCCCTATAACTTGCAGAATAAAGTTGAGGGTAACGCATAAAAATGGCGTCGTGCATTGTTACCACACTTTTAATACCAATTTTATCTATACCATAGGGCAATTCTTGACTTAACCCATGATAAATGTCAATTTGCAAAGTCTTTAACTGATTGACCACTCCAATTGACCTCCAAAGTGAAGGTATTGCTTTTCCGATGATGGATTTTGGTGTAATTATTGAAGTATTTTCTGCAATGTCAAAATCAACACAATTTTTATTTTTTGGATTGAGCAGTTTGTAATTATTTTTAGGATAATAAGTAGAGAGCAACCGAATGGTATCACGACTATAATTTCCTAAACCACGCGAATTGTGAAACGCTCTTTTGGCATCAAATGCAATGTTCATGGTAATTCAAAATTTATTAATGCCATAAGGTGTAGCAATTACCATATTTTTATTATTCTCCTCCCTTAGCAATCGATTCGGTTCGTGCATGGTATTGAATTGTACATGGTAAAAGTGATATTGAGTTACAAGATGTTTTTTAGAGATGGGAAGAACACCAATTCTTCTAAGCCTATCTTCAATATCGCCATCTTCGCCAGTGCCTGGATAGACAAAACGTTCGTCAAATCCATTTACTTTAAGAATATCATTTTTCCAGGCAGAGAAATTACAACCCCAAAATCCTTTAATTTTATCCTTAACAAACAGCCTTCTAATAATTTTGTTTCGGACTCTAAACATGTTTTCAATGTGAACTTCTTTTTTATTGAAAACACTTTCTATTAAGAGTGGAAATGCCGCAGCTGAATCTAAATACCCATTTTTTATTTTTTCGACAGTGAGCTGGCTCGAAACATACTGAGTAAGCATCACTCTTCTGCCACTTATCACCTGATTCACAGCCCTGTTTTCCATATGTTCTTGCATAAAATAGGGATGTGGAATGCAATCTCCATCAATAAATACAAGATATTCACCTTCGGCAGCAACAACTGCTTTGTTCAGAATTTTGTTTTTTTGCCATCCATTATCTTCGTGCCAAACGTGTTTGATAGAAAAAAAATAGTTGTTTTGCAATTCGTGTATGGCTTGTACAATTTCAGGTTTTGAACCATCGTCGGCTACTACAACCTCGAAAGTGCGATACGTTTGCCTTTCTAATGCAGCGAAAATGAATTTTAATAAATCAATTTTATTATAAAAAGAGATGATTAAACTTACTGGATGTGGCATTTTAATTTTAATTTTTAGGAGTTCCTAAGTTCTTTGGAATTACACGTATCAAACAATTAAAAACAAGATTTTAACTGTTTAAAAAGTTGAATGATCATTTCGCCTTTGGTCTTTGTTTTTTCGGGCAGAATATTCACAGCCGATTCACCACGCAGTAAAAAACTATTCATAAAATGTTTTGGAGTGATTCCCCACTTCATAATGAAGGTTTTGTGTCCTCTGTTTTTGATGATTCTTTTAGTAGATTTACAACCAAAATGATAGACTAAACTATTACCTTTTCCAATAAAAGTACGAACTCCAATTTCCCATAATTTTCTTGATAAATCGGGATCGGAATACATTCCTGGGCTAAACTCGATGCTCATTCCTCCTACCAAATCCCAACAGTCGATATGCATTACATTTGGGGGCCAAGTACTTCCGTTCCAATCATTCCTAGCAAGTTTGGAGTAATTATTTAGCAAGTCCACTTCTCGAAATGTTTCAATGCTGTCACCAAAGTCCTGCACAACAACACATGGATTGTTGCCAGAAGGTTCAATCATGGTTGATGATAGCATGAACTTATTGTGACCAATGTTATTTATTTCTGTTAGTAATGCTTCGTCCCAATTAGGCAAAAAATACATATCGTCATTGGCATAAGCCATATAATTGGTGGTTATCAGACTTCTACAAGCATTGAGTGCCAAACAAATTCCCACATTTTTTTTTGCATAAACGTAATCAAATTTCTGACTTTCCACCCACGCTAACGTCCCATCAATTCCTTCATTAACAATAATGATAATTTGATGTGAGTATTTTGAATTTTGAAGGATGCTATTTATGCATAGTTGTAAATATGCCAGATTATTCCAAGTTGGAATCAGAATACTAAATGTATTTGCATCATTACTACCTGATATTTTATGTCTACTTATTAAATCTATCATATTTATTTTTGATAAAAAAATATATCTTAGAAAAGGAATTGTTCAATTTTTGAAATAATGTGTTGTGGTTTTATTTCATTTAGACAGGCATAATCCTTTCTAAAACAAACCTTATTTCCATATACAGAGCATGGGCGACAAGCCAAATTCAATTCAATAATATTTTCGGGCAATTGATTCCATGCAACAAATCCAGCAAAAGGGTGAGTTGCACCCCAAAGCGTGAGTGTTTTGGTATTTGTAAGTGCTGCTAGGTGCATATTGGCAGAATCCATAGAAAACATAAGATCCAACTCATTTATTAAAAGTAATTCCTCGTTAAATTTAAGTTTTCCAATCATGGATTGAACAGAAGGATATTTTTGTATCCAAGCATCTACAATTAACTTTTCTTGTTTGCCTCCACCAAAAATAAAAAGCTGAATTCTACTATCTTTTGCAAAATGTGCTATCACTTCTTCTTGCAATTCGATAGGATAAATTTTCCCTTGATGTTTGGCAAAAGGTGCTATGCCGACAAATTTTTTATTGGTGCTGGCAAATTTTGATAAAATAATTGGTTTGAGGTCTTTTGATTCAAGTGGAAATAATGAATGAAATTTCACTTCAAATTCAAAACCTAACTTTGCCAGAACTTCTTGATAACGTATAAAATTTGATTTTAATGGAGCAAAAATTTTATTATTTTTTCGTGTAAGATTTTTCTTTTCTGCTCTACCTTTATCAATTTTGGCAGTGCTAATGCCATTTAATTTGAAAAGCCAAGTCAGATAGGAAGTGCGTAAAACATTATGAAAATCAGCAACGTAATCAAAATTCTCGCTTTTCAACTCTCTAAACAACTTGTTTAAACCAAAAATACCCTTGTATTTTGATTCAAAATCTGCCGAAATAAATTTTACATTGTGGGGTAAATTCACAAACAACGGCTGAAACGATGCTCGACTGAGTATGGTGATTTCAAGTGTTGGAAAACTTATTGCTAACGAGTAAATAACCGGCACAGTCATTGCCACATCTCCTAGCGCAGAAAAGCGAAAAATTAAGATTTTAGACATTGTTATTTGCTTTTTCCGTACAAAACAGGATTTAAATTGGGATCATTATACATTTTCATTTGTTTGTACACCCTCATTTTTTTTTCTCCTTTTGAGATTAAATTAATTAACTCATTTATTGAGTTCGACAAATCTTGTTTTTGTTCCAATAACACTCCTAGTTTAGTATTACATTGATCCAGATGCTCGCTTGAGGCATCAACACGCTCTGTCTCTTGACGCATGTGGTATATTTTCAGGTGCAAAATAGACAATCTATCAATTGCCCAAGCAGGACTTTCGGTGTTTATCGTTGCATCTAAATTCGGCACAACAGATTTATATTGATCAAGGAAATAACTGTCTATTAGCTCCACCAAATCTGTTCTGTCTTGATTGGAACTGTCTATTCTACGTTTTAAGCTAAGTGCTGCCGCAGGTTCAATTTCAGGATTGCGAATGATGTCTTCAAGATGCCATTGCACAGTATCAATCCAATTTTTTAAATACAAATAATACTCAATGGTTTTGAGTTCGTATGGGTTGTTGATGGCGGCATCCACATTGTCTGTTTTGTGATAATCCGTAACAGATTCATTGAAAATGCTATTTGCTAAATTTACAAAGTTCATAAGGTTTATGTTAATTGTTTTTTTTCGGTTATTTAAAAAAGCGATTAATAACAGGTATTGTATTTAAAGGAAAATCGCGTTTAATCATTAGCAATACATACATCGAAAATAAAGCTGTTTTGTAAAGCACACTTATAACCACATTGGTAGTTTCTATTAAAAAACTTGCGCCAAAAAGTGCCATAGCCACTGCTACGTAAATACCTATTGTTTTTAAATCGTATTTTACAGGCATATATTTTTGACCAAAATAATAGGAAATAATCATGATGGTGAAGTAACAAACAAATGCCGACCAAGCGCAACCCATATAACTAAAAGTGGGAACAAGAAGTATGTTGAGCGAAACAATTATTGTAGTGCCAATGATGGAAAAATAGGCTCCAAAATGAGTTTTGTCGGTAAGCTTGTACCACAGCGATAAATTAAAAAATATCCCTTGAAAAATAAATGACAACAAAACTATTGGTACTACCTGAAGTCCTACCCAATAGTTGCGTTGAATAATATATTTAAAAATATCAAGATAAAAAACCATTCCAAGGAAAATGAAAAGCGAAAAAATGATGAAAAATTTCATGGCATCGGCATAAGAATCCATGCTATTTTTGTCCTTTTTTTGGGCAAAAATAAATGGTTCGTAGGAGTATCTGAATGCTTGTGTGAACATGAGCATGACCAACGCAATTTTGGATGTTGCTCCATAAATTCCCAAATCGGTGGCTGCCAAAGCTTTGTCGGGCATTAGAAATGGAAAAAGGATTTTGTCCAGCGTTTGGTTCATAATCCCCGCAATGCCAAGTACCAACAGTGGTAGTGAGTAACGCAACATTTTTTTCAACAACGCAAAATCAAAATCAAATTTTACTACAAAAACTTCCAATGTTAATGCCACTGTTACCAATGCGGTAGAAAACAAATTGGCAATAAATACATATCCAACACCATATTTAGGGTTGTAGAACCAACTGACTAATTCAGGTTGTTTTTGCATCAACCACGGGCAAATGACCAAGAAAAAAATATTAAAAAAGATATTGATAAATATGGCAAAAAGATTGAGCGCCACAAATTTTATGGGACGTTTGGTGAATCGGAGATATGCATACGGAATACAACCAAAAGCATCCATTGCCACCACTATGCCTAACATGGCAATAAATTCGGAATGATTGGAATAGCCGAGTAAGTCGGCTATTGGTTGCGAAAAGAGATAGCACGAAACGGCAAAAAGTAAAGATGTGAGCCCTACTGATACCAATGTGGTACTATAAACTTTACCCGCTTCATCGGTATTTTTATTGGCAAACCTAAAAAAACCGGTTTCCATGCCATAGGTGAGTATAACCAATAAAAGTGCTGTCCAAGCATAAAGATTGGTAACAATCCCATATTCCGACGAGTTGGCTAGCACATAAGTGTACAAAGGCACCATCATCCAATTTAGGAATTTACCCAAAATGCTGCTAATGCCATAAAGTGCGGTTTCCTTCGCCAAGGTTTTCATTTGTTGTGCCATATTGCTGTAACAGGTGTAAGTTTTGTTGTTTAGCTAATTAGTTCGCCAGACCATAGCCTTTCTAAAAAAACTTTCCACGGCAAAATAAATATTCCATCCACAAGTCGAGGGAGTGGATCGTTACTAATAAGAATCATTTTTTTTACTTCATATTCCTCGGCAAAAGCTTTTAAGCCTTTTAGGTGACGTGTGTTTGCCAATTCGGTAGACTTTACTTCAATAGCTACCTCGTGATCGCCAAGTACAAAGTCTATCTCGAGTTGCGAAGTGGTTCGCCAATAACTTATTGCGTAATCTAGTTCCGAATACTTGCTATGCGCATAAATTTCTTGGTAAATAAAGTGTTCAAATGCTTTACCAAAAGCTTCGGTTCCTTTTTCTATTTTTCTTTTTGAAACAAGGTAATTGGCTATTCCCACATCAAAGAGATAAAACTTTGGTGCGTTAA
>Ga0247844_1008662_pt1 | contig 10932 bp, 6 predicted proteins | sample LaCtaG_FD_192421 | JGI IMG/M metagenome (GOLD analysis project Ga0247844, IMG submission 192421) | Freshwater microbial communities from meromictic Lake La Cruz, Castile-La Mancha, Spain - LaCruzMarch201714.5m_1 | ecosystem: Environmental > Aquatic > Freshwater > Lake | place: Spain: Castile-La...
GTCCTCCTCCTCGCTGGGTCATGCGATAGTGTTTCATGCCCTTCTACATGGCTCATGAATGAGTCCGGCGAAAGCCTCCCCTGGGGAAATGAGGTTTCCAGAGGTGCCCTTTTGTTAGGCTATGAAAACGCCGCAAGAATGCCAGACGCTTTGTGCAGTGTCTCCTCCCATTCCCTCTCCGGCACGCTGTCCGCGACGATGCCTGAACCGGCGTGGAAGGTGATCCCGCCGCCGTGCTGGACGGCGGTGCGGATGGCGATGTTCCACCGACTTTCGGCGTTGAAGCCGAACCCGCCGACGGCCCCCGTGTAAAGGCCGCGCGGACGGGCCTCCAGCTCGGCGATGATTTCCAGGGCGCGTAGCTTTGGCGCACCGGTGATGCTGCCACCGGGAAAGCATGCCTTGAAGGCGGTGGCATGGCTGACGCCGGTGCGCAGGGTGCCGGTGACCGTGGAGACGAGATGATAGACCTGCGCGAAGCTTTCCACCCGCCAGAGATCGGGCACATGGATGCTGCCAAACTCGCACACCTGGCCAAGGTCGTTGCGCTCCAGGTCGGTGATCATGAGCAGCTCGGCGCGCTCTTTTTCGCAGGCGGGGAGATCGAGCGCAGCCTGGGCATCGCGGGCAGGGTCATATGGGAAGCGCGGACGAGTGCCTTTGATGGGACGGGTCGTGATGGTACGGCCGGACAACTTTAAAAACAGCTCTGGTGAGGCCGACAGGACCGTGGTGCCATCCAGACTCAGGCAGGCGGCATGGGGCGCAGGCGAGATGGTGCGGAGACTCTGGTAAAGCGGAAGAAAGGACGTGTCAGGAGGCCAATCGGCGTGCCACGGGTGGGAGAGATTCACCTGGTAGATGTCCCCAGCGGCGATGTATTCCTGGGCGCGGCGGACCTGAGCCAGGAAGTCAGCGCGCGCGACGAGGGGGCGAAAAGGCAGAGCGCAACGGGCTACTGGCGGCGGGCTATGCATGCGAACCCTGGCGGAAAGTCCGCCTGAATCGAACCATTGCCGCCGGTCATGGTCATAGAGCAGCGCATGTGGATAAATGCCGAGAACAAACCGCCCATCAAACCCCACCCAGCCGAACAAGCCACCCGGAAGACGGGCAGCGGCACCTTCCTGCAGGGCCGCCTCCACGGTACCCCAGTCCTGATCCATCAGCCCGCGCAGCAGACGCACGGGCTGTGCGGTCAGGAGGGAAATGCAGCCAGGAGAGGGCAGGGAGCTGTCCAGCCACACAAAGCCCTCGCATCCAGCCAGGCGGGCGGCGATTTCCGCCGGGGTTTCCTGCCATTCCAGGCGCTGCCAACCGTCACCGCCCGGCGCGGGTGGGGCGGCTGTTTCACGGGAAAAGGGCTGGAGCATTGACACTGCGGAGTGCGGACCGTACCATACGAATTTCCTGCGGCAATCGGCATGGCCTCATCTTCGTCCATCCTTAGCTCTGATCGGGGCCGCGCGTCTGCTGCGGCCTGGAGCATCCTGTGCCTGCTTGCCGTGGTGCAGGCAGCTCTCATCGTCCGGGTGCTGGTCCGGCCTGAGACCGGAGCGCCGCCCAGGCCGGAGATGGCTGAAAAAAGCGTGCCGCTCCTGCTGACGCCCCCTCTGCTCCAACAGGCAGCCACCAGCCAGCCCGCACCGACCACGAGCCTGGGGCCGCCGCCTGTGGGGCAACTGGCCCCGGTGGGTGCGCCGCCCGCAGTCCCTGCCATCGTGAGTTCTCCAGGCATGGGACCGCCGCCAATCGGATCGTTTGAGGTGCCGGGGGGTCGGACACCTCCGTCCGGCACCAGCAGCGGCGGTATTCCACGGGACGTTCCAGGCATTGGCGCAGCCCCACCGCAGACTGCGAGTGCGCCGGGCAATGGCATCCCGGCGATCTCCAAAACCTCACTGCCAGGAGCGGCGTCTTCTGGGACCATTCCGCGTCCAGTGCGTGGGGACGGGGCGTCCGTGCCGCCGAAAGCCGCCCCCACCTCCGCCGCAGACATGTCTGTGGAGGAGCTGGTGGAGCTGGCAAAGCAGGTACGCGGCCTTGAGGACATGCAGGGCGCGCTGGACGTGCTGAAGCGTGCCGACCTCCAGTACCCGAACAAACCCGCCGTGCTAGCGGAGATGGCGCAGTGCTATGAGCAAATGGGGCTGAAGGACAAGGCCACCGCCCTCTGGAAACAGGTCGAAAGCATGGATCCGGCACGGGCGGCAGGCTTCACGGACCTAGCAAAACGGCGTCTGAGCGCCCCGGCGGCCTCAGCTTCCGCCAGCGGCAGCGGTTTCTCACAGATCACCAGTGCCACTGACAGCCCTAAAATCCTGACCCTGGGTGCCTGCCAGGCCATGCGTGACCCCGCCATGACTAATGGCGAGAAAGTCACCTTGCACATCCCCATCCTGCGCCAGGGGAACAGCCCGGTGGACCCTGCACAGGTGGACATTGACGTGTATTTTTTCGACCGCGTGAACGGGGAAAAGATCGCCCAAACCATCGCCGATGAACCCCTCACCTCCTGGAGTGCCGCGCCGGTGGACTGGATCGGCATCGGCGAGGAACCAGTGGATGTCATCTATTTCATGCCTCCGCTCACCCCCGGCGAGGTAACCGCCCACGGTCGCCGTTCGTATCACGGCTATGTCGTGAAACTCTACTATCAGCACAAGCTCCAGGATGTCGCCGCCGAGCCGCGCGATCTCCTGGACTTCGGCTCCCCTGCGCCAGCCTTACCCGGCGCTGCGAACCCACTGCTCCCCCCGGTGCCCTCTGACGGTGCCCGCCCGCCCGCCCGATGACGATCCTTTTCCTTGATGCCCAGGCCGCCACCCGCGGCGAACGAACCGAAGCGCTCCGAAAACAGCCCGGCTGGACAGTCCAGCCTGTGGTCGGCGTGGCCCAGGCCCGCGCCTGGCTGGCCCAGGCCACCGCCCTGGACCTGCTCATCACCGAGGCCATCCCCGACGCGGATGGCGAGACCGGCTTTGAGCTGCGGGATGTCGTCCTGGCCCATTTCCCCGAGGCACGCGTGCTTTTCACCACCCGCTATGACCTGACCGGCTTTGAGGCGCAGATCAGCGGCTGGCCCGTGCTACAGGACGCCCCCTACACGGTGGAAAAACTCATCGCCAAAGCCACAGCCGCGCTCGCCAGCATCACGCCCGTGCCGCCTGCCGCCGCCGTGGCCCAGCCGCCGCCATTCCTCGCCTCAGGCACCATGCTGGGAAATTACCAGGTGCTCGACCGCCTCACCCTGGAATACGAATCCGAGACCTACCGTGCCATCCAGGTCACCGTGCAGCGCCCCGTCGCCCTCGTCCTACTGCTGCCCGCCCTGCTCAACCAGTCGGCGGCTGTCGAGGCATTCAAGGCACGTGAACGCCTGAAGGCCTCCATCTCCCACCCCCGCATCGCCCCGCTCTACGAGGCTGGCTCTGTCAACGGGCTGATCTTTTACACCCGTGAGCTGCCGCGCGGGCGCAACCTGGAGGAAATCCTAGCCGCAGGGGAGCACCTCTCCGAACGCAAGCTCGCCGAACTGCTCTTCAGCGTCGCCGAGGCAATGCAGTACGCAGTCGAGCGCCACTATCACCATCGCCGCCTCGACAAGCGCGATATTTTCCTCGATGCCGAAAACCAGGGCAGCATCGTCAACATCTTCCGCCCCGCCGGCAGCCGTCCGCGTGATCCTGCGGAGGAGGTCGCCGCCCTGCTCGAACTCGTCGCCCCCCTGGCCGCTGAGGGCAAAGCCACCGGCCTCCTCACCACCCTCAGCGCAGCCAAACACGACTGGTCCGGCCTGCTGGAGGCGCTCGATGATGTGCGCGAGGCCATGCGCGAGCGCAGTATCATCCGCCGCATCGAGGCCGAGGAAGGTGCGCCTGGTGGTGAGCGTCCCATCCCCTGGTGGGCCTGGCTGATCGTCGTGGGCACCCTCGCCGCTGTCTTCGGTCTCGGCAATTTCGCCGGCACCGTCGCCCCCACCAGCACCCCTGCTTTGCGTGAGCAGGAAATGATCGCCATCCCCGCCGGTGCCTTCCTTTATCAGAAAAAAGACCGCCGCACCCTGCCCACGTACTGGATCAGCCGCCACGAGGTCACCCTCGGCCAATATGCCGAGTTCCTCAGCGCACTGAAAAAACTCCCCGGCCAGCCCTTTGACCACCCCGACCAGCCAAAGACCAAATCCGGCCACACCCCGCCAAAATGGGACGATACCCTCGCCGCTGCCAAGGCCACCGCTACCTACAACGGCCAGCCCCTCAGTCTGAACACCCCCGTCACCCAGGTGGACTGGTGGGACTCCTATGCCTACGCCCGCTGGAAAGGCCAGCGCCTCCCCACCGAAGAGGAGTGGGAAAAGGCCGCCCGCGGCCAAAACGGCCTCCTCTACCCCTGGGGTGACCAGCCGAACAAAAAGGCCGCTAACCTCGGCGACGACTACGATGCCAGCGGCAAAGGTGGCTCCAAGGACGGCTACAATCTCTGGGCACCCATTGACCGCAGCACGCTCGATGTCAGCCCGTACGGTGTCTGCGACATGGCCGGCAACGTCTCCGAATGGACCGCCAGTGAGCACAATGGCGACCCCTGGCCCGCCCACCCCGACTACCCCGACCTCCGCGTCCCCGTCGCCCGCGGCGGCCACTTCGCCCTGAAAAGCGGCCCCGACATCCTCACCAGCCGCTTCTTTGCAGAGTCCGCCAATGAGGCCACCCTCGCCCGCGGCTTCCGCACCGCCAGCGACCAAGCACCGCCCAGCAAATAGGCAAAAGGCAACAGCCCACCACCTACCTCCCGCCTTTTGCCTCTTGCCTCCCACCTCTCCCCCAAACCCCATGCGCCTCCTCCTCACCCTCCTCCTGCTGGTCGCCGCCGCCGCCCACGCCCAGTTCAATGTCACCGTCACCCTCCCGCGCTCCAGCTTCCTCGCCCTAGAGGGCATCGCCGCCTCCGTCGCCATCACCAACCGCACTGGGGCCGAGGCCGTGCTCGGCGGCCCCGGACGCGCCAGTTGGCTCTCCTTTCAGATGACCGATAGCCAGGGCCGCATCCTCTCCCCCATTGATGTCTCCGGTGCCGACCTCGTCCAGATTCCGCCCGGCAGCAGCATCCAGCGCAGCGTCCTCGTCACAGATGCCTTTGCCCCTTCTGAGCTGGGCAACTACGCCCTCACCGCCCGCGTCCTACACACACCCAGCGGCCAGTATTATTCCTCCAACCGCGTCATCTTCAACATCACCGATGCCAAGCCCGTCTGGGAGCAGCCCTTCGGCGTCCCCACCGGCATGAAAGACGCCGGCCGCGCCCGCAAATACTCCCTCTCCATCTTCCACGACATCAACGAAACCTCCCTCTACTTCCGCCTCATTGACGACGCTTCCGGCCTCCGCCTCCAGACCTACCGCCTCGGCCCCATCAATCTCGTCCAGGATCCCCAGTTCACCGTGGACCAGCAAAACAACCTACAAGTCCTCTTCCTCGCCCGGCCCCACACCTACGTCCACTGCCTCATCGCACCAGACGGCTCCCTGAAAAAACGCGGCTACTACCGCGACCCCGATGGCAAACGCCCCCGCCTCGCCCAGGCAGCCGACAGCAGTGTCAAAATCATCGGCGGGGAATACTTTGACCCCGCTGCCCCAGCCCCCAAGTCCCCCAAAAGCACCGGTCGCAACGTCTCTGACCGCCCCCCCGGCCTCTAGTTCGCACTTCGCGCCTCAATCCCGCACCCGGCATAGAGTTCACGCTTCAGTCCCGCGTGCAGTATAGTTCACGCTTCGGCGTGTCATTCCCCCGCTTTACAGCCCGAAAGGACTGTGCAAGATGCCGCGCTTTCCCGGCAGCCCCCTGTAAAACGAGTTTTCTAACTCGTTCTCCCCGCCTACCCGAAAGCGCCCAGATCATACGCTTTCCCTCCAAACTCCGACATTCGTCATTCCGAATTCGACATTCGTCATTTTTTCATCATGCCCAAAGACACCACCATCAAAACCATCCTCGTCATCGGTTCCGGCCCCATCGTCATCGGCCAGGGCTGTGAGTTCGACTACTCCGGCGTCCAGGCCTGCAAGGCTCTGCGTGAGGAAGGCTACAAGGTGGTGCTCATCAATTCCAATCCGGCCACGATCATGACGGACCCGGAGTTCGCGTTCCGCACCTACATCGAGCCGATCACGCCGGAGATGGTGGAGAAGATCATCATCAAGGAAAAGCCGGATGTGCTCCTGCCGACGCTCGGCGGCCAGACGGCGCTGAACACGGCCATGTCGCTGCATCGTGCCGGCACGCTGGAAAAGCACGGCGTGCGCATGATCGGTGCGAAGCCGGAGGCCATCGAGAAGGGCGAGGACCGTCTGCTCTTCAAAAACGCGATGCTCAAGATCGGCCTCGACCTGCCGCAGTCCGGCGTGGCGCACACGATGGAGGAAGCTCGCGAGATCGCCGCTCAGATCGGCACGCTGCCACTCATCATCCGCCCGGCCTACACGCTCGGTGGCACCGGTGGCGGCATCGCGTATAACAAAGAGGAATTTGAAACCATCACGGCGAACGGCCTCGATATGTCGCCTGTCACCGAGGTGCTCATCGAGGAATCGCTGCTCGGCTGGAAGGAGTTCGAGATGGAGGTCATGCGCGACCGTGCTGACAACTGCGTCATCATCTGCTCCATCGAGAACCTCGACCCCATGGGTGTGCACACCGGCGACAGCATCACCGTCGCGCCGATCCAGACGCTCACGGATCGCGAATACCAAATCATGCGCGACTTCTCCTTCGCCTGCATCCGCGAGATCGGTGTGGAGACCGGCGGATCCAACATCCAGTTCGCCGTGCATCCCGACACGGGCCGCATGATCGTCATCGAGATGAATCCGCGCGTGAGCCGCAGTTCCGCGCTCGCGTCAAAGGCCACCGGCTTCCCCATCGCGAAGATCGCCGCCAAGCTCGCGGTCGGCTACACGCTCGACGAGCTGAAGAACGACATCACGCGGCACACGCCCGCCGCGTTCGAGCCCACCATCGACTACGTCGTCACCAAGATCCCGCGCTTCACCTTCGAAAAATTCCCCGGTGCCAACGAAACACTCACCACGCAGATGAAATCCGTCGGCGAGGCCATGGCCATCGGCCGCACCTTCAAAGAGAGCCTGCAAAAGGCCCTGCGCAGCCTGGAGATCAAACGCTTCGGCCTCATCGGCGATGGTGCCGACAAGGAAGTCGACGACGAGACCCTCACCACCAAGCTCACCGTGCCGAACGCCGAGCGCATCTTCTTCCTCGGCCAGGCCTTCGCGAAGGGCTGGGATGTGGAGAAAGTGTTTTCGCTCACCAAGATTGATCGCTGGTTCTTGAGGCAGATTGAGGAGATTGTCCAAACGCAGAACTCACTTCAAAACGACTTCACTGGTGGCATTGGCAGTGTGCGCGAGCTGCCGAAAGATTTGGGCACGATTTCCAATGAAGAGTATCGCAACGAAAGCGCTGCTACTTTGCGCAAGATCAAGAAGCTTGGCTTCTCTGACATTCAAATCGCCAAAGCTTGGGACACAACTCCCGGCAAGGTGCGCAACGCTAGGAAGGAAACGGGAGTCATCCCCACCTACCGCCTCGTGGACACCTGCGCCGCCGAGTTCGAGGCCTTCACGCCTTACTACTACTCCACCTACGGCATCGAGGACGAGGTGCGCGACAACGACCGCAAGAAAGTCATGATCCTCGGTGGCGGCCCGAACCGCATCGGCCAGGGCATCGAGTTCGATTACTGCTGCGTCCATGCCAGCTTCGCCCTGCGCGAGCTCGGCTACGAGACCATCATGGTCAATTCCAACCCCGAGACCGTCTCCACCGACTACGACACCTCCGACAAGCTCTACTTTGAGCCCCTCACGCTCGAAGACGTGCTCAACATCTACGAGCGCGAAAACCGCAACGATCAGGTGCTCGGCGTCATCGTCCAGTTCGGCGGCCAGACGCCGCTGAACCTCGCCAAAGGCCTCGAAGAAAACGGCGTCCGCATCATCGGCACCTCGCCGAAGAGCATCGAACTCGCCGAAGACCGCAAGATGTTCGCCAAGCTGCTCGACGACCTCGGTTTGCACCAGGCCGAAAGCGGCACCGCCACCTCGCTGGAGGAGGCCCTCGCCATCACCGCGCGCATTGGTTACCCCAGCCTCGTGCGCCCCAGCTTCGTGCTCGGTGGCCGCGCCATGCAGATCGTCTATAGCGACGCCGAACTCACCCACTACATGAAGAACGCCGTCGAGGCCACGCCCGACCGCCCCGTGCTCGTGGACCGCTTCCTCGAAGACGCCACCGAGGTCGATGTCGATTGCATCAGCGACGGCGAGACGACCGTCATCGGCGCCATCATGGAGCACATCGAAGAGGCCGGCATCCACTCCGGCGACAGCGCCTGCGTCATCCCGCCCTTCAGCCTCACGCCAGCGATGCAGGACCGCATCCGCGACGCCGCCAAGAAGCTCGCCAAAGCCCTCAACGTCCGCGGCTTGATGAACATGCAGCTCGCCGTCAAAGGCGACGACCTCTACGTCATCGAAGTCAATCCCCGCGCCTCCCGCACCGCGCCTTTCGTCAGCAAAGCCATCGGCGTTCCGCTGCCCAAACTCGCCGCCAAGATCATGGCCGGCAAGACCTTGAAGGAACTCGGCTTCACCGAAGAAGTCATTCCGAAGCATCACAGCGTCAAAGAAGCCGTCTTCCCCTTCAGCAAATTCACCGGCGTGGACATCATCCTCGGCCCCGAGATGAAGAGCACCGGCGAAGTCATGGGCATCGACTACGACCTCGGCATGGCCTTCGCCAAGAGCCAGATGGCCGCCGGCGGCACCCTGCCCACCAAGGGCAACGTCTTCATCAGCGTCAAAGAAACCGACCGCCCCAACGTCGTCCGCATCGCCAAAGGCTACGCCGACCTCGGCTTCACCCTCTACGCCACCAGCGGCACCGGCAGCGTCATCACTGACGCCGGCATCCCCGTGAACATTCTCCCCAAACTCGCCAGCGGCCAGCGCCCCAACGTCATCGACCTGATGAAGAACAAGGACATGGCTTTGGTGATCAACACGCCGTCCGGCAAGAACCCCCGCGAAGACGAGGTGAAGATCCGCACCGCCGCGATGCAGAACCGAATCCCCATCATGACCACGCTCCGTGGCGCTGATGCCGCCCTGCGGGCGATCAAGTCACTGCAAGGCAGTGAAGTGCAGGTGCGGGCGTTGCAGGAGTATCATCGGTGAATTTCTTTTGCTTAATGATCAAATTTAGGCCAAGACAAATATTCATTCCCTCCCGGCAGCATGCTAAATCTCGAAGAAGCAAAAGAAAAGCTCGGTGAACTTGTCAGTTCCCGAAGGTTGATCTTGTTTGTTGGTTCTGGGATTTCAGTGGATTCCGGCTTGCCAACCTGGGAAGGTTTCTTGGATAAGTTTATTGATTTTTGCAAAGCACTGTCGTCTCAATACAGAGGCTACAACATTCAAGATGTGTTCCAGCGAGAACTTTTCGATGATGCTACAGCCCAGAAAGCAAAAAACCCAGTTCACGTTGCGACCGTTCTAAAGAACAAGTTTGAGAATCTACCGCAGAACGTAAGAACAAACGTTGAAAATGATTTCAAGCGTTGGTTTTTTGGAATGTTTGCGACCGCCAACTTCAACAATAAGCACGAGATAATTGTTGGGACCGACTACCCTTACATTCTCACTTCCAATTATGATCTTCTGCTGGAGGATGCTCAGAAATCTCTTGGATCGCCTTATTCCACCCTTTCGTTTCATCAAAAAGAACTCATCGCGGAAGCTCTTTACTTGAAGTCCCCCGCAATTATTCACGTTCACGGCCAGTGTTCTGATGTGGTCCTTGATCGCATCATCCTCACCAGTGAAGACTATGTCAGAATTATCAAGAAAGGGGTGCCAGGCTTTTCATTTGCAATACAATCGCTCTTCCTCACGTATTCGGCTCTTTTTGTCGGATATGGAGCTAGCGATCCACATCTGGAAGACCTCATCGAAGAGTTTTCTTACTTTTTCGATTTCCCTAAAAGTCCCAACATCTCTCGCAATTTCCTTGTCGTCACAAAGAAGAGGGCGGGTCGAATCTTAAATGACTACAAGGAACGGATGCGAACAGACTTGGTGGTAATTGACGATTTTTCACAATATGAAGAGTTGTTGGCCCACCTGCAAAAGTGTGCGCCACGCCAACCTGAACTCCCACTAGACTATCAATCATGATTACTCCACGCTCTCTCGTCAGTCGTTCTCGTCGCTTTCCTGAGTTGCGTCGAACATGCTATCGCTTGCGAAGCTTAAAGAGAGGGAGATACGCGAGAAACATATTCGCTAAAAAGATTGGCGATAATTTGGCGCTTGTTTTGATGTGCAATCATGTCGTTGAATTTTTGGAATGTTCATTTTCACAATATTCCATTGGTTCATCGGCTGTGCGATCAGCCAAAGAAAGAATGGTTCGCGCACTGAACACTTTTGCCTGCGAATGCGCTCGTTGTGCATCGTCTAACAGCACGGTTCCATCTGCGGCAATCAGGCGGTTCGGCTCATCAGTAACAAAATTTCACAAGGTGACTCGGCGAGTTAATATTACATGGGACTGTGATGAAATGTGGCACCAGCTCGGCCTTTGCGCACAAATCGCTTTTTGAGAGCAGGTCACCTAGCGATTCTAAAAACGGGATTTGCACCTGCTTAACAGGAAACCCACATCTATTTCGAGCTGACCGAAGCAGTCCATCCACTGAATCCCCGCAAAGCAGAAGCAGCAGGAACTGAGGTGTGCGAGTTTCCTGGACCAGCAGTAACCGGAATCCAACACATACACATGAGCCAGAAGATCTACCAACGATACACTCAAGAGTTCAAGGACAAGGCAGTCGCGCTGCTGGGACTGGGC
>Ga0247844_1008663_pt1 | contig 10932 bp, 7 predicted proteins | sample LaCtaG_FD_192421 | JGI IMG/M metagenome (GOLD analysis project Ga0247844, IMG submission 192421) | Freshwater microbial communities from meromictic Lake La Cruz, Castile-La Mancha, Spain - LaCruzMarch201714.5m_1 | ecosystem: Environmental > Aquatic > Freshwater > Lake | place: Spain: Castile-La...
CATTTTCCAAATCAATACGCTCTTCCGGAGTTAATGTCGGTGTGTTTACTCGTCCCATAGGACAGCAAAAATACTAAAAAAATAATATAAACTAATTTATAAAGAATACTTAGGATCGATTGATAATTGAGCTGTCACCTGTCTGAATAAAATACTCATAAATTCCAACACTGATACCAATTAAACTGCTTGTTGCAAATTCTCTATAAGTATTTAAAAATCTACCTGTTGGAACAGCTCCCCATAAAATTCCTTCTGGAGAGCGCCAATCAATAAATTCATGTATCATTTTTTTTGTAAGCGAATCAGCTTTCCTATCAAGAGCATAATATGCAAATTCTGACATACTTACAGCATCATGAATCCACTGTGATCGCTCTCTATCGGGACAATCCATATAATTATCCCTCATATTTAATATAGTTGATCTTGCTGATTTCAACCACAATTTATTAAGGTCATTATCTTAACATTTGAAAAAACCTGTAATATCAGCATCGTATGAGGTTTGTCTACAGGGATTACGCATTTAAAATTTTGTAGTTAAATCAATAGTTTGTACCTTTGTGGTATTATAACAGACGGTCTGTTATAAAAAAAAATGACAAACCAACCGGGCCCATCTCCTACACAAAGTCTATTTACACAAAGTTTCACACCATTAAAAGACCCAAGAAGAATCATTAAAGGCAATTTCAAACACTCGCTAAACGAAATACTTTTTTTAATGATTTCAGCCACTATTAGTGGTTGTGTTGGCTTAGAGAGTACAAAATTATTTGGCACTCAGCATTTAGATTGGCTTCGCAAGTTTTTCCCTTACAAACATGGCGTTCCTTCGCACGACACTCTTGGAAGATTACTTGCCTGTCTAGATGTTTTGGAGTTCAATAATTGTTTCATCAAATGGGTTAACAATATTTCTGATATAGTACCAGGTCGTGTTGTTGCATTGGATGGTAAAACAATTCGCGGCGCTGCTTCGACAGCCGCATTAGGATCTAAACTTCATATTGTCAGTGCATTTTGCAACAAAAATAAAATTAGTATAGGTCAGTTAACGGTCTCAGAAAAAAGCAATGAGATTACAGCCATCCCCAAATTATTAGAACTAATTGCCATTGAGGGATGTATTGTTACAATAGACGCAATGGGTTGCCAAAAAGATATTGCAGAAAAAATCGTTGAAAAAAAAGCAGACTATATCTTGCAAGTTAAAGGCAATCAAAAAGGATTGCTCGAAGAAATTGAAGACACTTTTAAAGGATTACCGATCCAAAATTCCCATAAAGATGTAGATATGGGTCACGGAAGGGTTGAAATACGAAAATGTGATGTTATTTCAAATTTAGAACTCATAGAGCAACAAAGTCTTTGGAAAAACATAACTTCAGTAGTTCGCATTGCTGCAGAAATCACCGACAAAAAATCTGGAGTAACAACTCACAATACTAGGTATTACATATCTTCGCTTCAACCCGATGCTCAAGTTATTAATCACTCTGTTAGAAGTCATTGGGGCATTGAAAACAAACTTCATTGGACATTAGATGTCGTAATGAAAGAAGATAATCAACTTGCTCGAAAAGACAATTTGCCTGAAAATCTTAATATTATCAAGAAAATTGGAATCGGTTTGCTAAACAAGGAAACAACCGAAAAGAAAAGCAAGCCATTAAAAATGCAAAAGGCGTACGGAGATGATCAGTATAGAGAATTGATACTCAATTTATTTTAAATGCGTAATCCCTGTAAGTCCACCCTATCTGTTTGCATTTTAATTGAATGCATTAAACAATGAAAATTCAGTATGTCCGATGTCTCTATGATCTCAATTTTTGATAAAATGACAATGTATCAATTATTTGAGGCATATCTGCTGACATCTAAAATCAATTACTGTTCAGAATTGACAGAAAAATCTAAAATTCTATTAGGTTCTATGTGTCTATTTCCTGTACTTTAGCCTGAAATTGAAAAACACATTTACTATGAAGATTAAAAAGGAGACGAAATCGATTTTCGCGCTATTGCTTGCATTTTCTTTTATTTCAGTTCTTTCAGCAAAAAATATTTATGTATCAACCACTGGTGCTGGTGCTAAGGATGGTTTAAGTTGGTCTAATCCGAAGCAGACTTTGGCACAAGCTGTTTCAATTGCAGTTGAAGGTGATCAAATATGGGTAAAATCAGGAACCTATTCACAAATTACCTCTGTGAATGTGACATTAAAAAACATTTCAATTTATGGCGGATTTGCCGGAACAGAATCAACGCTCGCTGAACGTAATTGGGTTATCAACAAAACAATACTAAACAATACTGGAGCAACAACTGCCACTCGAGTGTTCTTAATCGGTGCAGGGACAGGAACTAATGCTTCAAATTTCACATTGGATGGTTTTACTGTTCAAAATGGATATTCTAATGCTGGGGGTGCTATTAGCTTCTCTGGAGCACTTTCCACCAACATGATAGTTCGAAATTGTACGTTTAGGAACAATAGGTCGACAGTTAATTCGGGTGCAATAGTAATTGTAGCAGGTAACAGTGTTTCATTTTATAGTTGTTTGTTTGAAAACAATGAATCTACCGGTTCTGCTTCTGTAGCAACGATACTCGGTACAGGGAAATTTTACAATTGCACTTTTGTTAACAATAAAAGCGGAAGTTTAAGTAGTACAGTACTTTATCTAAATGGTGCCAATGAGCTCAAAAATTGCATTCTTTGGAATAATCAAAATAGCGATGGATCCTTTTCAACCGTTTCTACCACAACGGCTACTCTGATTGATCATATTGCTTCCGATTTTGCAATACCAACTGCTACAAATTCATTTATTTTCAATCAGATTATAGTTCCACCCGCACTTAGGGAGTTGAGTATTGTACACCCTTATCTTCATTTCCCAATTGGAAATAATTCAAAAGATCGTCGAATGCGCTTAGTTGTGGACGGAAAGACTATGCGTGAGTTTACAATTCAATTGACCGACAGTACCCCAGACGCAGTGGTTTATAGTGATCTTTCTAATTTTATTGGAAAAAATCTTCGCATCGAAGTCGACAGTTTACCAAACACCGCACTCCTTAATTCAATTGTTGAGGCGGATGAACTACCGGGAGCAATTGATATGTACCATGAAAAATACCGTCCTCAATTTCATTTCTCACCCCGGCGTGGTTGGGTAGGTGATCCCGATGGTTTGGTTTATTACATGGGAGAGTACCATTTATTCTATCAACTCAATCCTTATGGGGTAAAATGGGGTAATATGCATTGGGGACATGCAGTGAGTAAAGATTTAGTACATTGGACTGAATTACCGATAGCGCTCTATCCTCCTAAGTTTGGTGACGATCCGTATTCAGGCTCTGCCGTTGTGGATAAAAAAAATGCGACAGGATTTAAGACAGGAGCAAATGACCCTTTGGTTCTGCTTTATGGAAGTACTGGACGTGGAATATGCCTCTCTTATAGTAATGATAGTGGACGTACTTTTACCGAGTTTTCAGGCAATCCTGTACTGAAAGGTGGTGGAGGAGATCCCAAAGTTATATGGCACGAACCGACACAGCAGTGGGTGATGGTTGCAGATAGAAAATTACTGAAAGCCAACCCAACTTCGCTGGACTGGCTTGGTTTGTATGACTGCGGGTTTGAATTTTACACTTCTACCGATTTGAAAACTTGGACACACCAGAGTCGTATTGAAGATTATCGTGAGACCCCAGAACTTTTTAAACTCCCCATAGATGGAGACACTACCCGCACCAAATGGGTCGTATATTCCAATACCACCCCTTCACTTAGCACTACCAAATTGCGTGTCGGTGGTAGATATGTACTTGGCTCTTTCGATGGTAAGGTTTTTACTGAGGAAACAGCTAAACTTCAGTTCAATTGTGGTAATGCTTATGGAGCCGCACAATCTTTTAACAATATACCTGAGGTAGATGGCAGAAGAATTAATCTCGGTTGTGCATTCGGCGTGGAGATGCCTGGGATGCCATTTGATCAGATGATGACTTTCCCTACCGAATTGACCTTGCATACTACGGATGAAGGTACGCAAATGTTTGCTTTACCGGTCAAAGAAATTGAATCTCTTTATGTTAATACTTTAAACTTTCCTGACCTTGCGCTGACCTCTCAAGGTACTGTTTTACCTGGAGTTGACGGTGATCTGTTTGATATTAGTGCCGAATTTTTAGTTGGAACAGAACCTCTACAGTTAGGATTAAATGTAAGGGGAACCCCGATTGGATTCAACGTAATTACGAACCAGCTGATCTGTGGAGATTTGAGTGCCACTCTTAAACCAATTGCTGGCGTCATCAAGTTACGTATATTAGTTGACCGTACATCCATTGAGATTTTTGCTAATGATGGTCGTGTTTACATGCCTGTGGCGGTCCTTCCAAACGATATAGATCGCTCAATTTCTGCTTTCTCAAGAATTGGTGGCGCAAAAATTAAAGCACTTACGGTTAATACTCTTAAATCAGCTTGGTAATAAAAACATTAAAACTTAAAACATTAAAAATGGGAAATAACAAGTATTTGTACTGGATCACCTTTGTAGCCATTAACGGAGGATTACTTTTCGGACTTAATATGGCAGGAATTTCAGGCGCAGTGGATATGATTAAGGGTCAGTTTTCACTCACTGACAGTGGCTTGGGGACAGTGGCCGCATTATTAACTTTTGGCTGTTTGATAGGTGCATTGTTTACTGGAACATTTGCAGAAAAATTTGGTCGTAAAAAGGTAATGGTGACTACTGCCATGTTGTATATAATTTCAGCACTCGGATGTGCATTGGCTGAATCAGCTTCAGTGCTAATTATTTTTCGCATTTTATCAGGTTTGGCAGTTGGCGGAACATCAGTGGTTGCTCCCATGTACATTTCTGAAATTGCACCTGCTAAAAGTCGTGGTAGATTAGTGTCATTCAATCAGTTTGCTATTACCATTGGGATCGTTTTGGCGTATGTTTTCGATTACTTTTTAATTGGATTCGGCCCGGATGCATGGCGATACATGCTTGTAATTCCTGGATTGTTTGGAGTTATATACTTGATATTTCTTTTGACAAAGTTTTCTGAAAGTCCGCGTTGGTTACTTGCACACGGTAAAAAAGAGGAGGCAATAAAAGTATTGATGCGTATTGGGGGAAGTACCTTAGTTGCCGAAGAACTTCCGGCTATGGAGCGTACTTTACTTGCCGAAATGGAAAAGGAAAAAATGTCTTTTGCCGAATTGTTTAAAGGCAAGACAGGAAAAGTTGTGTTGATTGGAACATTGATTGCAGCTTTACAACAAATTACTGGTATTAATGCCGTAATAATGTTTTCGCCAGAAATTTTTCAAGCTGCAGGATCGGCCAAAGGTGATTCGGTGATGCAGGCCATGATTGTCGGTCTGGTTAACTTTCTAATGACCATTGTTGCATTGTGGCTGGTCGATAAAAAGGGACGTAAAACCTTGTTACTCTGGGGTGCTGTGGGGATGATTGTATCCTTAGCTTACCTTACTTTCGAATTTTCAAAACCTATACAAAATGGAACCGGAGTGTTGCTTGCATTGTTGGGGTATATTTCTTTCTTTGCTGCATCATTTGCACCGGTTATGTGGGTGATTATTTCCGAAATTTATCCAAATCGCATCAAAGGTGTGGCAATGTCATTTTCTACTTCAGTAAGTTGGTTGTGTACTTTTCTGACCATCTATTTTGCGCCAATTATTCAAGGATCATTAGGTTTAAATTATTTGTTTGCCATCTTTGGATTTTTCAGTGTTGTTGCATTTGTATTTGTGAAATTCTGGATACCCGAAACCAAAGGGAAAACATTGGAAGAGATTGAAGTGGAACTTGGCTTGATTTAGTAACCACCTTGATTTAATGTGAAATTAAATTTATAGCAGTTGTTAAAAATTATATTTTAAAATATGAATATTCAGATGAAAACAGAAGATAAAACTAACTTTGTTCCCATGCACGACCTAGCCATTCATTCATCTTTGGAGGTGGACAATCAAAATATAATTGTAGGTATAGGCGAAATTTTGTGGGATGTATTTCCACATGGGAAAGTAATGGGTGGTGCACCTGCGAATTTTGCATACCATGTTTCGCAGTTTGGACTAAATGGGTTTGCTGTTAGTGCAATTGGAGATGATGAATTAGGAAACGAAATTATTGAAAATTTGAATGGCAATAACTTGAAGTACCTTATTGAACGCACGCCATTCGCTACCGGAACAGTTCAAGTTAAACTTAATACAAATGGCATTCCTGAGTATGAAATCTTAGAAAATGTAGCATGGGATAATATTCCGTTTTCTCCTGAAATGGAAGCACTTGCTTTGAAAACAAAAACAATTTGTTTCGGTTCATTGGCCCAACGAAGCACTATTTCACAATCGACAATAAATAGGTTTATTTCCTTCATGCCTGCAGATGCATTAAGAATTTTTGATATCAACTTAAGACAGCATTTTTATTCTCGTGAATTGATTGAAAAATCACTAAACCTTTGTAATGTACTGAAAATTAATGACGATGAAGTAATTATTGTGGGTCAATTATTTGAATTGCGTGCCAAATCAGAATTGGAAATCTGTCAATATTTGATTGATAATTTTTGTATTGATATGTTGATACTGACCAAAGGAGTATTGGGAAGTTTTATTATTACTCCATCTGAAACCTCTTTTAAACCCACACCATTGGTGGAAGTTGCTGATACCGTTGGTGCTGGTGATTCTTTTACTGCTGCCTTTGTGGCCGCAGTACTGAAAGGGAAAAGTATTTCAGATGCGCATCAATTTGCTGTTGATGTATCGGCATTTGTTTGTACTCAACATGGTGCTATGCCTATTTTGCCTGATGCGTTAAAATTTAAAATTTAAATTCACATAATGTGTTTATAATCTGTTTTTAGTAGCGGCATTGACAAACTTAAATCAAGAACTATGAAAAATTTATACTTTGCGAATAGAATACTTTCCGTCTTAACTTTTTGTTTGATTATTACAAATCAACTTATTGCTCAAACCAATAACTATTTTGGAACAAGTGGAGCACTTAGTGGGGCAGTGTGGAGTACTACTCCTGAAGGTCCATATACCAATCCTTTGGTGGAAACGGGGGGAGTTGTGTTGAATTTCAATAATGTAACTTCGAGTGTTACAGGTAGTGCTATTTTGAATCTGAATGCAATAAATGTTAATGCAAATACTACTATTTCAACTCCTACGACCGACTTAATTAAAAATACCACTATAGCACCTGTTTTTGTAAATGACGGTGTGACTTTTGACTGTTCGACACAAATTTTTACAAATTCCACTACAGGAGGTTATATTAAAAATGGAAATGGAGTTTGGGCAATGGGTGGAGGTGTGTACCGTGGTGGATTTACATTGAACGCAGGAACATTGGTTGCTAGAACCATTAATGCAATGGGTGGTAATGGTCCACTTAATATTAATGGTGGTACTATTGCGTCTGTGACGCACCGACTTTTTACTAATAAGTTTACATTAATTACTATTGGTGGTGATTTTACCTTAGGAGCAACTACAGGTCTTGCATTATCATCAGCAAACTTAACTTTCAATGCACCAGTCAATCTGGGTTCTTTAACACATACCCTAACCATAGGTGGTACCGGAATATATTCTTTTGATGGTATCATCAGTGGAACTGCCGGCTTAACATTAAATTCTACTGCCAAGGGAATATTGCTTTTTACTAATTCTGCGAATACTTATTCTGGTACTACAACGATCAATACTGGTGCTGAATTAAAATTAAACCCAAGTGCAACACCAGCTAGTTTTGCTTCTCAGATAGCCCTAAATGGTGGTCAATTAACGACAACTGGAATTGCCCTAAATTCTGTTATAAATAACTCTTCTACACTAAAATTAGATGATGATTCAAAAATAATATTGGGTGATAATCCTCATTCATTAATTTTTGCTGATAGTCATTTAATTAATTGGACTCAAGGAAAGAAACTTACAATTTATGGTTGGTTGGGAGAAATCCAGACTTCAGGAACTTCAGCAAAAATTTTTGTTGGAAATGGGGGCTTAACGAGTGATCAATTGGGCCAGATTAAGTTTTTTGGATTTGCTGATGGCGCTCAAATCTTAAGCACTGGCGAACTGGTTCCTGCCAGTAACCCCACTCTTTCGGCTGCAGCATATCAACATTTCATTATGTATGGTCAGAGTCTATCCGTTGGTTTTCAGTCATATCCATCACTTAGCACAGATATAATTCCGGGAAATTATATGATTGGTGATCAAGTTTGGATAAACTTAGGTAATACTAACTTTGTAGAATTCAAACCATTATATTCCACACTTAGTATAAATGATACTAAATTGGCATTATCACGTGCATTAGGCATGGGTGAATGTTCAATTACTTCAGTAGTAAATCATCTTCAAAAGAAATCAAATGCTGTGCAAAATATTATTGCGTCATCATGTGGAACTGGTGGTAAATCAATTGAAGAGCTGTCAAAAGAATCTCAAACCACTATTTTGTATAAAGATTTTACTAAAACAATAAATTCTGCAGCAACAATTGCTTGGAATTCAAATAATTCAATAACATGTCCGGCAATTATTTGGATGCAAGGAGAATGGAATTACAAAGGAGTCGGTTCCGGACTTACTGTAGGATCTACCCCTACTGCCAATAAAGCAAGCTATAAATCTTTATTGTTGTCATTAAAGAACAATATGCAGGGAGATATAATGATAAAATATGGTCAAATTGAGAAGCCATTGTTTATCTCTTATCAAGTGGGTGCACAATATACAATTGGTACTGATCTACCCATTGGAATGGCACAGCTTGAAGCTTCGAATGAAAATGAAGATGTTGTTTGTGCCGGTCCGGTATATCCGGCTACTGATCGAGGCGGCCATCTTGATCCGAATGGTTATCGTTGGTATGGTGAAATGATCGCTAAAGCTTATTATAAAACTAAAATCGAAAAGGTGAAATTCAGGCCTTTACAGCCGTCATTAATTGCTAGAACAACGGATCCCAACACCATTAAAATTCAGTTTCTGGTTCCCAAATTACCTTTGGTATTGGACATTCAGACTTTGGCAAAAGTGCAAGATTATGGATTTTCACTCTACAATGATGGGATAAAGATGACATTGTCTAATGTGAGTGTACTTGGTGATTGTGTATATTTGACCAGTACTGTTAGTTTGACTGGTCTTGTAGAAGTTACCTATGCAGGAGTAAATTCCGGAATCTTGAATGGGCAAGGGAATCTTAGGGATAATGATGATTATAAAGCGTTTTATAATTATATTGATTTAGATAAAAAGAAGGGGGATGGCACCTATTTTTATCCAAGAGATTCTGCAGAAACAACACTTCGTCCCACCTTTGAACCAAAAGATTCAACAGGAACCATTATTTATGATAAACCATATCCCCTATACAATTTTTGTGTTGCATTTTATTATAAATTACAAGTTGGGGAACAGAGTTATGCTGTTCCAAACTTAGCATCCACGTTGACCAATAGTGAATCAAAACTAAAATCAGCTCCTGAACTAAATGTTTATCAAATGGGTGGTTCATTAATTGTAAAAACAGACAATCAAGAGTTGACTTCGCTCAAATTATATGATTTACTAGGTAATATAGTTAGAGTTTACAATGTGCAGGATGAGGTGTATAGTGTTGATAAATTGCCAAAAGGGCTTTATCTGATAGAAGTGAAAAGCAGAAATTCAACCAAATCAATCAAAATAAAAATCAACTAAATTTAATAGAAATGCCCCTTTGGTTAACATTTAGCCGAAGGGTTGTTTTCCTTTTTATCTCTTCGCAATATTAGGTTATTGAATTATTATTCAGATGTAATCTGTTTTATGATCTGATATTTTTCCCCGCCTTCAAAAAAATAATATTATGAAACGAGCACGCCAAGTAAATATTGACTCACAAGGAAATGTTTATGTGCGAGTTCCATCTGACAACTAAAAAACAATTATAAACAGATGAAAAATATTGTGCGTATTTTCCTTGTTGTTGTATCTCTTGTCTTCAATATCAGTTCTGCTTGTGCTTATTTCGAATACCCACTTACCACATTTTCAGAAGATAATGTTGGAATAGAGCACAATGTAAGATCTGTATATCAGGACCAAAGAGGATTTTTGTGGGTTTCTACAAGCAATGGACTTTGTAGGTATGATGGAAATGTATTTAAAGTATTTTCGAACAATCCGCTCAATAAGAAAACAATTGCGAGTAATAGGATTCTCACGATACAGCAAGAGAATAAGGATTTTTTGTGGGTCTCAATGGAGAAAAAAGGCATTGCCAGATACAATTTTGCAACTGATAAATTTGATAATTTTAGCATTGTAGAAAAAAATAAAGAGCAATCCATAACGAATGATATTTCTTATTTTATATTCTCAAAAGCAAATGAAATTTGGGCGATAACAAATGAAAATTTATATCGATTGAAGAACCCTGTCAATGATAATTCAGGAAACTTTAAAATTGAACAATCATTCGCTATTAAAATCCCACTAAAATTACAAATACGAAATTTTAAAATTGTTGAATTTCAAAATGGAAGTTTGTTGGTAGGAACTCCAAATGGAATCTATTTATTGAATAGCAATGGCAATAAATATGTGATAAAGGAAGAAATGATATTTAAGAATACATTAATTAAGTCTATCTATTCTGATACAAACAAAAGAGTATGGATTGTCACAAAGGATGGATTGTACTTGACGAATAATGGGTCACGATTTAAAAAACTATCCTTTCCAGTACCCCTTAATAATCAACCTGCGATTCTGACTCAAGATAGGAATGCGAATTACATTTTCTATTTAGGAACAAAATTATATCAATGGAAAGG
>Ga0247844_1008664_pt1 | contig 10931 bp, 9 predicted proteins | sample LaCtaG_FD_192421 | JGI IMG/M metagenome (GOLD analysis project Ga0247844, IMG submission 192421) | Freshwater microbial communities from meromictic Lake La Cruz, Castile-La Mancha, Spain - LaCruzMarch201714.5m_1 | ecosystem: Environmental > Aquatic > Freshwater > Lake | place: Spain: Castile-La...
CAAACCCGGCTGAAAAGACATCGGCCCGGAACCCGAACGAAAAATGCGTGCAGGACGAGAACCAGACATCCTACAAAAGACGAGACAAACGCCCAATGCGACGCCCTCTAGAACTGCCGCACTCCAGAGTGGATCGAAGGATGAACTTGAAACTACGCAATGGGCTGATCATCTTCGTGGTCTTGATTTGGGGATGTTTCGGGTTCGAGCGGTACTTTCGGTGGCAATCTTTTGTGAACCAAAGTTTCGGGCTCTTAGGGATTCATGCCGAGAAGCAATGGGTGGAGAATCGCCGGTTGCCGGAAACCTATTCGGATCTTCTTGGCTCGATGCCTGAGCACACCCGCGAAGTTTTTGAACGGCCGGAACGGCGGGAACGGTATGAAATCTCCTACCATCGGCCGGGCGAGAACATGGCCGTCTTCCATGCAAGGGATAAGCTGCTTCCCTTTTTATCGAAGTCATATCGAGTTGAGTGCGCCGGATCGGATTGCTATTTCGGTACTGCTGACCGTTCGCGCTAGGCGAGCCATGTACGGTCGTGACTTGATCACTCAAATGCGGCCGGAAGACCGTCGCGTAGCGGAGAGCGAAGCGCGGACGTCGCAACGTCAGGAAACTTGTACATAATTGCGCCAGCCATTCGCCGAGCGAGGGAGCTTGGATGGTCTTCAGAACGCAGATGAACAACGGTCGACTTGAGGCGTTTAGTGACGGGGTCTTAGCGATCATCATCACCATCATGGTGTTTGATATCAAGGCACCGGAGCTAACATCCTGGGAAGCGCTGAAATCGGTTTGGCCGGTGTTTCTCTCGTTCGTTCTCAGTTTCATCCACGTCGGCATTTACTGGAACAACCACCACCATATGATGAAGCTTTCGACCCGAGTGAACGGAAGCATCTTGTGGGCAAATATGCACCTGCTGTTCTGGCTGACCCTCGTACCCTTCACAACGAGTTGGCTTGGTCGGTCGAACTTTGCGGCAATTCCAACCCAACTATATGGCGTCTCTTTGGGAATGTGCGGGGTGGCTTACTGGATTCTTCAAACGGTGATCATTCGCTCACAGGGAACGAACTCCCTCCTAGCCCGCGCGATCGGAAATGATCTGAAAGGACGTAGCTCCATTGTTGGCTACGTTCTCGGCGTGCTGGTGTCGCCGTACGATTCACGGATTTCGATGGTGATCTACGCTGCTCTAGCGGCAATGTGGCTCATTCCTGATCCGCGAATTGAACGGTTTGTCGAGGAATGCTGAGAGACTAAAGGTTCGAGCTTGCGGGAGATCCCGTTGGATGCGCCTGATCCAAGGTCCTACTCGGCCTTGGTCCTGCGAACTCCCAAGTTCAGCGCGGAGTAATCTGCATTCAGATGGGAATTCCGTACGTTATCGAAAAAACGCAGAACGGTGAGCGAAGCTACGACCTGTGGTCGAGGCTTCTCAAGGACCGGATCGTCTTCTTGGGCACGGAAGTTGACGACTATGTCGCCAACCTGATCGTCGCCCAGTTTTTGTTCCTCGAAAAGGAAGACCCAGACAAGGACATCGACTTTTACATCAACTCGCCCGGCGGATCGGTTTATGCCGGACTCGCAATCTACGATGCGATGCAGTTGGTGAAGCCGGCGATTGCGACCACTTGCGTCGGAATCGCGGCAAGCATGGGCGCGGTGCTCTTGGCCGCGGGCGCGGACGGCAAGCGAAGTGCGTTGCCAAATGCCCGCGTGATGATTCACCAAGTCTCGTCCGGATTCCGAGGAACCATGGCGGACATCAACGTTCAGGTCAAGGAAACGAACACGCTCATGGACAAGCTCATGATCATCTTGGGTGAGCACACCAAGAAGGATCCCGAGCAGGTTCGCATCGATTGCGATCGTGACCGATGGATGTCTTCGGACGAAGCGAAGGATTACGGCATCGTGGATAACGTAATTCGACCGACCAACCGATAATCTAGGCACGATGATGCAGGCACCGGATCGCCGCGACCTCTGCGCCCTTTGTGGAAGATCAAAGGCCTCAGTGTCGCGGCTGATTACCGGACTCTATGGGGCGATCTGCTCAGATTGCGTTCAGCTTTGCACGGAGATCGTTGACCAGGAAGGCACCCGCGCTCGCAATAGCGATTCTCATCCCTTCCCTGCGACCCCGACCCTTGATCCCGAATTCACTAAAGCGCGTCTACCAAAGCCGAGAAGCATTGTTGAATTTTTGAGCACCTACGTGGTGGGGCAAGACGCGGCGAAGCGAGCCTTAGCCGTCGGCGTTTATAACCATTACAAACGAACCCTAGACTCGACACCGGGACGAACCGAGGTTTCGAAGAGCAACATCCTGCTCATGGGCCCGACGGGGACGGGCAAAACTCTGCTTGCTCAGACTTTGGCGCGGATGATGCACGTTCCGTTTGCCATTGCCGACGCAACGTCGCTCACCGAAGCGGGCTACGTTGGCGAAGACGTTGAGAATGTTTTGGTCCGGCTCTACCGCGAGGCGGAGAGCATCAACGGCGCGGATCCGAAGAAGCTCGCGGAGCGCGGGATCGTTTACATTGACGAGATCGATAAGGTCGCACGCAAGTCGCAGGGCGGAACTTCGATCACCCGAGACGTGAGCGGCGAAGGGGTGCAGCAGGGACTCCTGAAAATCCTTGAGGGAACGATCGCCAACGTGCCGCAAAATGGCGGGCGCAAGCATCCGCACCAAGAATTCATCCAGATCGACACGACCGGGATCCTGTTCATTTGTGCCGGCTCTTTTGAGGGGATTGAGGAAATCGTTCGGCGGCGGCAGCAAGGCGCCGTGATGGGTTTCCGCAACGCACCGGAAAAGGCTCTAGACATCGTGCCGACGGACGTTGTGCCGGACGATTTGGTGAAATACGGGTTCCTCCCGGAGTTCATCGGTCGACTGCCCGTGATTACGGCATTAAATCCGCTCACGGAAGACGACCTGATCCGAGTTTTGACGGAGCCAAAGAACTCGCTGATCAAGCAGTACAAGCATCTTTTTGAACTTGAGGACGTAGAACTCGTGGTTGAGACTTCGGCGCTGCGAGAAATCGCCCGAGAAGCGATTCGCCGCAAAACCGGGGCAAGAGCGCTGCGAGCGTTGCTAGAAGAGATTCTGCAAGAGGCGATGTTCGAGGTTCCGAGCTTGCCTGACGTTCAGCGGGTCATCGTTCCTAAAGGAATTTTGGAAGGCAACGAGCGGCCGATTTACTTGACCGAGCTTCAGTTGCGCGAAACTGGCTAAAAAAGTCCATATTCATGGAACTCTTTTGATTCACGAATCGTTTGTCTTGAATTAGAAGGGGAGTAGCCGGTTTCAACGAGGAAATCTGCGTCGTCGTCAACACGGGGAAACCCCGGCGGCGCATCTGAGTGCGAGACCTTCCAAAAGAGAGCGACCGACTAGTTCGGCCGCTCTTTATGCGTGAGCATTGGAGGTCCTTCATCTTTGAGATTTGAATCTTTTCTCTTCATCATTCATAGTCTGTTCCCTGCCCAAAACGTAACCCTTGAGACGTTTTTGGACAAAGTCGAGCAAGGTTTTCCGAAGCTGCGTGCGGCACAAAATGCGGTAGAAATTGCCGCCGCAAAGAGTAAGGAGAAGCGCGGTGCCTTTGACCCAGTGCTCATGGTGGACACCTCTGCCTTGCGCTACAACAGTTCCAGCACACGGGGCAAAGCGCTCTCGACCCAGATGCTTGAGACCACGGTCGAGCAGACTACTCGGTCTGGCGCGAAGGTTTTTGCCGGATCGCGATTGAACTTTGGCTCGGTGAAATCGCCGGGAAGTTCTACCGGTGAGCTTGGCGAGTACTTTGTCGGCGTCAAGCTTCCTTTGCTTCGCGGAAACGGGGTCAACCAGAAGTCGATTGCGGAGGCAGTGGCGAAGCTTGAGTTTGGCCAGGCGACCGAAGAGGCTCGGCTGATCCGGCTGAACGTTCGCCTCAAGGCTAGTGAGGCGTTTTGGGAATGGGTGGCGGCACGCGAGAGAAGAGAGATCGCGGCGCGCCTTCTTAACATTGCGAAGGTTCGAGCGGACGGGATTAGAGAGCGCTACGAACGTGGCGATTTGCCGAAGATCGATACCGTTGAAGCCGAGACTGAGGTGCGTCGACGCGAAGGTGGGCTCGTGAAGGCAGAGCGAGATATCGAAAAGACTTTGTTGAAACTCAACGTTTTTCTTTGGAACGGGCCTATCGGAACACCAGGCAGCCTGCCAAAGCCCGCGCTACCGACAGCGGAAGAATTGGAAGCCGCATTCTCTCGAGCCGTAGCTCAACGTCCAGAAGCGAGAATTATTAGCGCCGAGACCAAAGTGATCGAGCAGAGCTTGGCGCTGGCAAAGAATGAGCGACGCCCGAGTTTGGATGTTGTTGTTTCGCCAGGAATTGATACCGGCCGAAACTCAGTTGGCGCGACGGTAAAGGCGGGGGTGTTCTACTCCATTCCCCTTCGCCAACAAACGGCGGATGGTCAAATTGAACAGGCCCAACAAAAGCTGGAAAAAATCCGTCAGGACGAAGCTTTGCTCAAGCGGGAAATTGAAACGGAAGTTCAAGATGCGACCTCGGCCCTCCGGCGGGCTTATGAACGGGTGCAGGCCAACGTTGCCGAACTTGAGTTGGCCCAACAGTTAGAGCTGGGTGAACTTATCCGGTTCCAGGAAGGGGATGGGACGCTCTTCTTGCTTAACCAGCGAGAGCGTGGGACGGCCGAAACCGCCGCGCGGCTCGTTGATGTCATCGCAGAGTTCCACATTGCGAAAGCCGCGCTTCGCGCAGCAGAAGGAGGATTGAATTGAAACCAGTAACCCGATTTCTCCGGCTCGTCTCTCGTGAGCGAGCGGACCTTTGTCTGCTTGCCACTTACACCCTCGTTGTCATTGTGATGACGCTTGCGGTGCCGCTGGCGACCCAGTCGTTGGTGAATACCATTGCGGCAGGAATGTTTCTGCAGCCGGTTGTACTGCTTTCCTTCTTGGTTCTAGGTGGATTAAGTGTCGCTGGCCTGGTGCAGCTTTTGCAGTACGGCGTGGTTGAAACGGTGCAGCAACGCGTGTTTGCTCATACGGCTTTGGCGCTTGCCGACCGCATGCTCAACGTGCGCGCCGCGGCAATGCGAACGCACTATGCGCCCGAGTTGGTGAATCGCTTCTTTGATGTCATCACGATTCAGAAAGCGCTCAGTAAGTTACTGCTCGATGGTTTCACGGCTTTCATCCAGACCATCGTTACGGTGCTGGTGCTTGGCATTTACAATCCGGGACTACTCCTTTCCGCAGTAACCGTACTTGTTCTGTTCTTCGGTGGCACGATCCTGCTGGGATACGGCGGGATTAAGAGCAGCCTCTACGAGAGCAAGCAGAAGTACATCGTGGCTGAGTGGCTACAAGATATTGCCCGCTGCCATTTGTCGCTTAAGTTGTACGCGAATCGTGAATCCTTGTCCTCGAAAACCGATGAGCTGGTCACGAATTACATTCTTGCGCGGCGCTCTCATTTCCGGGTGAACCGCCGGCAACTTGGCGGATTCTTTGCCTTCGCGGCCCTCGCGTCGGCGGGTGTACTCGGAACAGGTGGCTGGTTGGTTCTCAACGGGTCACTGACGGTTGGTCAGCTTGTTGCTGCCCAGATCATCGTTACCACTTCCCTTGCCTCGTTAGAAAAGCTGATTCGCCAGTCGGAAAAGTACTTCGACCTTTTGGCTGGGCTTGATAAGGTTGCGGTGATTTCCGAGCTAGAAACGGAGCGAGACGGTGGGAAGGAGTTGCCGGCGCTTCACCCTGCGGGAGCTCTGGTGGAGCTCAAGAACTTGCACTTTGAGTATGACAACGGGCACAAGGTGCTCAACGGCCTGAACCTCACTATCCACGCCGGGGATCGCGTGAGTTTGGTCGGTGCTAGCGGTGCAGGCAAATCGACATTGGCCGCCGTCCTATGCGGATTCCAATCACCATCGATGGGAGACGCGATTTTTGACAACGTGGATATTCGCGAAGCATGCCTGCAGCGGCTTCGCGCACAGGTCTCACTTGCGGGATATGAACCCGATGTCTTCCATGGAACGATAGAGGAGAACATTCGGGTTGGCCGGGATGAGATCTCAAGCGCGGACCTTCGCTGGGCCGTAACGACGGCAGAGCTCGATGATGATCTCGCCGCGATTCCGGGTGGGCTTCAAGCGGAGCTCGTGAGTGGTGGCCAAAACATTTCGCGAGGTCAGTTACAACGCTTGCTGATCGCTCGGGCCATTCTCGGAAAGCCACGGTTGCTGATTTTGGACGAGGCACTGACCGGAATTGACGAGCGGATTTCCCAGCGGATTTTGGACAATATCTTCGAAGCTAGTAACCCGTGGACGATCATCGATATCTCTCACCAACCGGACGTGATCTTAAAGACGGACAAGGTGCACGTGATGGCAGAAGGACAGATTGTCGAGTCGGGCTCGCCGACGCAACTTGCACAAAGCGCAAAGTCCGTCTTTTCGGAACTGTTCCCATTTCTATCGGCAAACCTCAGAGCGGGAACGGCCCGGATTGGAGGGGGTAAGTAATGAGACTTCAATCGTTAGAACTCGTGAAGCGACGCAAAGTGGGCCGCCGGATCGTTGGCATTTTGTTCGGCTTTGTAGGTTTGATCGCAGGGCTAGCGTTTATCCCTTGGCAGCAGACGGTCGAGGCCACGGGGCAAGTTATTGTCTTTAACGCCATGGACCGGCCGCAGTCGGTAGAGGCACCGATTCCGGCCAGACTCAAGGAGTGGCGAGTTCAGGAGGGGCAGATCGTCAAGAAGGGCGATGTGCTTGCAGTGCTGGAAGATGTGGACAGCAAGTTCCTAGATCGCGGACTTACGGCGCGATTGGCGGAGCAACGAGACCTCACCCAATTGGCCCAAACCGAGACGAACTCCCGGGTTACCGAACTCAACCAACAGCGAGAAGAACTCCGACAGAGCCGTCAGGATGCGATCGATGCTGCAAGACAAGCGGTTGGCCAGTCTCGATCGCGAGTGGAGGCAGCGAAGCAGCTTGTCCGTCAGTCCGAAAAGTCGCTCGCGATTGCGACCCAGGTCGCGCGCCAAAGCGCTTCGGAGCGAGCGCGGATTCAGGCAGACCGAGTTGTTCAGGGAGAGCAGGCCGTTCAGGCCGCAAAACAGCAACGTGATACCGTCCGCCTTCGGCTGAACCGAGTTCGCGATTTAGAGGCCAAGGGTCTGCGCTCCAAGCAGGACCTCGAGTTCCTTGAGAACGACATGGTCAAGTCGGAGACGGAGGTTGTGCGCGCCGAAAAGTCCCTTGAGATTGCAAGACGTGATTTGAAGCTCGGCGGGCTTGGCGAAACGCAGGCGGAGTTGGAAGTCGAGCGAGCCATGGCGAACGTTGACCAAGCCAAAGCGAACCTTGCCGTGGCAGAACGAGATGCAACGAACGCATCGCTGAACCTGAGCCGGATTACAAATGACACGGCGGCGGCGATCAGCCGGGTTGGGGCAGATATTCAGTCGGCCCGGGAAAGCCTTGCCAAGAATGGCGGAGAAATTCAGAAGGTTGAAAATGAACTCGCAAACTTGCGGCTTCGAACCGATCAGCAGGTTGTGCGTGCGCCGACGGCGGGACGCATCGCGCGTTTGACCGCCGTTGGCGCGGGGACGATTGTGAAGTCGGGAGACGTGCTCGCAACAATAGTGCCGACGACAGCGGAACGCGCGGTTGAACTCTTTGTCACCGATAACGATGTCCCTTGGGTTCAAGTGGGACGACCGGTTCGGTTGCAATTTGCAGGTTGGCCGGCGGTTCAGCTCACCGGCATGCCGGGCGCGGCGATGGGAACCTTCGGCGGCAGAATTTCGGTGATCGATCCCGTAGACGATGGTACAGCACGATACCGGGTGGTCATCACTCCGGAACAGCACACGCTACCGACGGGCCGGAAAGATGCGCTTTGGCCATCAAGTGAGCTATTGCGCCCAGGAGCGGAGAGCTACGGCTGGATCATGCTCGACACGGTTCCGCTCGGCTTCGAGCTCTGGCGCCAATTCAACGGCTTCCCTCCGAACGCCTCCAAGGACCGACTGACGCAGAAGAAAGGGACCAAAGATCCCGCTCTGGGGCCGATCAAGTTGAAGTCGAAATGATGAGGTGTGGTATCTTCTAGGTTCTGCCTTGCCCGATCGTCTAATGGTAGGACGACTGACTCTGACTCAGTTAATCGTGGTTCGAATCCATGTCGGGCAGCCAAACCTTGGGAGCGCCTTGAATGGCTTTGCGTTGCCTTGGGGGGCATTGCATTGCCTCCCACACGTTATATTTTCAATGGTTCAGGACGGTTTGAAGTGAAGACCTTAGACCTCAGGTAGAGATACTCCATCCCCTTTTCATGGCCGGTAAAGGCTTGTGCGAGTAGGTTTGACATGCGTCGTGCGGTGTCGTTTTCGGTGTCAAAGACGGTTTCGATGAACATTGACATACGGTGCACGATGTCCTCTGGGAGATCGAATGGTTCGTCACTACCAAACAATTCCGTGCCCTCTTTCTCCGCGAGCTTCTGACATAGCAGAATCACTAGTCGAGCACGGGTCAGGAATGGTTGATCAATCTGCCATACGACGTCGTAATCAACATGCGGCATCGGCTCGATGGACGTAAAGTCAAGTTCGTCCGAGTAGGTTTGATGCCAGAGGGACGCCGTTGCTTCTGCGGATGCCGTGGCGGTGTACATCGCGGCGTAGCTTGCGAAGGAGAATGCGGCGACACGGATGGCAAACTTCTTACCGCGTGCGGCATATTCGCGAACTCCAAAGACAACGGCAAAGGCATCACAAAGGAATTCAGCGACGATTTTAGGTTCAAATGCAGCTTTTGCGAACTCGTAAACGTCGCCGATGGTGTCTGTGTGCTCCTGCAGAAATTCTTCCCAAAAATTTGGAATGACGGCTTCGCAGTGATGGGCTAGCTCGTGCATCGTGAGCAAATGCGACATCAAACCCACCGCATGATCTGCGGCATCCGCGAACTCGGAGTCCACGGCTTTGCGGTCGAAGATGGGGCGCATCTCGTCCGACTCAAAAATCAGAGATTCGATCAGAAGACTTCGAGATGGGACGCGATTGGTGACACGATAGAGTTGTTCGGCAAAGAACTTTTTGAAGTTAATTGAAACTAGTCGGTTTCTTAAATTGTATTGACCAGAATCACTGACGGCATTTGGTGTGAAGAGCCAACAAAGCAGAAGGTTGTACGCGAACGACGAGATGTAGGTGTTCTGGATCATCACCGGCCCATGCTTCAGCGAAACCATGTTGGCGTCGATCCTCTCGTCGTATAGGTTCGCGGTGTAGAATCCGCCGCCGATGTTCCCTTCCGGCGGCGTAAATTGAGTGGAATGCTCCACGGCAATGAACTTCGCCTTTGGTCGCATCCGCTGGATCATGTGGGCTACAGCGTCAGCCTTTTCCATTCTTTTGAACGGTTTGAAGAGCGTCCTTGAACTCTGAAGAACCGAGCAACTTCAGAACCGAGTCGGAATCGAACCCGCTGAGTTCGAAAGATTTTTTCTCAATTTTGACGACCGTCTTCGGGTTGTTTGCCAGGTGCTTTCTGGCGAAGTCAATAAACTTCGAGATTCCCTTTAGCTTGGTAAAGATTGTTGCCAAGTCCAAACCACCGAAGGAATTCGCGAATGCGACGTCCTCATCGTCCTGATCAAAATCCTGCCTAAGGTCTCCCGCCAAGGATTCGCTAACGCCAAAAACCTCAATCGTGATTTCTGGCCCTTCCGATTCCTCGCCGAGAAGTTCGTTGATGAGCTTTTCGATGTCTACACTACCGGGGTTGGTATCCACTTTCAACAGTATCTCAATGCTTCGGTCGCAATGTCAATTCGACTTAGGTCTTCGAAGTGATGGCATGGAAGCTGCGTGCGTCGTAGACTTCAGTCGTCATGTCACTTACGATCTTGTTGGCGGGGTTGGTTTTGCAGGGGCGGCCGGGATATACGACGGCGCCGGCTAGTTTCGACGGGATCGGGAAGTTTTATTGCGGGCGAGAGATTGCTCAGGTCATGGGGCATCAGGCGGCGGGGTGGCTGGACCGGCCGGAGCGGGAGAAGGAGGAGGCGGTCAGCGTGATGATCCGGAATCTCGGCTTAAAGCCGGGGATGGTTGTGGCCGACATCGGTGCCGGGAGCGGCACGATCAGCTTCCCTATGGCCAAACTTGTCGGACCTAAAGGCAAGGTGCTCGCGGTCGAGATTCAGCAAGAGATGCTCGACCTCATCGCGCAAAAGGCAGCGAAGCTAGGAACCAAGAATGTGAAAGGAATTCTCGGCACCATTAAGGACCCAAAGATTGCCCCGGCCAGCACCGACTTGATGCTGCTCGTAGACGTGTATCACGAGTTCGATTACCCGTACGAGATGGTTACGAACATGGTGAAGGGCCTGAAGAGGGGCGGAAAGCTGGTGCTTGTTGAGTATCGGGGCGAGGACGAGAACGTGCCGATTAAGGAGCTTCACAAAATGACGGAAGCTCAGGTGCGGAAAGAAATGGCCTTCTTTCCGCTGAAGTTTGTCGAGAACAAAACGATGCTGCCATGGCAGCATTTGCTCGTCTTCGAGAAGCGCTAGAGCGAGACCCGGAGCTGTTGGAGTTCTACTTTACGGAACTCGACTTCGCTGCCTTCGGCCTGAATGGCGATTTTGCCCGACTTTGCGGTGCAGTTAGTGCCCTCGTTGACCTTCACGTCGTTCACCCAAACGGTAACGCGGTCGCCGATGCACTCGACCATCATCTTGTTCCACTCGCCGAGCGGCTTCTCCGTGCCGTCGGTGAGGTTCTTAATTCGACGAGCTTTGTCGCCGTCGACGCCCCAGTTTTCCTTTGGTCCGCGGCGGGCTTCCATGTCGGGAACAACGA
>Ga0247844_1008665_pt1 | contig 10930 bp, 9 predicted proteins | sample LaCtaG_FD_192421 | JGI IMG/M metagenome (GOLD analysis project Ga0247844, IMG submission 192421) | Freshwater microbial communities from meromictic Lake La Cruz, Castile-La Mancha, Spain - LaCruzMarch201714.5m_1 | ecosystem: Environmental > Aquatic > Freshwater > Lake | place: Spain: Castile-La...
GTGGGGGTCGGTCAGGAGGATACGGCCGCCGGGGGCTAGGGCATGGTCGAAGATGGCGAGCAGGGCCGCGTGGTTTTCGGCGTCGTAGGCGATGTCGGCACCTAAGATCAGGTCGTATCGGGAGGGGTCGGTCCAGGCGTGCCAGTCGCCGGGGGGGCGGGTGATATTTGTAATGCCGTTGAGGGCGGCAGTGCGGGCGCAGGCGTCGAGGGCTGTTTGGTCGTGGTCGGTTTGGGTGACGGTGGCGCCGAGAGATGCGGCCACAACGCCCGTCAGTCCGAGGCCTGCGCCGAGTTCGAGGACGGATTTTCCAGCGGCAAGCGCTGGGTTTTGAGTCAGGTGCAAGGCGAGCGCGATGGCGGATTCCCACAGCATGAGGCCGAAGGGGAAGTGAGTGGCGGATTCGGCATGGGCGAGGAGGGCGTCTTCGTCGTCGACGCTGTCGAGAATGAAGGTGTCATTGCCGATGGGGATCGTGCGGCGCGTCAATGGGAGGTTAGGGGTCATCGCATGGTGTGCTCGCCGGGTTTGCGGTTCCTGTGCTATAGGTCGGCTTCTCGGATTGGAACATTCGCCATGACCGCACAGCGTAAGTTGCCGCCAATGATGACCGTGGCCGATTTTCTCGATTGGCCGGGAGATGGGCTGGGTACGCGGTTCGAGCTCATTGACGGCGAACTGCGGGCGATGGCACCGGCCAGCGAGACGCACGGGACGATTCAAATGAACCTCGGCGGGTTGATTTGGATGCATTTGCGTGGCCATCCCCGTTGCAGGGCCTTAACGGCCCCAGGTGTGCAGCCGCGCGTGCGGGCGGAGTGGAATTTTCGGATTCCGGACTTAGGTGTAACGTGCGCGCCGGACCGGGCGGGGCAAATCATGGCGCAAGATCCGGTGCTGCTGATTGAAGTGTTGTCGCCTGGGAATGTGCAGGAGACGTACGAGGCGGTGCGGTGCTATGCGACGCTGCCGAGTGTGCGGGATATTTTGATCGTGCATTCGACGCGGATACGTGCCGAGTTGTGGACGCGTGATGATCAAGGCAATTGGCCGCCTAATCCGGTGGAGATTGATGCTGGGTTGGTGCCGTTGGTGAGCATCGAGTTCAAGCTCGATCTGGCCGAGGTTTATGCGGGGACGCATTTGATCGGATGAGGGGGCGTATCGACAGTTGAGGTGCGATACTCGGCAAGCGTGGCGACGTACGCGACTTGTTGACGTGCGCTTTGCAGATGGTTGTCGTGGGTGGCCGCCTGCGTGGCCATGACGGTAAAAACGGCAACTCGGGCGTCATCCCTTGGATTAAGGGTTCACCGTGCGACGCACAAAGGGCTGGACTGAGGGGGCGGATGGGGCGAAAAACGGGTAACGAACCTCAGCTAGGCGACATCCATGACCACGATCCCGGATTTTACGACCATTGCGCTCGATAGCGGCGCGGCAGCCGTTGGCCATGCGCCGATGGGGTCTTCTGCTGAGGGCTGGATGACGCCGGAGGGGTTGGCGTTGAAGCCGGTCTATACGGCATCCGATACGGCGGGGTTGGATTTTCTCGATACGATGCCGGGGGTTGCGCCGTTCCTGCGCGGGCCATATCCGGCCATGTATGCGCTGCAACCTTGGACGATCCGGCAGTATGCGGGGTTCTCGACGGCGGAGGACAGCAACGCGTTCTACCGGCGCAATATCGCGGCAGGGCAGAAGGGGCTTTCGGTCGCGTTCGATCTCGCCACCCATCGCGGGTATGATTCCGATCATCCGCGCGTGCGCGGGGATGTGGGGATGGCAGGTGTCGCCATCGATTCGATTTACGATATGCGGACGCTGTTTTCGTCGATCCCGCTGGCGGACATGACGGTGTCGATGACCATGAACGGGGCGGTGCTGCCGATCCTGGCGTTGTTCATCGTGGCGGGTGAGGAGCAGGGGGTTCCGGCGGCCAAGCTCGCGGGGACGATCCAGAACGACATCCTCAAAGAATTCATGGTGCGGAACACTTATATTTATCCGCCCGGGCCGTCGATGCGGATCATTTCCGATATCTTTGCCTACACGTCGGCCAATATGCCGAAGTTCAATTCGATTTCGATTTCGGGCTATCACATGCAGGAAGCTGGGGCGACGGCTGACCTGGAGTTGGCCTATACGCTGGCGGACGGCGTGGAGTATGCGCGTGCGGGCGTGGCAGCGGGCATGGACATCGATACGTTTGCCCCCAGATTGTCGTTCTTCTGGGCGATCGGCATGAACTATTACATGGAGATCGCCAAAATGCGGGCTGCGCGCCTGCTGTGGGCGGCGCTCATCAAGACGGAATTCAATCCCAAGGATGCGCGGTCGCTGTCGCTGCGGACGCACTCTCAGACGTCGGGATGGTCGCTGACGGCGCAGGACGTGTTCAACAACGCCACGCGGACGTGTTTTGAAGCGATGGCGTCGACGCAGGGACATACGCAATCGCTGCACACGAACGCGCTCGACGAAGCGATTGCGCTGCCGACGGACTTCTCGGCGCGGATTGCGCGCAATACGCAGCTGTTCCTGCAGCAGGAATCGGGGACGTGCCGGGTGATCGATCCGTGGGGCGGGTCGTATTTCATCGAGCGGTTGACGCATGATCTTGCGGTTAAGGCGATGGCGCACATCACCGAGGTGGAAGAGACCGGCGGGATGACGAAGGCGATTGCGGCTGGCATTCCGAAGATGCGGATCGAGGAGGCCGCAGCGCGGACGCAGGCGCGCATCGATGCGGGTAAGCAGACGATCGTGGGCGTCAACAAGCTGCTGGTCACGGATGAAGCCAAGATCGACATCCTCAAGGTCGATAACAAATCGGTGCGCGAGCAGCAGATCGCTAAATTGGAGCGGCTGCGGGCGGAGCGGAACCCGGCGGACGTCGCGGCAGCGCTGACGGCCTTGACGGACGGCGCGCGGGGGACCGGCAACCTGCTCGATCTGGCGGTGAAGGCTGCGCGGGCAAAGGCGAGCGTGGGCGAGATTTCGGATGCGATGGAAGCCGTGTTTGGACGGCACCGCGCGGAAATTCGCGCGATCTCGGGTGTTTACAGATCAGAGGCAGGCGGCATGAACACAAACGTTGCGAAGGTGCTGTCGCTGGTTGAGGTGTTCGAGGCGAATGAAGGTCGGCGGCCGCGTATTCTGATCGCGAAAATGGGTCAGGATGGGCATGATCGCGGGCAGAAGGTGATTGCGACAGCGTTCGCCGATCTTGGGTTCGACGTCGATATCGGGCCGCTGTTTGCCACGCCCGAGGAAGCCGCACGGCAGGCCGTTGAAAACGACGTGCATGTTATCGGCGTGTCGTCGCTGGCAGCGGGTCACCTGACGCTGGTGCCGGAATTGAAGGCGGCGCTGGCGGCGGAAGGGCGCGACGACATTATGGTTGTCGTCGGCGGCGTGATCCCGCCGGGCGATTATGCGGCACTTTTTGCAGCCGGTGCGAAGGCGGTGTTCGGGCCGGGCACCAACATTCCCGAGGCTGCCATCGACCTCATTGCCAAGCTCAACGCGGCGCTGGGGCACACCAAGGTGGCAGCGGAGTAGGGGATGCAATCATGGCAGTTGCGACGGCTGACCGTGTACGGGTGAATACCGTCCGTTGACCCATGGTTCGAACGGGGTTAACTTCAAGCTTCATTCATTGCGTCGTCGCGTTCGTGCCATTTCAGCGTCGCCATCTGAACTTTATATTCACTCATACGTTATCGGGGCGGACGACGATGGCTTTTGCGCACGATGGTTGGACTGGAAAAGTCAGAAAAGTTCCGCTCCGGCCAAAGGTGCGATCGCATGACCGTGCCTCGCAACTCTTTGGCGTTCAGAGGATATCAAGGAATTCCGTGCAAGGTGTTTCGACGCTGACGCCGTCGAATGTGGTTGATATGACGACGCAATCCCAAATTGAGGAACAGAAGCGCATTAATAGCGCGTTCATCATCGCCTCGACTGCCGATATTTTGGCGCAGTCTGGCGGAGCGACTGTGTTTGTCTTGGTTCGCTCGGCTCAGATAGCGGGCCGGTTTGAGACCAAAGCTCTCGCCTTGGCGGCTGGCCGTAAGGAATATCCGGATAACTTGTTTTCCGTCCATGAAGTGACCGCCAAGCCCCGCCGTGTCGGTGGTGCCGTTCTCGTTCGCTAGCGGACAGAAGAAATGGCCATTTTCCGGGGGGCGTGTGGTCCCAAGCAGCATCTTTACGTTGAAATAGAGCTGCGCCCTGCGGATGGCCAATTGGCCGGGCCGGGTGCAAGGGCTTCCGTACGGGGCCTTGCAATCCTCGATACGGGCGCTCAGGTCAGCCTTATCTCCACGTTCGCCATTCAAGATTTGGGTTTGATCTCTCAAGCCGATGGGCGGTTAATTGGGGTAACGGGCATAGCTGAGACGCGCTCTGCTTACGACCTTGTTGTCGATCTCATTGGCAACTTCTCGAACGATCCACCGCGTTTGATCGGTGATTGCGTGGAAATGCTCGAGGATCCCCGCTCGCATGCTGCAACCTTTGGAGGGATGGAGATTGCGCTCCTGGGAATGGACGTTATGGCAGGGCATTTGCTCAGTTTAAATGGGGCGGGCGAGTTTGTATTCGAATGCTTGCCAGTGCGTTCGGTACCATAGCGGCGGAGTAGCGAGCGGGCGCGATCTGGTTCAAAGTGGGGCGGGGCAGGGGACCGATTATTGCAGACGCCCCTTTGGGTCGCGCGTTGTTTGGGCTGGGGGCTTGCTTTGAAACGGTTTGGTGGCGTGGTTTTGGCCGGTGTGCTTGCAGCAGTTGCGAGTTCGCTTTGGGCTCCGGTGTGGGCAGACGACGTTTGCCGGAAGTATGTGCCGAGCGCTGGCGTCACGATCGAAGTGCCCTGCAAACCGAAAGCGGAAGAGCCAGCACCGGTGGCTGCGCCTGCCGATGTGATGGAGCGGCGGGACGGGCATGAGCTGCAGGGCAACGCCTATCGCGTGATCACGCTGAACGACATAGCGGCCTGCGAGCAGGCGTGCCTGGCCGAGACCAAGTGCGTTGCGGCTGAATTCTATCAAAAGAAAAACGGCTGCGGTTTGTTCGATGTGGTGCCGCCCGTGGTTCGGGCAAAGTTTATCGACGTGTCGATCCGCAAGACGGCGGTGCGTCCGGGTGTGGTGAAGCCCGCTCAAGGCACGTCCGTGGAGGTCACGCCCAAACCATCTGGGGCGGGCGTTGAAGCGGTGGCCGCACGTGCTGGTCAGGCGCGTCCGGCGTGGTGCAGTCAGCAGCCGAAATTTAATGCAGCGGAACGGCTGGTGTGTGCCGACACGGAATTGTCGGCTTTGGACATGGAGCTTGAGCGTGTATTCGGCGCTGCGATGGCTGCAAAACCGGGCAAAGCCGACCGGGGGAAACTGCAGGTCGCCGAGGACGCGTGGGCGGCGACGCGGGATGATTGTCAGGCGAACCGCGTGTGCGTGAAGGCTGCTTACGAGTTGCGGATTGAGCAGCTTCGGCAGCAGCTTGGCGCTGTGCCGAAGCGTTAGCCCCTGATGTTGCCACGCGGTCGCGGGGCTTTGGGTTCTATTCGCGGATCGGATTACCTTCGACCATTGGGCCTGGCTCTTCCACCGTGACTTCCGAAGGGGAGTGGGTTTGGGGTTCGGCGGGCGGTTGCTGTTTGCTGGCTGCACGCTCGCGATTGATACGGGTCATCCAATCTTCGCGATTGGCTTTGCTGGCCTGCGGTTTGGGGACGGTGGCTGGTGGGGCGAGGGCGGCTTGGGGCGCGTCCGGTGTGACGGTCGTCATCCAGGATCCAGCGCTGTCGTTCAGAAGATTGGGTTTGGCACCCGTGATCGACGTCGCGCGGTCGCTCGGGCAGCCACCGCGACAGTCAATGGAATTTGATGCGGGCGAGGATGGGGTGGCGGATTCTGCGGAGGCAGAGCGGATGGCTGCTATCGGGCGCTTATAGATGATGTGGGGTTTGGCATCGCCGCAACCGGCTTCGCAAACGACGATGCTGAAGTCGGGCGCGCTGGTTTGCAGGGGATGGAGTTTACCGACGCCGCGGTTTTCTTCCGCCAGGATGCGTTGCGTGCGTTCGTCGTCGGTCGGACCCTCGACCGGCGCGCCTGTTGCCGACGATGACGGTTGAGCTTCAGCGTTTGCGGCTTGGTCGGTCTCTTTTTGCGCCTCGTCTGCTCTACTTTTCCGCGTGAGCAATTTCAGCCCCACGATGCCCGCTGCTATTCCAAAGCGCTTCCTGGCGTGGGCGGGTTCAGGCGCTGCGCCGGCCGCGACTGCGACGGCCACGAGAAGTAAAAGGGATTTGCTCAAGGCCGCATTACGCATGTCAACTCTCACCGATACGACTGCTAAGGATCAATCAACCTTGCCGGAAAGGTTTGAATATTTCGGTAACGGGATTGCGTTTCAGGGGTCGATTTGCGGTCATTGGTCGTGGCGATAGAGGGCGGTGTCTGCGGCGGGTGCGTTGATGACGCGGACGTTGCGAAAGTCGGTTCCAGGTGCTGCGGAGGGCGCTTTGGTTTGCGAGGGCTTGGGGCGCGCGACGTGAAGTGTTGCGTCGCGGGTGGTGCCTTTGAGCGGGATCAGTTTTTCTGCCGGGGATTTGTTTTTGGCCGTCGTGCCGGGCCGCGTTTGCGGTGCGACGATTTTGGGTGGCGCGACGGGGCTAAGGTTGGCTGCAGCGGCAGGGGATGGCGTTGCCGTCGCCGTCGCCGGTGCGGCGGGGATTGATGCGTAGTAGCCCTGGATGCAGGGGTCGGACTGTTTGAGTTTTTCAAGCGTCTCGGGGCGGGCGTAGACGAGGCGACCGCCGTCGCAGATGTAGGCGTCGTCGGCAACAGCTGCGGGCGACATGATGCCTGTTCCGGCGATGACAACCGTGATCCAAAACAGCGATTTGAGCATGCGACCGTCTCCCCCGAGATGTACGTTGTGCAGCCGCCACGCTCCCGTGTGCGGGAGTGTCAGAATACGGCACAGGGGTTGACGGTTCGTTTATGGAAGACTGTCGGGCGTCGGTGAGGGGCCCGCTGCGATGCAGATTAGCGGAGCCGGAAATAGGGGCCGGTGGGTGAGGGGACTGATTCGAGTGCTGCGCTTTGGAGTTCAGCGTCTTCGCGCAGGCGCGAGGCGAGATGGCCGATGAGGGCTGCCTGGCCGATGTAGTTGGGGTGGTTGAGGCCGATCCCCTGCGTGCCGGGAATGGAGATGTCGATGGTCTCGACGCCGGGGATCACGAGCGGGCCGCCCGCGAGGACGTCGCCTGCGCGCGGGACGCCGCCGGTGTAGCGGCGTGAGATGTTGAGCGCGCGGTCGGTTGAGGCGACGTAGAGCGTGGTGCGGCGGGCGAGGCCAGCCAAACTCGTCATGCGGGAGGTGAAGACGGTGGCGTCGATGTCAGGTGTGGTGAGGATCAATTCGCGGATCGTGACGCCAGCGGGCAACTTGTCTTTCATGGTGGCCAGCGTATCGAGGGTTAGGCGCGTGCCGAGACCGTGGGCGATGAAGCTGATGGATTTGGCCCCGGTCCGCTCGACGACGATCCGGACAAACTCAGCGAAGTAGACGGCGGCTTTTGCGACAGCCTCGGTGTCGTGCTTGTAGTCGGGGGATGTGCCGTTCGAGGGCCAGCTGTAGACGAACGGTGCGCCGTCGAAGCGGAGGTCGTAGGCGATCTGGGCGGCGCGATAGAGGGCTGTGTCGAAGCTCGTGTTATGGCCGGGGACAAAGACGAGCGCGTGATCCTTATCGCGCTGCGACGCCGCGAGGCGCAACACTGCGTGCTCTAGGAAATCGTCGTGAGACAAGGGTTTGATGCCAGCAATGGCGAAGTGATGGTCTGAGGTGGCGGGGGCTGATTGCACGCCGCCGAGACGGTCGATCTGGGCCCGCGTCGCGGTCCAATGGCTGCCGGTGTGACTGACGAGGTGGTGGCGCGGGATTTGGACGAAGGCGTGGCCGACTTCGAGACGGCCTGCGCGGTGCTGCGTGTAATCATGGCGATCCTTCACGGGCAGGACGCTGCGGTCGGTTCCATAAAAGACGGGCATGAGGCCAGAGTTCGCGTCACGCGGGAGCAGTTTTGCGACCTGGCTGATCACTTTGCGGGCGGTCGCGGTTGCCGATTGAGTTGGGGTTGGACGCGGGGCCGGGTCGGGCGTGAGGGGGCTTGCGGCAGGGGGCGCGGGCGGGTTTGCGGCGTTGCTCGTGGTCAGGTTTGACGGCGGGGCGTCGCGCGAGGCTAAGACGTCTTGTGCCGGGAGCGGGGGAGACGCGACGGCTTCGGGCGTCGGCTCGGGTGCCAATTCGGGCACCGTCGCGCGTGCGACGCTGTCGGGCATCGGCTGGATTGGACTGTGGGGTTGGCCGACGGGGCTTGCCGGTTTGCGGAAGCGGCCCGCGAATTCGGGTAGGCGGCTGATTTCGTCGAGGTGGAAACTCGTGGCGATTGCGAGCGGCGTCAGCATGGCAAGCGTCAGCAGCGAGAGGGCGGCAATGCGGGCATGGCGCGGCATCGGACCGACCATGCGCCAACTCAGAGCTAACAGGATCAGACCTGCGACTGCCAAGGTGATGTGTAAATGATAGCCGTTCAGTGGGATTACGGGCAGTTCAAAGCTCAGTGCCGCGAGGACTTCAAGCCAAGCGTCGATGATCCAGGGTGCGACGGCGTCGAGCAGCACAGTAAAAGTCCTAATCGAATCAGAGGGGCATTGTAGATTGTGTCATAGTTGATCGCAGTTTGTCCAAGCAACCACCCGACCGTGTCATGCTGAAGACCGGGCTTATTTCAGCTGGAAAAGGACATGCGTGCTGTGGAGAAGTCGGGGTAGGATCGGCCCATCAGTGCTGGTGGCAGTTTGCCGATGGGCAAACGGTCGAGATACAAGTCAAACTTTTCGCACGTCGTCACGGCGTGCGCGCGAGATCCGTTCAAGGAACCCTTCAATGTCGACTGCCATGACCCGTGCTGCTGCTCCAACCGTTGCCGGATACGTCGCCGGTGTGACCGGGGGGGACCGGGCGGTTCTAGCGCGGGCCATTACGCTGGTTGAAAGCACCAAACCGGCCCATCTGGCGCTGGCGCAACAGGTCTTGCAGGCGCTGCTGCCGGGGGCGGAGGGGCGAAAGCCTGCCTTGCGGATTGGGATTACGGGTGTGCCGGGGGTGGGGAAGTCGACCACAATCGATCAACTCGGGATGAACCTCGTCGAGATGGGGCATCGGGTGGCCGTGCTGGCGGTCGATCCGACGTCGCGGCGCACAGGCGGGTCGATCCTGGGCGATAAGACGCGCATGAACCGGCTGTCGCAGGCAGACACTGCTTTCATCCGGCCATCGCCGACATCGGGGACGCTGGGCGGCGTGACCCGCAAGACGCGGGAGACGATGGCGCTGGTGGAGGCGGCGGGGTTCGATGTTGTCATCGTCGAGACGGTCGGTGTGGGGCAATCTGAAACGGCGGTCGCCGATATGGTCGATATGTTCCTCGTGCTGCTGCTGGCGGGCGGCGGCGACGATCTGCAAGGGATTAAAAAAGGCATCATCGAGATTGCCGATCTGATCGCGATCAATAAAGCCGACAACGACAACAAGGTGCGGGCCGAGCGGGCCGCGCAAGAGTATCGCAACGCGCTGCATATTCTAACGCCGAAAGACGCGATCTGGCATCCGCCGGTCATCACCATGTCGGGTCTGGAAAACAGCGGGCTCGACCGGCTGTGGGGGCACATCAGCGCGCACCGCGAGACGACGATGGCATCGGGCGAGTTTGCGGCGCGGCGGCAGCGGCAGGCCGTCGCCTGGATGCGGGATATGCTGGAGGACCGGTTGATGGGGGCGTTACGGGCGAACCCGGCGGTGGCGGCGCAGCTGCCGGGGTTGGAGCGTCAGGTGCGCGAGGGGACGTTGATTCCGACGCTCGCTGTGGATGAGATCATGGGGTTGATGGGGCTGTGACGGGGAATGCTGCTGACTTGGGGGCGGCGTACCGGTGTGGATTTTGGGTTTTGTGTTGGGCCGTCTTGGCCAACTCGACCAACACGTAGACGTAGAAGCCGAGAAGGCCGACCTGGGCTATTGGTATGTCTCGCAAAACCAACTGCATCGAGAGCAGGGGTGCAAACCACGCCAAACCGATCAGCCAGCGCGGCAGTTGACCGAGCTCGATGCGGCCAAGCATGACCCAGACGCAGGCGACGGCCAATGCGGGCAAGTCGTAGTTGAAGGCGTAGGGTAGTGCCAGCGGTGTTGCTGCCGCCGCGATCAAGCCATGCCAAGCTGGGTCGTTTGTTTGGCGGACCGCCCAAGCGGTGGTGGCGATGACGGCGATGGTTAAGACGAGTTGGACGGCCATCGCGGCTTCGTAGGATGCGCCAAGGGACCGGAACGCTGCAAACCACGTTGGCATCATCATGACGTAAAAGCCCGACCAAGCCTGCAGAAGGAATATTTGGACCGCGCTCGTTTTGGTCGCAAACAGGTGCCAGGGATCGGGGCCGAACAGCACAACCGAGAGTGCAACGAGACCGATCGTGGTTATGCTGGCGGCAGCGATGGTGCGCCAAGCGCTGCGGGCCAGGAGGACGGTGACCAGGATGAGGCCGAGGTGGGGTTTGTAGGTCAGCAGGCCGAACATAACTCCCGCTAACAGCGGGCGGCGATCCATGATCATCAGGCCGCCGAGCAACAGCGCGCCGCTGAGGCAGCCGTTCTGGCCGCTCAAGGTGTTGATGACGACGGCCGGCGAAATGACGAGCAGACCGAGCGCCCAAGCGTAGTCCTTGCGGGGAAGCTGGCTCAACATTGCGGCGGCGAGGGCCGCAAACGTCGTCAGCAGCCAGAGCGTCAAAGCCACGCCATAGGGAAACTGGGCAAAGGGCCAGAAGAGGATGGCCCCGTGCGGGGGATAGCTGAA
>Ga0247844_1008669_pt1 | contig 10924 bp, 5 predicted proteins | sample LaCtaG_FD_192421 | JGI IMG/M metagenome (GOLD analysis project Ga0247844, IMG submission 192421) | Freshwater microbial communities from meromictic Lake La Cruz, Castile-La Mancha, Spain - LaCruzMarch201714.5m_1 | ecosystem: Environmental > Aquatic > Freshwater > Lake | place: Spain: Castile-La...
GTTTGGTGGTGGCACCGATGAGGGTGAAGGGTTGGAGGTCGATCCGGATGGATCTGGGGGTCTGGTCCGTCTCGACGAGGATGTCCAGCTTCCGGTCCTCCAGCGCGGGGTAGAGGAATTCCTCCACAACGGGGGAGAGCCGGTGGATTTCGTCAATGAAGAGGATGTCCCCGGCTTCTAGGGAGACGAGGGTTCCTGCGAGGTCCCCGGGTTTTTCGAGGGAAGGTCCGCTGGTGATCCGGATTTTTGAGCCCATCTCGCGGGCGAGGATTTGGGCCAGGGTGGTTTTCCCGAGTCCGGGCGGTCCGGCCAGCAGTTGGTGCGGGAGGGTTTCCCCGCGGGATTTGGTGGCGGCGAGTGTGATGGCGATGCGGCGTTTGATCGCCTCTTGCCCGAGGAACCGGTCGAGCTTTTCCGGGCGGAGGTTGGCAGGTTCCGCCGAAGGGGTTTTTGCGGCAGGGAGGGTTTTTGTATCAGCCATGATTTTCGAGGGTTTCGAGAGTTTCGCAGAGCTGGAGTTTTTCGTGGGTTGTCATGCCTTGGGTTTTTCCTGTGGCGTGTGCGAACTCTTCTATTTCCTTTTTTGCTTGTTGGGGGGAAAGCCCTTTTTCTGTTCGGAGCCGGAATTCCCGGCGTGCCCATTCCTCGATCTTCGCGAGCTTTTCTTTCCGGGCCTCTTTGATCTCTTCTTGGGACCGGAGGCGGATGGATTTGATGGCGGCCCATTGGTCGCGGTTTTCGAGGAGCCCGAGTGGAGCTGGGGTTTTGTTCCAGTTCCATTTGGAGAGGATCCAGAGGAGGGTTTCCAGGAGGGTTGGGGGCGGTGTGAGTTCAGAGAGCCCCTCGATGCCGGCCAACGTTTTTTGGATGACCCTCGTTTTTCTGAGGGTATCTTCGGGGGAGATCCGGGTCGGCCACCCGTGGTTTTTTGCGAGGTGGTTCCAGGCCTCGGAAATTTGGCCTGCAACTTTTTCCGGTGTCATCTGTTACTGGCTGCTTTCCGTGCGGCCCAGGGGTCGAAGGTTGCCGGCCCGTGGTTTTGCAGGTGGGCGGGGGTTTCGTGCGGGTGGAGTTTCTGCACCCGTTCGGCTTGGTTGATCCACGGGGGGTCTTGGAACCGGGTTACCCCGCCGGGTCGGTCGGGGTTTGGCACCCCTTCCTTGTGGTTGTAGTAGGCGCAGAGGGCTGCGAAGCGTTTTTCTCCGAGTTTGTGGAGGACGTGATGGGTCTTGTCCAGGATGGTGTGGATCTGGGTGATTTTTGCCGAGCCGTCTGGCTTGAGCCTGGGGCGGATGCCGCGTCCGCTTCTTTGGATGTTTCCGATGATCGCTTTTTGACCGGACGCGTCGATGATATGGTCGATCATGTTGGTGTCGAACCCGGTGGAGAGGAAGTCGGTTGAAACGGCGACTTTGATCTCGCCTTTTTCAAGGAGTGCAACCCGGCGGTCGCGTTCTTCTTTGCTTATGTAGAACTTGTCAGCTTTGTCGGCTTTGGCGTGGAAGATGACCGGCTTGAAGTTCTCCCTTTCCTCAAGGGTAAGGTCGCCGAGCTTCTCGTAGATTTTTTTCTCGATTGCATTGCAGAGCCGGACGGCGTGGAGGATGTGAGGGACGAAGATGACTTTTGTCTCGTCGTGCGGGAGGCTGAGGACGAGGTCCGCGACGAATTCGTGCCGCCCTCGGTGGTTTTCCACCCAGGTGGAGTGGTAGCTGTATCCTTCCTGCGGTGTCTGGTCGGGCATGAAGGGGTTTTCGGCGTAGATCCCCTTCCCGAGAAAGTGGTATCCGTTGATCTGGGCCGGGGCTACGCGGCCTGTGGCTTCGAAGCGTTCGTGCCCTTTGGAGACAATGGTTTTTCCGATGAGCCCGGTGAGGAGCTCGTCGCCGCCGTCGCCGCGGAGACCGGCTGTTCCGGTGAGGGCGAACGCCTTGACGAGGTTGGGGAGCTTGAGCAGGTTGGCCACCCGTTTCGGGGTGGCTGCCGCGTGCCCTTCGTCGAGGACGAGCAGCCTCGTGTTTTCCGGGAGGTTCTGGAGTCCGGCGTGTGTGCAGATGACAATGCCCTCGCCGGCATCCAGTGTTTTCTTGTCTTTTTTCGAGAGCGGGCGTCCGAGACCTGAGAGCATGAATGGCTCGGCGTATTGTGGGTTGTCTACAAAGAGCTTCTTGAGTTTGTCGATGAGCTGCTTGGTGTCCTTGTCTCCCTTGCCGCTGATGGCGGCGGGCCGGAGCAGTGGGTGGCCGAGTATGAGTGCCAGCAGCAGCCAGCTTTTTCCGGCGCCCATGGCCGCCTCGATGAGCCCGCTCGCGTTTTTCACGCGGATCGTTTCGAGGATGTCGAGCTGGAGGGGTTCCAGTTGGACAGGGAAGCGGGTGAGCGGGCGCAGGGACAAGGGGATATTTTCCCCGTCTTCACCCGGTTGGATATCCCACACCCAGTCTTTGGGGAGGAGGGGTCGGATCCCTTTTGGGAAGCGCAATCTTGCCCCCCGCATGCGCCAGAGCGCGATGTCGGAATAGGTGGGTGGGGAATTCGGGGTGTCACCAGGTTCCGCCACTGTGAATGTGGCGGCTTTGGTGATGGTTTCAATCCCTGAGTTTCCCAGGGTGTAGAGGGCCTCTGGAGGGAGTTCCAGAAAGAGGCCTTTTTCTGTTGCAGAGAGTTTCACGGTTTTGTTCGGATTTCCGTGGAGTTTTTGTTTTTGGGGGGTGGGGATTTTTGAAAAAAAATCCCCACGTCTTATGGATGTGTTCTTCCTTTACTCCCCGCTCATGGCGCGTTTTTCGGCGGCGGCGGCCCGCATCTGCTCGAAGCGTTCGCGTTCTTTTTCTTCAGGGTCGGGCAGGCAGGTGAAGAGGCGGGAGTAGGTTTTGAATACCTTTTGTCCGAAGGCGACAATTCCCATTTCGGCATATTCTTTTCCGGTGTTTCCGCAGGGGGCGAGGACTTCGGCAGCGATCCCCTTGGTTTTTTTGAGAAGTGCGATCTGGCGGTCATTGTATCCGCTCGGCGCATTTTCTTCCGTGACGATGAGGTTTTTGGGGAACAGGCTTTCTTCGTAATCGGTTGCCGAGTCGTCTTTGTTGAGTGCTGGCGGACGGGCTTTGGAGACGTCCATGAGCCAGCCAATCGAGGAGAGCGCTTGGAGCCCAACCTCTTTTTTGAGCCACCATTGGGTGCTCTTTTGCAGGATCCCCCCGAGTTCGATGACGGCTTCCGGGGTTCCTGTGGCGTGTTTCATGTTGGCGAGGAGGGGGCGTTTGAGAACCTCCAGCGCGTGGGTGATCTCAACCGTTTTGGTTTTGCCGGCGATGCGGAGGGGTTCCGGGTGGTGGTAGTTGACGAGGTTGGCCTCGGCTTCCGCCATGGCGTCTAGCCGGATGCAGGTGGCTCCGTAAACGATGGCCAGCTCGTCCTCGGGGATTCTCCAGAGAAATTCGGATGCTTCTTCCCATTCGTTGTGGCTGTTTTTACGGAAGTGGACATATTCAATAGTCTTTTCCTCTTCGACCACGTTCGGATCGGCTTCGGGATCGGGTGGAAATTCCATAGGCTTCGAGGTCTGCATGGGATTTGAGGTTAGCATAGGTCAGATTTCTATCCATCCGAAGAACCCGCTGAGGAGTGCGGACCGGCGGGTGGGGATTCGGATTTTTGTTTTCGGGGTGGGTTTTGTTTTTAGTTTGGCTTCTGTTTTGGGGGTGGGTTTGACCGGTTTGGCGAGGATTTCCTGTATCCGGCTGCTCCCGCGGTGCTTTTTGTTTTTCCTCTGCCAGTTTTGGGAGAATGTCTGGTCTTTGATGGCGATCCCATGTGTTTCCAATTCGTTGAGGACGTTGTGGAGAAGCAGGATGGTTTGGTCGGGTAGGAGAGAAGGTTCTTCGGGTCCTTTTTGTTCCAGGGAGATGATGTGGGCCGGGTCGGTTTCCGGGAGGTCCTCCCAGAACTCTTCCTCGTCGAAGTCGGTGCCTTTCCATGCGATTTGGCTATGGATGAGCCAGGCAATCTCCGTATCGGAAGGGGTTGTTTTCCCGGTGTAGGTCCAGGATTTCATGGCCGCACAGAGTTTCTTTTGTTGTTGGGCAACCTGTTTTTGGGACTGTTTTTTTTGGGCGTTGGCCCTGAGGATGCGCAGGTCGTGGCGGGCTGATAGTCTAGCCCGCACGGCTTCCTGTTCCCATTTGGCGCATTCCTCGGTCACGTTTTGTCATCCTCCGTCTGGTTATCGCCTGTGGGTTCGGGGTTTTCTTCCCACTCGAAACCGAAGAGTTTGCCCATGTTGTTTTGGGTTTCGTCCGGGGTTTCTGGGGCATCCGGAATATCAGGGTTTTCGGGAAGATCGGATGCGTCCGGGGTTTCTGGGGCATCTGGGATATCAGGTGTTTCGGGGCCGGCTTCGGGTTCTTGGGGTTCTGGTTCGGTCGGCTCCCCAATGTAGTTGGGGTCGGAAATCATGGCGGGCAAGATTCCCGGATTGGGGAGCGATGCCGATTTTGCTGGCAGGATGTCGGTGGACCACAATTCGTCGTTTTCGTGGTCTGCTTCGGGATCGGATGTTTCGGGGTTTTCCGTCCGGATGGAATGGGCCAAGCTCCCCGAGGTGTCCCCTTCCCCGTTGGCGGGGTTGGTGGGGTCGTTGGCAGGGTCTTCCGGATCGTCGATCGGGTCGGGTTTGAAGCCTGTTGGCAGAGAGCTGGAAGACCGGAGGATGCGTTTGGGGTGGCGTTCCGGGTTGTCCGGAGTGGAGGCCTTCTGCAGGACAAACCGGCTGAGTTTTGTCTTGTTGTTGTCGATGAGGATCTGGATGGCCTGGAGCCTGTCTTCGTCCACGGTGTTGATCTTCTCATCCTCGAGGGCGGCGATCTGGGTTTCGATTTCCTCCTTGGTTTCGAAGTCGTCGTTGTTGATGGCCCCGGGGAGGCCGCCGGCACCTTGGGCGGCGGCGGTGTTTTGATTCTCCTGTTTGGTGGCGTTGACGAGTTCTTGGATTTTCTGGCGCTGTTTAACCTTTTCGGGGTTTTCTTCTGCAAGCCGTTTCGATTTGTTGATCTCTTCTTGGCTTTTGGTTCGGACGAGGTCGTCTTTGCGGAGCGCGTCGTTTTCGACGATTGCCTCTTGGATGAGGATGAGCCCGCGCTGGAGTGCTTTGCGCTGCCAGTTTCGGTCGTAGAGTATGTGGTCGAAATGTTTGACGTTGAGCCCGGCTTGTTTCCGCAGTTTGTTGTCGTAGTAGAGGTGGGGGAGCCGGGTTTTGTAGCACCGGCTCTCTGCGGACTCGTCGATGTCGTGGTAGTGGTAGACGATGGCCTCGGAATACCAGGGGCCTTTTTTGCTCTTTTCCATGGTCATGGTGACGAGTCTGGAAAAGTCGTCCGTCCTGAAGTTCTCCTCGAGTTTTTTGCTGATGTTGATGGTGTTCTCTTTTCCGCTGTGGCTTCCGAGGTTCGATGCGGCGGAGAGCAGTCCGTCTGTGTTTTGCGAGGTGGAGAAGTCTTCTTTCTTGCTCTGCCCGGCGAGGAATTTTCCGAGTTCGCAGGTATCTTGGTCGGTGGATCGGAAGAAGACCCAGGTCGTGATGTTCTGGCGCAGGGTTTTTGTCTGCTCTTTGTTTTTGATTGCGGTTTCCAGCGAGTTGTAGCTCTGGGTGGCCACGATGGGAGCTGTGCGTGTGGAGCGGGACACCCCGTAGAAGGTTTCATCCCCTTCGCCTCCGCAGGTGACAAATTCCTGGTATTCGTCGCACATGAAGAGGACGGTCCGCATGGTGTTGAGCCCATAGGCCGCCGCGGAGGAGCCGTTGCGGCGCTTCTGCCATGTCTGGAAGTCGATTTTCAAGCAGACGCAGATCAGCCGGGCTGTGGCCTTGTCGATTCCGCTTCCGCGGAAGAGGACGATCTTCCCTTTGTTTGGAAGGTCGCTGAACGAGAAGTTTGTATCCCGGCAGAACACCTTTTGCAGTCTGGGGTTGGATGCGATGGGCCCCAGCATGTTCGTGATGGTGGTTTTCAGGGTGGATTTCGTGTTCGGGTTGAGTTGGATCCACCCGTTCCGCGTGTTGGATATGGCATCCGTGTAGGTGCCGTAATCGTCCTCGCTGATTTCGTTGTCTTTCTTTTTTGCTTCGATGCTGGCTTCCACGGTGTCGCAGAGAACGGTGGCCAGGTCGTCGTCGCGCATGAACCGGGCGATGTCGTCGAGCCCGATCTTGTGCTTGGGTTTGTAGACTTCCAGGAGCTGGAGAAAGTATTTGATGGTGACCTGCGAGGTTTGGTCCCAGTAGGCGTTGTCGCCGCCTGAGCTGGTCCCGAGAATCTTTTGCACCTTGGCGAGCTTGGTGGCGTTTTCGTCGGCGGTCTGTTGGGGGTCGAGCGGGTTGTAGCGGTAGAGGTCCAGGTCGGGATCGACGATGATGAGGTCTTGCAGGCTTCTTCCGGCGAGGAGGAGTTCTGTGATGGTGGAGTCGATGAAGTCCCCTTTTTCGTCGAGGATGAGCGCCCCGCACTTGGCGAACTCGCTTTTGTCGTCCGGGTCGCGCAGCATCCGGAAGAATTGGCGCAGCATGGGAACCATGAGGGATACGGTGTTGTGGGTGACGGTGAAGTCCCCCAGCAGGAATCGGCCGTCCCCGTCGAGCGTGAAGCCGCAGTAGGGGCCGTCTCCGATCGGTTCGGCATCCCACCCGAAGCAGAGCGGGTCTTTGGTGTCAAAGTGGTTTTCTTCGAACTGGGGGAGTGACAGCCATTTTTCCCGTTTCTGAGGGCGCAGCCCCTTGACCTGTTTGTGGGGGACCCGCGTGGGGATCATTTCGATGTTCCCTGAGATGTTGGTGCGCCAGTAGCGTTCGCGGGGCTCGCTTTCGTGGAAGGTGAGGAGCTCGTGGAGTGCTTCTATGTTGAATGGCAACTCGCCCTCCAGGATTTGTTCGGCTTCGATGCGAGTGTGGGCTTTGGTCCACTCGCTTTCTTCAAACCAGGTTTCCGCGTCGCTGTGGGCTTTTTCAAACCCGCATTTTTCTTTGACGGCGGCGATCAGCGCGGAAAACTCTTCGTCGGAGCGGATGTATTTGGCCACGATTTCTTTCCGGGGGCTTTTCCCCATCCAGACGAAATAGAGGGTCTTGATGGTTTCGATTAGGCCCGCGGCACGCGCCGAGTATTGGGCCGAGAGTTTTTTGGCGGTCGTGTAGCGCAGATGCCCGTCGTGTTGCCCGGAGGGTTGGCTCGGGATTTCTGTCTGGATGTGCCCGAACAGGGATTGGAGGCGGTCCGCCTCCTCCTGGGTGGTTTTTCCTTCGCGGAGCCGGAGTTTGATTTTGAGCAGTGCCCGCTCGACGAGTTGTTGGAGGAGGATGGGGTGCTTGGTCAGGTCCTCGATCGTGGGGAGGGATTGGGTGCGGTTGGTGCATTCTTTCCAGGCTTCGTAGGGATCGGCGGCAGCGAGGCCGAGTGAGCGGCAGAGCCAGACAGTTTTTTCCACGATGTGTTTCCGCTTTTGGACGAAGTCGAAGCAGCGCCCTTCCTGCTGGAGGGAGCCATCGGTGTCCAGCATGCCGGCGAGCAGCGCCAGCCGCTTCTCACGGGGTGCGATGAGCGCCCAATGGGGGATGTCTTTGTCGTAGTGGCCTTGGCATTTCAGATACAGATTTCTCAAGGATCCTTGTCCGATGGTCTTGAGTTTTTCTGAAGCGTTGGTGAATTGGTAGAGCATTCGCTCTAGAGGCGTGAGTGGCTGGTCGAAACCTGCTTTGCTGGTGGAGACAATCTGGAACTCTGGTTTTTTGGGGTCTTGTATTCCCCAGTTCAGTTTTCTTTTCCTTTGTTGGGTTTCTTCGAAATAGTTGCGTATGCTTTCTAGGATGGCAGGGGCTTGATTGCACCATGCAAAGTCTCGAAGGAACCCGTTTCCGATCCAAGCGCCTGTGAGGTAGAACTCTTCGGTGTCCCAATCTCGGTGGTTGAGTTCCCCATGGGCGCGGTTGTCCACGTCGTCGGGGAATTCAATTCCGGCGGGGCGGAATAGCTTCCAGAAGCTGTCGAGCCGGTGACTGGGGGCTTTGCGGTTAATAAAGTCTTGGATGCAGACATCTGCGGTGAACTTGTTTTCTTCCAGCATTTTTTGATGCCGTCGGCGGTCTGTGTAGCTTTGCGTGGGGCCAAATACTTGGGCGAGCCCTTTGTAATGTTTGTCTCGCTCCTTGTGATCTAGTTCAACGACCCCCTTGGTCATTTTTCTTGCGGGGCGGCTGCCGTTGCGGCTGGTGTATTGGAGGGTTAGAATATGGGCGTCGTTGCAGATCCAAGGTTTTCCAGATCCTTTGATGGGGATGATGCGGTATAGGGGACCGTAGCCTGTGGATGTTGTGAGGATGCGACGGGGTTTGCCATCTGGCCCCATGAGGAGATCGCCTTGGTGAACATCTTTTACTTTTTTGCTGGAGCCGTTGAACATTAGGATGTCTTGTTCAGGATCGAGGCAGTTGTGGGTTACAATTCCATCCGCAATGTAGAGGTGGGTCGTTCCGGTTAGAACAAGGCATCTACATTCTTCCTGTCGATTTGTTTCTTCTATTCCAGTAATTTCTGTCCAAGCAAAATGTGATTTTTCTGTTTGGACTAGGAATTGGTGACCCTGTAAGATCAATTCAACTAAAGACCCCGTTTCTGTTAATACCTCTCCGGGTATTCCTATTTCTTTTACTAACCAGAGGTGGTTTTTTGTGCAGAGCGTTTCTTCCCCGGTTTTGGTGCGGAGCCTCCATAATTTTTGCTGTCCCAGAAATATAATGTTCTGAATTGTCTCTTCTTTATTTGTGGGTGTAGATACCTTATCTCCAACCTTTAGACTTCCAAGTTTCCTCCTTCCGTAAGTCGTTGATACTAAGGCACTTATACCTTGAGCCTTTCCCGAACCCACGCCGCCGAAGGCCCCCACGCCGGTGTGCATATCTCTGAGGGAGAGTTTGAGGTCGCCGATTTTGAAGAAGACTCCGCTTTCGAAGGCGGGGAGCGGGGTGAGTTCCATGCCGAATTTCTGCATGTAGCTTTTGCCTTGTTGGAGGCGTGTGCCGCCGATGATCATGCAGGCGCCGGCGAAGGCGAGGAGTCCCGGAGCTACGGCTTTGGCAACGAGCGCGAGGGAGAGTGCGGCGGATTCGCTGATGCCGACTTCCTTTAGGAACGAGGCGGCTGTGCTGTGGATGAGGATGTAGAGCCAGAATGCGGCGAATATCATTCCGCAGCCGACTTTCCAGAGGAGGGGAAAGTTGATGTCTTTGCCCGCCATGTGGCCGAAGGGGATGGCGAGGAAGTCGAGGGCCGCGAGGACGATTTTGGCTGGCCAGACGTAGACGGAGGTTTTGATGGCCCTCCCGGTGGAGTTGAGGGCTGCACCGGACAAGTTTTTTGCGGCGGCGGAAATCCCTGAGGTTTTTGGTTTAGGGTCTGTCTGGGCAGCGGGCCGGGAGGCCGGCTTGCGGAGGACGATTTCGATTTGCGGCAGCGCGAGGGATGGCATTCCGTAGTTTTATCGTGTTTTTTGCGTGATCTGGCAAGCCCCATCTCCCGCCCGTTGGGCGGGAGGCTGGTGAAGGGTTTATTGATGGGCGAAGGCGTCGTGGACGCAGTGGATGTTTTTCTGTTCCATCCAGCGGCGCATCCGGAGTTTGGCCTTGGCGATTCTTTGGCGGATGCGTTCCTTGGTGACGCCTTCTTTGCTGCCGATTTCCTCGAGGGTTTTGGGGGCTGTGTGGGTCCCGTCCGGGAGGATGCCGTGGTAGGCGAGGACGGCACGTTTCTCCTGTGGGGAGAGCGTTTGTGTGGCGGAGAGCAGCAGTTCTCCGAGGTCGAGGTTTTCTGTGGGGGAGGCGAAGGCGGCAAATTCGCCAAGGCATTCAACGCTTCCACTCGGGATGCCGCCGGCTTCTGCGAGGTTTTCCTCGTAGTTGTCCATGAGCGGAACGACGTTGAGGTAGGCGTAGGTGTGCTGGTGTTTGGCAGCCTCTTTCACGCAGTTGGCGCCGGATTCTTCTTCGAGGCGTTTGTATTCTTCCTCGAGGTTTCCGGATTCGTTGGCGTGTTTGAGCTTTCTGGCGACCGAGCGGATTTTGTCCGGGAGTTCGACGAGGCGCTGTTGTTCCACCCAGGATATCATTTCGCGGGTGATGGCCATGCAGACGGCTCCGCGGGAGAAACGGATGTTACGGTTGGGGTGCCAGCGGCGGAGGCATTCAAAAACGGCGGTTTTTCCGGCCTGTTCCAAGTCGTTTTGGGCGATCCATGGGGAGATGCCTTGGTAGTTGTATTTCCGGCTTTTGATGCTGACGTATTTGGAGAATATCCGGTGGTGAATTTTGAGGATGCGGTCGAGTTCTTTTTGGATATTGCGGTATTGTGCGCAGCTCTCCTCGATGTGTTCGAGCGTTTCGTAGAGGAGCGAGAATCGGGTGGCGCTGGTTTCCGCGACGAGCCGTTGGGTGTTGGAATCGAGCGCTTTGGGATCGGTGGGGGAGTCCAGTTGGAATTCCCAGTTGATTCCGCACCAGTTGGGCAGGGATGTCTGGGGTTTGGCGGGGAGCTGGAGGGCGGACGCCGTGGTGAGGATATCGAGCGGGGGGCGTTCGAGGAGGTCGGCGATCTCTTGGTAGCCGAGGAGCTCGAGGTTCCAATAGAAGCGGAGATTTTCCTTTTCTTTTTCTGTCCAGCTTTGTGTCTTGTCCTTCTTCTTCTGGTTTTTTGAGAAAGGTCCTGCCATTTCAATGGGGATTTCAGCGAGAAGGATTTCCCCGCATTGGGCCCATCTGGGAATCCAGCTTGGGGAGTAGCCGGGTTTCCGGTTGAGCTGGGCGAGGAGTTCCGTCATCTCTTCTTTGGTTTTTCCGTGGAGGATGGCGGCCTCCCAGGGAAAGAGGGTTTTGTTATCCAAT
>Ga0247844_1008671_pt1 | contig 10917 bp, 7 predicted proteins | sample LaCtaG_FD_192421 | JGI IMG/M metagenome (GOLD analysis project Ga0247844, IMG submission 192421) | Freshwater microbial communities from meromictic Lake La Cruz, Castile-La Mancha, Spain - LaCruzMarch201714.5m_1 | ecosystem: Environmental > Aquatic > Freshwater > Lake | place: Spain: Castile-La...
ATGCGTTCTGTTTTCAGAGATCCATCGGTGCAAGAAAACATGGATATTTTACAAGCCAATGACAAACAATTGGTGGAGGATTTTAGAAATGGCACAGTAGAACTTACGGTTGACAATGCGTCAAAGCTTAGAAATTTAATTGCCCAATTTGCTCAGGGTATCGATAAAGTGGAAATAACTATGGAAGAAATACGAAGGCACTTGAACAAACCATTGACGCCACAAGAGGCCATTGACACACTCACGCGTTATATAGATGGTTTATGTTCAGGTAAAGAAAGAAACAAAGTTCGTATTATCATTAAGTAACTCACTTCCATGGCACAAGAAAATTTATTTACTGACATATCAGAAAATCTTGATAAAGGACCTGTTATTTGTCTGGGTAAAACATTTAACTCTGAGGAAGAACGCAGAGCTTACTTCCGTAATGAGCTGCGAACCAAACTGCCGGAGTTAAAAACCATAGAAGGATTTCCAATTGGCGAAGATGAGGATATTATTAATCTCAGCGACCCTCCCTATTATACTGCCTGCCCTAACCCTTGGCTGAATGATTTTATTTCAGAATGGGAAAAGGAGAAAGAAAATATAAAGGGAAGAAATCCTGATTTTCATGTGGATGGTCCATACGCTAGCGATATAAGTGAGGGAAAAAACAACCCTATTTACATGGCACACAGCTATCATACAAAAGTTCCTCACCCAGCAATTATGAGATACATATTACATTATACTCAACCCGGTGATATAGTTTTTGATGGGTTTGCTGGAACTGGTATGACAGGTGTTGCATCTCAAATGTGTGGGTATCCCACATCAGAATCAAAATATATTATTGAAAACGAGTTTAAATTATTAGGGCTTAAAACACCTGTTTGGGGTACTCGAAAAGCAATATGTGGTGATTTAAGTCCTGTAGCGAGTTTTATTGATTACAATTATAATACTCCTATTGTAATAGAAGACTTTCAAAAAGAAATAGATAATATCATTTCGGCAGTGGAGGCTGAATGTGGATGGATGTATCAAACTAACCACTCAGATGGTAAAGTTGGCAAAATAAATTATACGGTTTGGAGTGAAGTATTCACCTGTCCAAATTGCAATTCTGAAATTATTTTCTACGATGTAGCAATTGATGAAAAAACATCATCTGTAAAGGATGAATTTATTTGCAATAACTGTAAGTCCAAACAAACAAAAAGTTCGGTTGAGAAAACTTTCGTAACAATTTATGATGAGTCAATTAATGAAACTATCAGGCAAATCAAAATAGTTCCTGTGATAATTAGTTATAATGTTGGAACGAAAAAGTATTTTAAGCGTCCAGATACATTCGATTATAAAGTAATTAGCAAAATTGAAGAGTCTTCAATACCATACTGGTTTCCTAGCGATAGGATGCCAGAGGGCGGTGAATCAAGGAGAAATGATGATGGTGGATTTACACATGCACACCATTTTTACACTAAACGAAACCTTTGGATTTTGTCAGCATTACGTAATAGAATCGGTAATTCTCTGCGTCATTTGCTTGTATTAAATTCAATATCACAGACATTATGTTCCAAGCTTGTACGTTACAATTTAGGTAATCGAGGTAATGGTACATTAAGCGGGACTCTGTATATGCCTTCTTTAATTGCTGAGTCAAATGTTTTAAAGGTTTTTAATGGTAAATCCGATGATTTTAAGAAGGCTTACAATATCCTTGTATCGCAAAATCTTGTTTATACCAACTCCGCATCTAACATAAAATGCTTAGGTGATTGTTCTATTGATTACATATTTACTGACCCTCCATTTGGAGCTAATATTATGTATTCTGAATTAAATTATTTGTGGGAGGTTTGGTTAAAAGTAAAAACTAACATTCATAAAGAAGCAATAGAAAACAAAGTATTAGGAAAATCATTGTTAGATTACCAGGACTTGATGGCAGAGTGCTTTTTCGAATATTATAGATTGCTTAAACCCGGCAAATGGATGACTGTTGAATTTAGCAATACTAGCGCAGCAGTGTGGAACGGTATTCAAACAGCTTTGCAAAGAGCAGGTTTTATTATTGCAAATATTTCAGCATTAGATAAACAGCAAGGCAGTTTTAAAGCTGTAAACACTGTTACAGCAGTTAAACAAGATTTAGTTATTAGTTGCTATAAGCCTACATCTGTATTTGAAAGTAATTTCAGATCCAAACATGGTGATGTTGCTGTTTGGGATTTTTTAGCGGAACATTTACATCATCTACCTCCACATATAAAAAAGGATAACGGGACAACAGCAATAATTGAAAGAAGCCCCAAAATATTATATGATAGGTTAATTACTTTCTACTTAATGAGAGGATTACCAGTACCCATTGATGCAAGAGATTTTCAAGAAGGCTTAAAGCAGCGGTTTATAGAAAGAGATGGCATGTATTTCACAGCAGAGCAAGCAGCTGAGTACGATGAGAAAAAAGCCAAAACTCCCATTTTTGTGCAGTTGTCTTTGATCGTTACCAATGAAAGTGATGCCATAGAATGGTTAAAAGAGAGGTTACGTAAACAGGCACAGAAATACCAGGACATCATGCCTGATTTCCGCATTGCTACCCAGTCCCTTCGTAAAGGAGATACTTTGCCGGAATTACAGGATATACTTAACGAAAGCTTTATTCAAGAAGCTGATGGCAAGTGGCGTACACCCGACCCTAATGAAGCAAAAGACAGAGAAGCCTTGCGTACTAAAGTACTATTGAAAGAGTTTACAGGATATGTTACAGCCATAAGCCAGCCAAAGGCTAAAAAACTCAAAGAAGTAAGAGTTGAAGCCCTGCGTGCAGGTTTCAAAAACAGTTGGGAGCAAAAAGATTTCAAAACCATCGTAACGCTGGGTGATAAAATTCCCCAAAATATTTTGTTGGAAGACGAGCAATTATTGATGTATTACGATATAGCAAAAGACCGGGAATAAAATTTTATATGAGAATAGATAAACTACGCATAAGAAATTTCAGAGGCATTGAAGATTTAGAAATAAATCTTCATAAGCAATTTAACTTGTTCATCGGCGAAAATGGTGTGGGAAAAACGGCTATTTTGGAAGCATTGGCAGTAGCTGTAGGTTCATTTTTTTCAGGTATGCCGGGTGTACAAAATCGACATATAAGAACTGCAGACATAAGGTATTTCAAAACACCAGAAGGTTCTTACGAATACACTGCAAACACTAAAATAGAAGTATTAAATGCCCAAATTATTGGCAAAGAAATAAGTTGGTACAAAGAGAGAAATGGTCCTCAGGGTTCAAATATAATGGGCAAAGGAAGTCCTGTTCGCTTATTATCAGAGGAACTTAATAACACCTTAAAAGACTCTAAAAGAACCACTTCAATGGACTTGCCCGTAATAGCCTATTATTCAACAGCACGCTTATGGAAGGTTCATAATGAGAATAAAAAAGAAGAAGGTGTTAACGATACAACAGTAAAGAGGCTGCCAACACGTTATAGGGGTTACAAGGATGCATTGGAAATCAGGTCAACCTTTAAAATAATGTTAGACTGGTTTAAAAGTAAGTTTAGCGAAATTATTGTTAATCAAAATTCAACGTTTCAGCTAGATTGTGTGAGAGATGTCATCACAAATAATATACCCGGAGCAACAAAAGTAAAATGGGTTTTTGATAAGGATCAAATACAAACGCTTTATATAGTATTTGACAATGGAAAAGAAATTCCCTTTCATTTTTTAAGTGATGGGTATAGAAACCTCCTGGCTATTTTCGCAGATTTAGCCTATCGTTGTGTCACATTAAATCCACATTTCGGTAAAGAAGCCAATCTAAACTCAGAGGGTGTTGTTTTAATTGACGAGCTTGATTTGCATCTGCATCCTGCCTGGCAAAAGAATATCATTAACCAACTCAAAGAAGCGTTCCCTAAAATACAATTTGTTGCAACCACACACTCTCCTTTTATTATACAAGAAACAAACGAAGGAGAATTATTCAAACTTCAAAATAATGGGCAAATAAATATTGGTGGGGCAAATGAATACAGTTTGGAAGATATTGCTGAGTACTTGCAAAAAGTCAAAGATCCTGCTTGGAGTATCCGAAAAAAGGAAATGTATGATGCTGCAAAGGAATATTTTGATTTATTACAAAAACTTTCTCCAAACACTTCCCCCGAAGAACTCAATCAAATAAGAGAAAGACTAAATATTCTTGGCAAGCCATATTCTGGTAACGTTGCCTACACCGCGTTTTTAGAGCAAAAAAGATTTTTGGCTGAAGAAAAATTAAAATAGGAAAATATGCGATCAGTACAAAGAGGACCAGCCCCTAATACTTATACAAATTATCAGTCAGCAAGAAATGATTTGACAGAAAGATTAGGTTGGTTTTGCTCTTATTGCGAAATGCCTGTAAAAAATATGATTGAAGTAGAACATATTCAGCCTGTTGCAAATGGGGGTAATGAACTTGACTGGGATAATTTCCTTTTAGCCTGTAGATATTGCAACGGAGTTAAAAGTAATAGTAATGCAGATAGGGCAGGTTATTTTTGGCCTGATGTGGACAATACACCTCTAGCATTTTTATATTCGGAATTGAATATTATTGAACCTGCCATTGGTCTGCAAAATCATGAAACTATATTTGCCAATGCTACTATAATGCTTACTGGATTAAATCGCACGCCACATTCAGGTAATGAGCCTACTGATGCAGATTCAAGGTGGATTAACAGGCTTATTGCTTTGGGACTTATCAACGAATCATACAATGATTGGCTAACAAATCAAAACGAAGCATTTGCAAGACAAATTGCCAGAACAGCAACAGGGCAAGGCTTTTATTCATTTTGGCTAATGAAATTTGCAGGGATTCCCCTTGTTATTGATGCCATTAATGCAGCATTTTCAGGAACATATATTACCCAATACAATACTTTAAGGGTTAAAACCATAAGACCAACTGGAACATTTTAAAATATGCTTTACCAAGGAAAAGAAATAGAGATACTATCCAGAAAATCGGTATTTGGAAAACAAATAGCTGATATAAAAATACTGTCAACAGGAGAAATAAAATCTGTTCCGTTTTCCGAGTTAACAGACGAAACAAAATTCCCCACAGATGCAGATATAACATTTAAGGCCATTGCGGCAAAAATTAAAAATGAGGTTTTTAAGCAAGCTATGTTAGCTCCCATAGAGAGTAACATTATTCCATTACCTCATCAGATATTAGCATTAGAAAAGGTCATGGCAGGTCAGTTTCTAAGATTTCTTATAGCGGACGAAGTCGGTATGGGCAAAACCATAGAAACTGGTTTGATTCTTAAAGAATTGAAACTAAGAGGGATTGCAAAAAGAATTTTAATTGTCGTTCCTAAATCGGCCATGGGACAATGGCAGCAAGAGATGAAAAAACATTTTAATGAATTGTTCCATATCTATGATACCGATTACATCAATACCTTAAGTAAAACATTTGCAAGGCTTGAAGTTGATAACGAGATTAATCTGTTCACACAGCATAATCAAATCATCGTTTCTATGGATGCCTTAAAACCTATCGAAACCCGTCAAGGCTGGAATAAACAAAAAATCGAGGAATACAATAAATACCGCATTCAAAGTGTCATAGAAGCAGAGTTTGACCTCCTGGTGATTGACGAATGCCACAAAGTTGGTGGTAGTAGTACGCAGGTTGGCCGTTTTCAAATGGCAGATATTTTATGCAATGCCATACCCAATGTATTGCTACTTTCAGCGACGCCTCACAGAGGCAAAAGTGATCATTTCAGGCGGTTATTACAATTACTAAATAGTGATGCCTTTGCCGGAGAAGGAATGCCTACCATACCTGAATTAGAACCTTACGTTGTAAGAACTGAAAAGAGACAAGCCATAGATTATAACGGTAAACCATTATTTAATAAAAGGCATACCAAAAAAATAGAAGTAATACTGCATGAAGTAAACCACCGTAAACAGAAAGCCCTTTATGACAACGTAACAGACTATGTAGTAAGTGGTTTTAACTTGGCACAACAGACTAAAAATACCTCTTATGGGTTTGTGATGATACTTTTTCAACGTATGATGAGTAGTTCAACACAAGCCATTTTGGATGCTATGCAAAAACGAGCTGACAGACTTTCAGGGGAAAGACAGGAGGTAAATAAGGATCATTTCATTCATAATATGGAAGATTTTGGCTACGAAGGCCAGTTGGAATTAGATTTCGAGCAAAAGCTATTTTCACTCGTTGAAGAAGCTAAGGCAAACTATGACACAGAACTAAGTATATTACAAGGTCTGATTCGGGATGCCAAAGACTGTTTAGATAAGGAAACGGACGCCAAAGTAGAGTTTTTGATGACCAAACTTTCCGAACTAAAACGTTCTGAACAAAATCCAGATGTCAAGTTCCTGATTTTTACAGAATTTACCAGCACTCAATTCATGCTTAAAAAGGTATTGGAACAAAAAGGTGGTTATATCTGCGATGCCATTAATGGTTCCATGGATTTTGATCAAAGGGTAAATGCTTTAAGACAATTTAAAGAAGGTTCACAAATTTTAATTTGTACAGATGCTGCTGGTGAATCCCTGAATATGCAGTTTGCACATATTGTCATTAATTATGATATGCCTTGGAATCCCATGGTATTGGAGCAAAGAATTGGCAGAGTTGACCGTATTGGACAATCATTTGAAGTACTTGCTCTAAATATGATGCTGGACAATTCAGTGGATAAACGTGTGTATGAAGTAGTTGAAACCAAACTGAGTCAGATTATGAATGAACTTGGTATTGATAAAACGTCCGATGTATTAGATAGCACCTTAGAAAGAGATCAACTAAACCGTTTATACCTTACTTCTTTATTAAATCCTACGAAATTTGAACAAGAGAGTAATGACTGGTTAGAAGAGATAAAAATTAAATTACAATCCTATAAGAGTACAGAAGGAGCATTACCCACATTAGCTTCCAAGGACATAAGTGTCGATAAGGTGGATAGCATTAAACATAGTCCATTACCCGCTTGGTTAGAAAACCTAACCAAACAGTATCTGACGACAAAAGGTATCACCTACCAACATTTAATAGATGGAATGAAGTTCAGATTCCCTGGTCATAAAGAGGGGATTTATACTTTCAATGTAAAAGAAAGTGTGATTAATCCCATTCCTGAACCGGTGTCTTTACAGCACGAATTTATTCAAACCATGTTGAGAGAAGCGATACCCTACACAACTTCTCAGCCCATTCCAATGGTGAAAATAAAACAAAATAGCGCTACTACAGGATATTGGTCTTTGTGGCATTTAGAGGTAAAAAATCAGTTTGAGTCAGGTCAGATTATTCAACCCATTTTTATTTCATCTGAAGGTGAAAATTTCTCTGCATTTGCACAAAGTATTTGGGATAAAGTAATTCAGGAAAACGATTATTTTATTTGTACTGGCGCACTATCCCTGGAGGAGTCTAAAAAAGTATTTGAAGATATTTCAGAAAAGTCAGAGGAACTGATGCAAAAGAAATACGAAGCCTTTGAAAGTAGTATCCTGCTGAATGCAGATAAAATTAAAGCGAATAAAGAAAAGTCATTCGTGTTTCAAGAAAAACAAATGAACCGAATTGGAATTGAAAACATAAAGCAATCGAGACTAACCAGACTACATAAAGAAAAAGAGCTTTGGGAAGATAGCTTTCAATCTTCTATCCAAATAGTGCCTGCGCTTTCTTGTCTATTAATCGTAAAAATCATAAATGAGTAACTGGATTGATAAATATAAAAATTTGGTCATTTCAAGTCACAAACAGCACCTCATTATTGCTGATCAAGATCATTTATTTGATTATAACGAGTTACATCAGGCTTTCTTAAGTGATGGATACACCTTATTGAATTGTAAAACTGCCTTGTCAGTAAGGCTTGAATTTGAACTAAAAGTAAGAGAATCTTCTAATAGATATTTAATTATTGCCCCAGATAATTATTTTCCTCCTCCAGATATTGAAACATTGGTCCATTTTCAAGCAGTAGGCTTACCCTCTTTATTTCCCAATTTAGATGCTAAAGCCATCAAAGGATTAAGCTTCAATGCCCTATGTGTTTTAAGTAATATAAAACCATACGAAGAATTAAGCCATGATAAAACTTTAAAATTCTTGTTGGAGAACTTATACAATGTTGATTTTGAAACATTGACCATTAATAAGAGTAAGGAAAGAATAATGAATGCACTTATTACCGTTTTTCTTGAAAAAAATGGAATAAATGAACCTTTAACCAAATTTTTATCCCATATCACAAAGCCTTTTTTCCCTTTGCTTGTTTCAAAAGGATTAACTAAAGTTAGTCTTACCAAATACATTCAAGAGCAATGGGCATCGTATGTAAACCATTCGATTTCAGAACTTGATTTCAATGAATCCATTTTAATTAAAAGTTTGGGCTACCTATTTACTTTTGAATATTTAAAACCAGTACAAGTATCTCCGGAACAATACGCTTTATTCTCCAAACCTCTGAAAATAGGCATATTTATTGATGAAAATGGACATAACGATAATGAACTTGAAGGCTTGATTGAGTATCTCAAACAACAAGTTAAAATTATTGAAGATATAGCCGACCAATGGTTCAAAATTATTATGGTGTTGGCGAATGCAAAATTAAAGTATTTATTGTCTGAAAATGAGCATTTAAAGAAGGAATATATAATAATTGAGGATAATTTAAATCTTCGATTTCAACGGTTTATTGACAACAACTATGGCAGTTTGTTCTCTTTAAGTGGTGTAAGGAAACCAGTTGTTGTTTCTAGAATATTGGAACATTTAAAATCAAGACCGGCCAAAAAAAAAGCGTTAGTGGTCATTGACGGTATGAATTACTGGCAATGGAATATCATTGGAAAAGCATTATCCGATGCAGATATAGGTTATACATCCAATGCTACCTTAGCCTATATACCAACCATTACAGCATGGTCAAGACAAGCCATATTTAAAGGAGATAAACCCGACTTGTCCGCGGATAATTCGAAAGAAATGAAACTTTTTGAGACCTATTGGCAACAACATGGTTTATCTGGTTTTCAAATTACCTACAAAAAATTCGGCATAAAAGAACCAATAATCCTGGAGGATATTTCACCAGACACCGTTATGCTTGGCTTGGTTTGTAATGATTTAGATGATATCATGCATGGTTCTATACTTGGTAACACGCAATTAAAGACTTCAACAGAGCAATGGATTACAGAATCTAAAATTATTGAATCTATTGCAGGTTTAAAAAACAAAGGATTTCAGGTTTACATAACAGCCGACCATGGAAATATAGAAGCAACCGGTTTAAAAAACTTAACAATAAAAGACAAGTTAGGCGCACTAAGTCGTGGAAAAAGGCATTTATATTTTACTAACGAAATGTTGATGGAAAATTTCATATCGTTGAATTCAAGCATTGAAGTTGGCAAAAAAGGTCTATCTCTTTACCTTAAGAAACAAGAGGCATTTACAAACGAGAATACCAAAGTAATTACGCATGGAGGTTCTCATATATGGGAGGTTATAGTCCCTTTTATAAGTATCAATGAGCAGTAAAGGAAAATACATAGGTATCAATAATCGTATTCCATTTGTTGTTTTGGAATATGCAATAGCTGATTTCATCAGTACCGGACAGGTGAATACACCTTCCTACTTGAAGTACATACTTGAATTTACTAAAGGTGAGAATAGGGCAAAAAAAACCTTGCGTCACTTAGTTTCAATAATCAATAAAAATACTTCTTTAATAAACCTGTTGGCAAAACAAACCAAAGGAGACTTTCAAACTTTAAGTCTTTCCGATAGAAGGGCCTTTTTGATTTGTTTATATTCCTTAACTTTTCCCATTGTGTATGATATTTTGAACGCTTTCTCCATTGGATTTAAAGTACAGGAAAAAATAAGTAAACGAGTAATTATTGAAAAAATAGGTGCCATATATGGGTCAAATCGTGCCATGCATATAGGAATTGACGAGACAATTCCTTTATTTCTTGATTGTGGCATTATCTCTCGACCTAAAAGGGGAATGTATGTCAAAGGACAAATATTAAAAACAACAAACCTACTTATATCAGAATTGATCATTTATGTCAATATAAAATTATCAAGTTCAAATTCTATCCTTGTAGAAGATATTAACTATAAGCCTTGGTTTTCATATTTTGAACCGTTCAATATTTCGAATGATAAGTTCAACTTTCTACTTAACAGGAAAGAAGGTGCCATAGGTAAAGGGTACATAAGCATAAAAAGTTAGTGACTTTTTAAAATGTTGTTGGGACAAACCGGAATTAAATTGCATTTTATCTCGTCATGTCTGTGGTAAATACATAATTTTTTTACCCAAAGTTCTGGCTGTTTTGTGTTCAATAACCCTGGCTTTCGGTCGTTTTTTGAAAATATTTACCACCTTTTTGCAGGATGGAACTCTAATACCATCCTGAAAGCAATAAGAAATTTTCACCAAAAGTGACGAAGAACCCAGTTTGACCGGAATATTCAATTTATTCTTGAGAATGGATAAAGTCATAACTAAATCGTTTGATTTTCTCGATAAATATAAGGAATAGAAGTTCATGAGTTTTCTAAAACTTGTATTATTTCCATATATTACCTTAATAAAAGGCTGTCACTACTCAGTAGGTGATTTATTTACAGGAATAATCATGTAAAATCTGAATAGAAATGTTGAAAAGTAAAGATTTTGAATGTGTTAAAATAGGTGAACAGCTTTGGGCCACAAAAAATCTTGATGTGAATCGATTCCGGAATGGGGACTTAATTCCACATCTGGAGTTCGATGAGGAGTGGATAGTAGCAGAAAAAAAGGGTCAACCAGCATGG
>Ga0247844_1008674_pt1 | contig 10917 bp, 11 predicted proteins | sample LaCtaG_FD_192421 | JGI IMG/M metagenome (GOLD analysis project Ga0247844, IMG submission 192421) | Freshwater microbial communities from meromictic Lake La Cruz, Castile-La Mancha, Spain - LaCruzMarch201714.5m_1 | ecosystem: Environmental > Aquatic > Freshwater > Lake | place: Spain: Castile-La...
GGCTTTGGCGGCGGTTGGGTTTTTTCTCAGCGCTCTGCAAAAAAAGCGTTTAAGGCGGCGATAGAACAGCAAAGCATCGAAAACAATCAGCAACCGATAAAAGCTCAACCACCAGTTCAACAACCGGTACCGCCGGTTACACCGCAACCTGTTGCAGCACCACAGCCACAGATGAATAATGCTTCCCCCCAAACGTCGTCTGCTGTCGCATCTCCGCCTGCGAATGATCCACCACTAAGCTTTTACAAGACACTCCCGAGCGGGAAAAAGAGTAATACGTTGGGTAGCGGCATCAATGTGAATGAAGAGAAGCCTGCAAAGCTTCCTCTTCAGGCAGCCATGCCCACTAACCTGGTCAAACCGGTACCATCCCAATCTGATGAAACCAGTAAAAACCAGGCGGTCAAGGTCGCTCCTGCGGTATCGGCAAACAACATTCATCAAGAATCCAACTACCACACCGTTCAATTTGCTTCATTCAGTCTAAGGTCAGAAGCCGAAGCAGTACGAAGCAAACTGGCAGCGAAAGGATATAATGTCAGTATCGTTGAGTCACGCCTGGGAGACAAAGGCACCTGGTATCGTGTGCGTGTAGGTAGCCGCCTTGATCAGGAGGCTGCTAAAGAGTTGGCTGCAAAACTGGGCAAAGGCGCAATAGCAGTACCTGAAAAAGATTGATTTTAGCAGTAACTGTCAGGTAAATCATATCAATCACCAGCAGAAAAACCCCGACTCATCTCAGTGAATCGGCCACGTTGAAGACCGACCAGTCCTCGAATACCCCTGCTACATCTCCACCCGTGTAACAACCCCCTGCAACTTGGCCGCCGGGAGTTTGTTGAACTGCACGAAGTTGGGAGTCAGCTTTTTGATAAGGGCGAAAATCGTCCAGAGCGGATTCTTTGTCTCAATATCCTCGATACCGTAAAAGATGACTTTTTCTTTGATGCCATTGGTTGAAAGCAGTTTTTCGATATCCAGCACTTCCATGTAGCCGGCGTTTATCACGAAAAACTCCAACCCGGTCCCAACTTCTTTATTGTGGTGGCAGTCGACGTCGAAAGGTTCGTCAGTTCTGGTGATAGAGATAAAGATGTTACGTTCGTAGATAATGTTGGAGCGGATCACGCAGTGAACTATGTATGGAGGTATCATCTCCAGCCCCTTAAGGAAGAAGAGCGCAGTGCCTGGTATATTTTTGCCCTTGGCGTAGATCTGCTCGTAGGAAAGCATGAAAATATCCCTGTCCAGAGGGCGCAAGGCGCGGTAAAGAGCCCGCTGGCCGCTGGTCCATATCATGATAGTGGCAAATGGTATCGAGGCGAGGATGATCGACCAGTAAGCTCCATGCGGAAATTTGGAAAAAGTGGAAGTAAAGTAAACCAGGTCGATCAGGGCAATCAGCACAACAACCGGCACCTTCCATTTTTTAGTGGTCTTGGAAAAGACCATGATCATCATGAGGGCGGTGATGGTCATTGAACCGGTGACCGCCATACCATATGCAGCCGCAAGGTTGCCGGACTTCTGGAAGAAGAACATCACAAAGATGACAGCTACCATCAAAATCCAGTTGATCGCGCCGATGTATATCTGGGATTGGATGTGGCTGGAGGTGTAATCAACCTTGAACAGCGGCATGATACGAGTGGTTATCCCCTGGTAAGCTATTGAGAAAACGCCGCTGATAATTGATTGTGATGCGATGATGGTGGCCGTTATCGTCAGTAGCAGAAAAGGGATGTACAGAAGTGCCGATTCACTCTGGAGCATGGCAAAGAGAACGTTTTTGGCTTCGGGATTGCGCAGTATGAAGGCACCTTGACCCAGGTAGTTGATATACAGGGCGGCAAACACGAAATACCAGGCCCTGATAATCGGCTTTTTCCCAAGATGTCCCATATCTGCGTAGAGAGCTTCACCGCCGGTGGAACAGAGGATGACCTCTGAAAGGACTATGTAGCCGGCAAAACCATTCTGGCGGAAGAACTCAAATGCGTACCAGGGGTTGACCGCCGAGACAATATCGGGGGTATCAGCAATCGAGATTAATCCCGACAGCAGCAAAGAAGTGAAATAGACAACCATGATCGGCCCGAAGATGCGAGCCACCTTATCGGTGCCTCGGGACTGGAAGAAAAACAGGGTAAAGGCTATCAGAGCGGCTATGACCACCAGAACCGACTGTTTGGTGCCGGCCAGGGAAGGGATCAAAAGCAGTCCTTCGACCGCTGAGAGGATCGAAATGGCCGGCGTGATAACTCCGTCACCCAGTAGCAGCGAGACCCCAAGGAAGGAGAGAAACCCGGCGAAGGCCAGGATGCGCCCCTTTTTAAAGAGTTTGTTGATGATCTCTCTGAGGACGATCTCACCCCCCTGTCCCTTCTTTCCCAGGCTCATCGCCAACCAGGCATACTCCGCTGTCACCAGAATAGTCATGGTCCAGAAAATCAGCGAAAGTATGCCGTACACGTTGGCAACAGTCGGCTTCGTCATGGCAAAGACCACCGTTAGAGTATAGATTGGGCTGGTGCCGATGTCGCCAAACACCAGGCCAAGAGCCTTAACGATGCCGCCCCAAAATGAATCTTCATGTTTTTGGATCATGCAATCAACCTTGGTCAAAAAAATAAGGGCGGCATTTCTGCCGCCCCCGCTTATACAACATTTATTTCTGTATTGCCACAATATCTCCACCTTCGTACCCGACGGGAGTTTGTTGAACTATTGGAGCAAGCGATGAAGCGAGAAGAAACGTTGTCCCATTTGCTAACCTCCGTGTACTTTTTAACATTCTCCGTTGCATTGACTGCATCAATGACGTATATGAACAGAATTCACGGAAGTTCTTGCTATTATCAAAAATGGACGTTCAGGCGCTTTTAATGCCGCAAATGTCGCCCTTGTTGAAACCTACTTGGCTGTTTGTCGCAAAAGGTTACTGAGTCCGGTTGGGGAAAGGGTGTTGTTCTTCAACTGGCGCAATGTAAAACCCCAGCATCGGCTTACTACTCTGTCGTCGCAAGGATGATGAGGTTGTTGAGTATGCACTGAGCCGCCATCTATCTCCCTCCCTGGTTGCCGAATACGAAACCAAGATGATTTCAAAGCAGCTTTTGCAACAAAAATTGCATGAATGGCGTAAAGTGCTGGAAGCTTGTAGGTTGTTGGAATAAGGGTTTGTTGAGGGTGCTGTTTAAAGTGGAACCTGGATATTTGTTGAATAGGAGAATTTTATGGCTTGCCCAAAATGTGGTAGCGAAGAATGGAAACTGGCTTCATTGGTTTATTCGGAAGGTATTCATAATTTGTCCACTTCTACCAATTTTGTTGGTAGCGGACTAGGAGATGACGCTTTTGGTGTCGGTATAGGTACCGGTGTTGGGCGTGGCAAAACAAGCTGGATCCAGCAAACAAGGCTATCAGATCTTGCAGCTCCCCCGGTTAAACCCCCTCCCCCTGCTAAGATTCTCTCATCCAAAAAACCATCTACGTCTTTAAAACTATTTGGGCTGAACATTGCAGCAATATTTGCTTTAATATTTATTTCTCAGTACCTTGGCTTTAATGCGACTCTACTACCATCAGATGTAAAAATTATTTTGACCATAGCCATGGTATTGCCTCCTGTATTTCTATGGATCAAGGCGACACTTGACATGCGAGACCCAAATGTTGACGAACAAAATCGGATTGCTCTTCTCAATCATGATAAATTGCACCAGTTGGCCTTAAAAGAGTACGAAAGTAAACGGATGTGCCTTAGGTGCAGTGAGTTTTATTTTGAAGAAGTCTGCCTAGAATTTTCAAACCCGCTTGTGCCCCACGTAGGTGCTTCTGTGACTTATCCTGGTGGTTCAAAGAAGTGCCCCTTTTGCGCTGAAGAAGTTAAAATAGAAGCGGTTCTATGCAAACATTGTCGTAGCAAGCTGTCAGATATTGAGGATTCTATTTGAATGGAAACCTTTACAGCACAGTCAAGTACAGAGGGGGCACTCATAAAAGGCTGCTGTCACTCTTTACAATCTCATAAAATTTTGTGGTTGCGTCCTAACCACTTACGAATGCTGAGATATCAACTTAATCTCCAGCTTGCAGTTTACAGCGGCAGCGTACTTGCGAAGCATCTCAAGAGACGGTGAGTGACGGTGAGAACCAAGTGATGCCTCGACTCTCGCCAATGATGGCTGAGAAACACCCATTTTGGCTGCCACTTGCTCCTGGGTCATCCCAGCCTGTCGACGCGCCATAAGCAGAGCATCCAGAGTAGCAAATTCGTCACCCAATGCTTCCCAGGCTTTTTTGAAGTTTGGATCCTGCAGGTCGACTTCCAATTTTTTCTTGGGATCATACGAAACTGGCTTATAGCCCATGACTAATTACCTCCTTCTGTCGAGTGATCGCTATATCGAGTTCCCGTTTTGGTGTTTTATCCGTCTTTTTTATGAAACTGTGTAGTATTATGATCTTTCGTGCGACCATGGTGCAGAAAAATACTCTCCCAATTCCTTCTTCTGACTTGGCGCGGATTTCAAAAAGGCCATTGCCAAGTGCGCGTGAATGAGGCATTCCCAAGTTGGGACCATATTCTTCCATGCGCATGGACAACGCTCGAAAACGGGCAAGCAAACCAACTGGCCAAGCATCAAGCTCAGCTTCAACGGTTTCATTGTAGTATGAAAGACGATAAGCCATGGCTCAAATATACCACTCATGTTATAAAAGTAAAGGATTATGAAGATGCCGCTTACGATCTGCCAAAAACAGGCAGGCCAAAGCCATGTCCTTTGGATCAACTTTAATACTACACCGTACAACCACAAGGAATAAAAAATATGACTGACCCAAAACTCCCCCCTCAGAATCTTGATGCTGAAATGTCAATTCTTGGCAGTATTCTGATCGAAAATGACGCCATCAACCGGGTGCTGGAAAGCATTATCCCGGAAGATTTCTACCGCGAAGTGCATCGCAAGATTTTTCTCGCCATGATGCAGCTATCCGATCGGCGCGAACCGTGCGACCTGGTGACGCTGACCGAAACTCTGAAGAAAAGGGGGGAACTTGATGAAGTCGGCGGGGCGGCCTATCTGCTGATGCTGGTCGATTATGTTCCTACTGCCGCCAACATTACCTATTACTGCAGGATCGTCAAAGAGAAGTCGGTCAACCGCAAACTGATCACCATCGCCACCGGGATCGTCACCCGCAGCTACGAGGATCAAACTGATGTCAATGAACTGCTCGACAAGGCTCAGAAAGATCTTTACGAAATCGGCGAAAACAAGCTGCGCCCGCAGTATGTACCGATTCAGCCGCTCATCAAGGAAGCCTTTAAAATCCTCAAGTCGCTCCATGACAAAAAAGAGCATATTACCGGAGTACCGACCGGTTATCTCGAACTGGACAAGATTACCGCCGGTTTCCAGCCGGGAAACCTGGTCATTATCGCTGCCAGACCATCAATGGGGAAAACGACCCTTGCTCTCAACATTGTCCAGCACGCCAGCGCCGAGAGTAAAAAGAAGACTCCAGCCGTCATCTTCTCACTTGAGATGAGCAAGGAAGATCTGGTTATGCGCTTTCTGGCGTCCATCGCCCGTGTCGACCTGACCCGGATGCGCACCGGCCACTTTCTTGATACCGACTGGCCCCGCCTGACGAGAGCAGCGGGAGTACTCCATGATGCCAGGATTTTTATCGATGATTCTCCTGCCATCAGCGTTCTGGAACTCCGCTCCAAGGCACGCCGCCTGAAGAGTGAACATGATATCGGGCTTATCGTTATTGATTATCTGCAGTTGATGAAGGGGGGATCCAAATTTGAGTCGCGTCAACAGGAGATTTCCGAGATTTCCCAGGCTCTGAAGGCGTTGTCAAAAGAGTTGGGAGTGCCGGTCGTAGCCCTGTCCCAGCTCAACCGTGAGCTTGAAAAACGTGCCGACAAACGCCCGATGATGAGTGACCTGCGCGAATCGGGAGCCATTGAGCAGGATGCCGACGTGATCATGTTTGTCTACCGCGAGGCGGTGTACTGCGAACAGTGCCGCAAGCGCGACAGTTCCTGCACCCAGGGGCATGAACGAACCGCTGAATTGATTATCGGCAAGCAGCGTAACGGCGCAATCGGCACCGTCAACCTGGCGTTCTTCGGCGAGCATACCCGTTTTGAAAACCTGAGTGAACGCAGTGAATAGAATTTTTAATATCGTCGTAAAAAATGGAGGTCGGCTATGTCGGAGAATGTGAAAAAAGCATCCATGGGGGCAATACTCTCTGCCTGTAACATAATCGATGAAAATGATATCACTGCGGCAATGGAGGAGCAGAAGCGCAGTGGCGTACGTTTCGGTGAGGCTCTGATTAACCTGGGTATTGTCACACAGGAGGATATTGATTGGGCGCTTTCCAATCAACTGGATATCCCGTACATTCGCCTCAAGGTTGAAATGATCGACCCTGATGCGGTTCGGCTCGTGCAGGCGGCGACGGCGAGAAAATTCAACCTGATCCCGCTCATTAAAGCAGGAAACGAGCTGAGTATTGCCATCTCAGACCCGCTAAACAGAGAGGCAATCGAGGCTATCGAACAACAGACCGGCTGTCAGGTCAATATTTCTGTGGCTCTGGTTCGTGAAATTCGGGAAATGATCGCCGCCTGCTATGGAAGTAACGAAAATGAGCAGATGGGATTTGAATCCAGGGCATTTTCAGAAAAAGCTCTTGAGGTGATTAACAGCGATGTCAGCGGTGCAAAGCTGCTCGACTACCTGCTGATTTTTATTCTGCAGAATCGCCTTTCATCGCTATCAATGCAGCCAATGGGAAAATTCGTAACCATCAGCGGCAGACGGAGTGGCATTTCACGCCCGATAGGAACTTTGGCCGGCACCTATTTTCAGGATCTCACTAACAAGATTCTTAAAAGCATCGGCACATCTGCCGACGACGGGTCAAATTCCTACGGGCTACTGACGTTCAACTACCGCTCTCATGCCATCAACTTCCAGGTTGCTACCATGGCCGCCTGTGGCGGCGAGTACATCACCATCCGCCCGTCTGTAGCATCCACCGTTCCGGAGCGGCTCACAGATCTTCATCTTCCGGAACAGCAGGAAGTTGATTTTATCCGACTCTCCCACAAGCAGCAGGGCATCACCTTCTTTGCTTCGAGAGATGTCCGGGAACGCAATCGCTTTATCGATCTAATGCTGGAGGAGATTGATACCGACGGCAAAAACGTCATCATTCTCGGGGAGGGGCCGGGTAGACTGAGCAAACGCTTCCCGCGTATTCTTCTTCCACGAGATGAAACCGAACGTGCAACAGCGGTCATGCGAGCACTGGATCATGCCCCAGACATACTTGTTATTGAGGACGTCACCGAAGGCATGCCGTTTTCAGCCGCCTGCCGCGCGGCAATGCGCGGCAAACTGGTTCTGGCAGGGCTGGAAATCCGCGGAACCCGTAACGTCCTGCGCCATCTGTTGATGTATAAACAGCAGAATTTCTTTCTTCCGGTGTTCGTCAATGGCCTGGTCTCGTTTAAGGGGATTCAGATCCTCTGTAAGGAGTGCCGGAGAGATTGCGTTCCCCCGGGCGAGGAGCTTGCAGTAATGAACCTATCAACCAGCCCCGCATCGTTTTACCGCACCACTGGATGCGATGCCTGCGGCCACAGCGGCTTCAGCACCAGACTATTTCTAACCGACACCATCGTTTTTACCGATGAATTTCTTCATATTTTTGGACAGACAAACGACGTCACCGATCTGGAAAACCACCTCGAAATGACCGGTTACCACGGGCTTGACAAAGAGGGTCTGCGACTCCTGATGGCTGGAGACGTTTCACCTGAAGAATATATCGCCTCAGTTGTTCTTTAGTTACAAGAGGGAGGAAGCTCATGGCACGCATAGACGCACTTTTTAACATGATGAATGAGCAGGGGGCATCCGACCTGCACCTTTCCACCGGCAATCCGCCTATCTTTCGCCATCATGGCGAGATGGTGCGCCTTAACTTCAAAACACTGGGTCATGACGAACTTAAAACGATCCTGTTTGAAATACTCAGCGAAAAGCAAAAGGCCCAATTTGAGGAGACCAAGGATCTCGATTTTGCCTATGAAGTCCCTGGACTTGCACGTTTCCGTGGCAATATCATGATGCAGTACCGTGGTATTGCCGCCGTTTTCCGCATCATTCCCGCCAAAATTCTCTCTGCGGATGAGCTGGGGCTTCCGGAAGGGGTTCGCCGGATGACCGGCTTCAAAAAAGGGCTGGTACTGGTAACCGGGCCGACAGGATCGGGCAAATCAACAACTCTCGCCGGCATGATCGACCTGATAAACTCAACTCGGAAGGAGCATATCCTGACTTTTGAGGATCCGCTGGAGTTTATTCATGAAAACAAGCTTTCACTCCTGAATCAGCGCCAGATCGGCCAGCATACCGAAAGTTTTGCTTCGGCCCTGCGGGCGGCGCTGCGTGAAGATCCTGATGTCATTCTGGTTGGTGAGATGCGCGACTTGATAACTATTCAACTAGCCATGAGCGCAGCCGAAACCGGCCATCTTGTGTTTGGCACGCTGCACACCAGCACTGCTCCCAAGACGGTGGACCGGATTATCGATGTATTCCCGACAGACCAGCAGGAACAGGTCCGCGCCATGTTGTCCGAATCTCTAAAGGGTGTTGTCTGCCAGCAACTGCTTAAAACAGCCGAGGGGAAAGGGCGCGTTGCCGCCCTGGAAATAATGCTCGGCACTCCGGCCATCGCCAACCTCATTCGTGAGGGAAAGACATTCCAGATTCCCTCAATCATGCAGACCGCCAAGAAGGACGGCATGCAGTTGATGGATCAGCATCTGCTTGACCTTCTGAAAACCAAAAGAGTAAATCCGGAAGAGGCGTACCGATGCGCCACTGACAAGAAACAGTTTGAGCAATATCTGCCACCTGCATAGAATCGGGAGAATATAATGAACTTCAACCATTTTGACGAAAGCGGCCATGCGATCATGGTCGATGTTAGCGCCAAACAGCAGACTCTGCGGACAGCTACTGCAGCAGCAGAAGTGCGGCTCACACCTGCGTTGCTAACGGCCATCAAGGCAGGCGGCGTTGCCAAAGGCGACGTACTGGGAGTCGCCCGTCTGGCCGGCATCATGGCTGCCAAACGGACACCTGAGCTGATCCCACTTTCTCACCCGCTGGCTATCCATAGCGTCACAGTTGATTTCGAAATCAATGAAGCAGCGGGAGTGATTACGGCGATCTGTACTGTACGGGCATTCGAGCGCACCGGAGTCGAGATGGAGGCCATGACCGGGGCCAGCCTTGCTGCTCTGACGATTTATGATATGTGCAAGGGGAGTGATAAATCTATTATAATCGGCGAGATAAGGCTGCTGTTCAAAGAGGGGGGGAAAAGTGGCGTGTACAAGCGTGCAATGGCCTGACGCCCAAGAATTATGTCCTCATCACTAACGACAAAAGTACGCGTATGCGTTAACGACCTGATGCAGGTAAATTACGTCTATTTCCTGACGGGACCGGTGGGAAAAAACTTCCATCCGGACTTCAAGCCTGAATTGACTCCAAAGGAGATGCTTGAATTAGGCGTTTTTGGCGGGAAATATATGACTGACTGCAGATACGAGTTTCCGCCCGAGTGGTATGTCAATGCGAAACTTTGCCATGAACGTGCTGTACCCGAACTCAATTACTTCGGCGTCAATGCCTCAAAGCCTTTGTTCTACTGGCGGGAAAAGGGGTGGATTCATACCGATGACCCACGAGGCTGGTTCCAATGGTATTGCCGCTACTTCATGGGTAGAAGGTGTTCTGATGACGTCCGACAGATAAAAAGATGGAAGGCGATGACGCGGCATATAGCCCAGTTGAAGAAAAACTGTCCGGAAGGATATCTGGTGTGCCGCAGAAAACAGCGCCAGGCGCTTTTGCACTGGGCCTACGACAGTAGAAAAATCTGAATTGCCGCCTGCGCCGATTGGATGACGATTCCGCACCCTTTGGTACCAGCCCAAAGCTTTTCTTGACCGTATACAGTTGAATTGTTATAGTCGCGCCGCTTAATCCAATCAACCGTTTAACAGGATCAGTACCGTGCCTGACAGACTTGGCTCAATCCATACCACGTTGAACGGTATAGCCGTTGTGACTCTTTCCGGAAAGCCCATCGCCTCTTCCCGTGATCTTCTGGAGCATCTACATCGCCAGATAGAGACGATGGCAAGCACGGCGGATATCAAAGGCATCCTTTTATCCGGGTCGGGAGAAGGCTTTTGCCAATGTTCGCCAGAGAGCGCTTTATCTCCACAGACAGCGTCAAAATTGTCCGGCTTTGGCCAGAAAACAATGTTCAACCTTGAGAAAATCGGCAAACCGACCATCGCTGTCATCGAGGGTGAATGTGCCGGATTGGGTCTGGAAGTTGCTCTGGCCTGCGATTTTATCGTGGCGTCTGAGTCAGCCCGCTTCGGTTTTCCAGCTATAGCGACGGGACATATTCCTTTTTGTGGCGGCTCTCAAAGACTTGCCCGACTGGTAGGCAAATCAAAAGCAAAAGAATTGATCTACAGCGGCGACCTTATTAACGCTGAAGAAGCCTGCCGAATCAACTTGATAAACCGTCTCTATCCGGCTGGTGATGCTTTGACGCACGCAGAAAAGCTGCTCGAACATATCTGCACGCGGAGTGCAAACGCCATCCGCATCGGCGGAGAAGTTGTTAACGCCGGGTATGATATAGACCTGCAGACCGCATGCATGCTCGAACGGGATGCCTTTGCCCTCTGTTTTTCCAGCTTCGATCAGCGCGAAGGGATGCAGGCTTTTCTCGATAAGCGCGCACCCGATTTTAAAGGAGAGTGAGCAATGCCTCTGGAAAAGG
>Ga0247844_1008675_pt1 | contig 10916 bp, 12 predicted proteins | sample LaCtaG_FD_192421 | JGI IMG/M metagenome (GOLD analysis project Ga0247844, IMG submission 192421) | Freshwater microbial communities from meromictic Lake La Cruz, Castile-La Mancha, Spain - LaCruzMarch201714.5m_1 | ecosystem: Environmental > Aquatic > Freshwater > Lake | place: Spain: Castile-La...
AATGGGTTACTTACGATGATCAAGGGAAAAAATATAAGACAACCAACAGAGGAAAAAAATAGCGGGGCTTGAAAACTTATCGCAAAAAAAGATGGCCCAATTCCGGCTTATAGGGCGACTCTTCTTCCAATTCGGTGGGTGTGCAGCTATTGTTTCGATATGACAAGTAAGTTTTGGTTTTGGGTGGCAATCTGGGTCTCTATTATTTCGACAAGTGTAATTATTATTTCGGAGTTGACCTTCTCCGGTGGTTTTCCCGTTGGCATTCCATGGGCCGTTTTTGGATTCCTATTTGCGACATCATTTATTGCCATCTCATCAATTCTCGAAGGGGTCAAACGTCTAAAGTCGAATATTTTTCCAGGATTAGGTGGCATTCTTGTAGGGGCATTATCGCTATCCGCATGGTTGACTTTATTCCTTGACCAATTGCCATGTTTTCTCGGTGGCCAAGGCTGCTAGTTCGATTCGGCTAGTGCGCTTCCGGCTTATAGGGCGACTCTTCTTTTTCCTAAAGTTTGAATTCTGCCACGATCTCTTCACCCATTTTTTCGCCTGTTTCGACAAATCCAATCTTTTTGTAAAAATCCCCGGCATTACCTTCTGTTGGTGCCCAGCAAACTAGAACTCGAGCACAACCCATTTCTCGATATCGCGCTAAAACAAACTCAACTGCAAATTTTCCAATTCCACATCGCTGGTGTGACTTATCAACTAGCAATCTCCATAACCAAGGATCCTTTTGTTGCTCAGTTGGATCGGCACACATTATGAATGCAGCAGGCTCTGAGTTTCGTAGAACGCCTCGAATCCAAGGATGTGGTGCACCGTTCTCATAATCAGAAGGAGGGAAAAGTGCATCTGCAAAACTTTGTGCAACGGAAGCGACTAGATTTTTCTGGTTTTCACGGACATCTAACAAGAGAAATTCTTTTGCTCGAGTTTTAAGTTCTATCAACTCAAAAACATTCTCAGGTGTGGGCACTTGATTATGATGCCAATGTCAGGAATGAAAATCAAGATAGATCTGACTTATAGGGCGACCTTCTATATAATTACGGTATGGAAACAAGAGCCCTCTTAGTAATTGATGTCCAAAAAGATGTTGTTGCAAATGCCGTGAAGACCTCTGAGGTTATTGCCAACATAAATTCATTGATCTCAAATGCTCGCACATCGAATGTGCCAGTCATCTGGGTTCAGCATTCAGACGACTATTTGGTCAAAGGCTCAACTGGCTGGGAGATTGTCGATGAACTAAAACCTCTCCCTGACGATGTGCGAATCTACAAGACGCAGCCAAGTTCTTTTGCGGAAACAGATTTACAAGTGCAATTAGAAACTTTAGGTACAAAAAGTTTAGTTATTACTGGGGCCCAAACAGATTACTGCGTAAATGCCACATCAAATGCTGGCGTAGAACTTGGTTATCAAGTAACACTTGTAAGCGATGCCCATACGACCGAAGATTCAGATACAAAGACTGCCAACGACTTAATTGACGAGAAGAACTCAACATTTGCCCAGATAGGCGAGGTTCTTAAGACTTCGGAGATTTCCTTTACGAAGTAACAAACTCATAGACATTAGATTGTCAGCCTAGTTATGATCCTCCGTAGGAATTAATAAACGAAGGGCTTAATGTGTCTAATTTTCTAGCTGAAGCTATTGAGATCCAAGATGACTTAGTCGCAATTCGCCGACGCATTCATCAAGAACCAGAAATTGGATTAGACCTGCCCAAGACTCAAGCAAAGATTTTGGCTGCCCTCGATGGCTTAGGCCTTGAGATAACAACTGGAAAAGCACTTAGTTCAGTAACTGCCGTGCTTAGAGCTGGTAAGTCTGACAAGACCGTTTTATTACGCGCAGATATGGACGCCCTACCTGTTACTGAACTTGCTGATATTTCATATAAGAGTCAGATTGATGGTGCCATGCATGCGTGTGGTCATGACTTACATGTAACGATGTTAATTGGTGCAGCTAAATTATTGGTTAAGAACAAGTCACAGCTAGATGGTGATGTGGTCTTTATGTTTCAACCAGGCGAAGAAGGCGACGATGGTGCAGGGCACATGATTGCCGAAGGCGTGCTTACTGCAAGTGGCCGAAAAGCCGATCGAACTTACGGAATTCACGTTATGTCATCTGCAATTCCAACTGGAGTTTTCACCACTAAGCCCGGAACCATGATGGCTTCTGCCGATGAAATTCATGTAACTGTAGTTGGTATGGGCGGACATGGTTCACAGCCACATACTGCAAAAGATCCAATTCCAGTTGCAGCTGAAATGGTTAGCGCGCTGCAGTTATTGATTACTCGATCCTTTGATGCTTTCGATCCAGTAGTAATTACGGTTGGGCAATTCCATGCTGGTACCAAAGCAAACATCATTCCTGATACTGCTGAGTTTCAAGCAACAATTCGCACGTTCTCGCCCGAAAATAGAGATCGCATAAAGATTGAGGCAGCGCGTTTGTGCGAATCAATTGCGAAGGGCTACGGACTAAAGGCTGAAGTAAAGGTTGTCGAGCAATATCCAGTCACAGTAAATAACGATGAACAAGCGCAATTTGTTGGCAAAGTAGCCGCTGAACTCTTTGGAAATGAGAGTTTTATGGATATGCCACACGCAATTGCTGGAGCTGAGGATTATTCGCGCGTTTTAGAAGCAGTTCAAGGTTCATATGTTTTCCTTGGCGCATCGGTTGATCAAGACTTTACTAAGTCTGAAGTAAATCACTCACCTCGAGCTATGTTTGACGATGCCGTGCTGTATCGAGGAACTGCGCTGCTCAGTGAGTTGGCGGTTCGATCACTTCACGAAATGGGTTGAAAACTAAAGTTTGCCCAACTGATTTAAATTCCTGAAGCGTGGCCTTCACAACGAGGGTCTGAACCAAAAGCGTAAGTTTTGTTGGGCAATACCTGCATCAATTGCACAGATGAACCATGGCCCCATGCCGCGAGTAGCTTCACTTCGTGACCTTTAGCTCGCAATTCATCGATCACTGCACTTGAAACCCGGTTTTCAATTTCAAGAATTCCACTGCCAGTTTCTTCAGCAGAACTTTGGCCAGGGGCATTTAAGTGTTGCCACCTAGGTGCTTCGGTAGCTTCTTGCACATTCATTTTTAAATCAACAACATTAGTTATAAGTTGAAGATTGGTCTGTACTTGAATATTTGCACCAGGGGTTCCACCAACTAAATGCAGTGATCCATCTGGATTTACCGCAGTGAAAGCATTGAGAGTGTGAGCCGGGCGCTTTCCAGGCTCAACGATGTTGGGGGAAGTTGGATCTAAGGAGAAGCCAGTTAATCGATTGTTCAAAATAATCCCTGTTTCAGGTATTACCCACGAACTACCAAAACCATGGAATACAGATTGAATCCAGGAAACTGCATTGCCAGCGCTATCTGCAACTAAGAAATAAGTGGTGTCGCTACCTTCGCTGACGGGGGCTATATCTGTTGCTGCCTTTTCCATGGATATCTGTGCGGTGCGCTTATCAATGTTCTCTTTCGACAAAATCTTTGAGACATTAACTTCAATGAATTCAGGGTCAGCCAGAATTGCGTTGCGATCAGCAAAACCAGCCTTCTTTGATTCAACACCAATGTGAATACGATCTGTCTCACTCATAGTTGCCAGATCAAAGCGTTCATTGATCAGCAGTTCTTCCATCAAGATCATTCCTTGTGTTGGAGGAGGCTGACCATAAATTGTTAAGTCGCGATACTTAATTGATAGCGGATCAAGAACTCGAGTTGTGTGTGCCTTTAGATCTTCGGCACTGAACCAACCATCAGAGCCGCTGACAAGTTGTTGAGCAATTCTTCCTTCATAGAATGCGCCACGACCACCTGATGCAATTTCGCGTAATGATTGAGCGAGATTCTTTTGGACAATTAAATCGCCAATCTTTGCATTTACATCGACGCCTAAATCTTTAAACAACGAAGTATCTGGAACGAGAGCTAAGTGGCCAGCAATTCGTTTTATGAAACCAGTGTTTGCCGGGAAACCATTTTCAGCATAATCAATGGCTTGTTCTAACAACTTGGCCATCGGCAGAGTTCCATAGCGCGCATGTGCTTCAAACCAAGTTGAAACTAAACCCGGAACTGTTCCTGACTTGTATCCATGTAACGGAATTTCTTTGCCATAAGCAGCAGGAGTTGCCCCATGTGGCGCTTCTCCGCTTCCGTTAAATGCGAGATTACTTTTCGTGGCGGCATGGTGAGTAACTAAAAACGCGTCTCCACCTAAATGTGAAGCGCCTGGTTCGACCACACAGATCACAGCACTTAGTGCAATAGCAGCATCGATAAATGAGCCACCTTGTTTCAATATTGAAATTGCAGCGCTAACGGCTAATGGCTGGCTCGCAGCAGCGCCACCATTCTTGGCATAGACAACACTTCGGCCCTTTTGCATTCGTGAACTCTGGCTTATTTTTAGATGGAATACAAGAACAGCGAAGACTTTAAGAAGAAATAGCGGCTATTCGTGGCTTAGTACTTAGCTAGCAACTCTTTCATCTTGGATATTTCTGATTGCTGATCGCTTATGATCGAAGCGCTTAGATCTGCGACATCTTTGTTCTTGGAAGCTGCCACGTCTTGGGCCATAACGATTGCACCTTCATGATGCTTAATCATGCCTTGCAAGAAAAGACGATCGAATTCTTTATCTTTTGCTTCGCGTAAGTCGGCGAGTTCGCTTTCACTCAACATTCCATCCATCATGTGACCAGTATGAGTTGAAGTTTTAACTCCGGTCCAACTCTTCATCAATGCGATCTCAGGGGATTGCGCATCCTTGATTTCCTGAGCTAGTTGTAAGACTTCAGGGTTTGTCGTGTTTAGCAGAGCTATTTCAGACATTTCGATCGCTTGTTCATGATGAGGGATCATCATTTCAGCAAAGGCAATGTCATCTGAACTGTATTCGGAGTTTGATTGTGTCTTGGTTGCACAACCTGAAAGTAGAAGGCTGCCGATCAATACTAAAACCAGTTTTTTCATCTGCTCACCTTTACTAAGAATTGTTTTGGAGTCGAACTTTACCGAGAATTGCTATGCCGCGACTCAGTGATTGCGATGGCTCGCTCTAAGGGCTACAAACATTTATGGCAAGGAATCAGAGGGCGAAAATTCGATTCGGTCGTTGATCCCGAGGTTAAGGTTTCAGTGGTCTTTGGCGATGCCGATTTAACGCTGCCAGAGGAATTAGCTCAGGAAAAGTCCGTTCTACCGAAACATGCGAAGTGGATTCGAGTGCCAAATTGTGCTCATGTCATTATGTGGAATCACCGCGAGACTACGATCAAGCTAATAAAGGAAACTGCTGGGGTATAGATTGCAGATGCGATTGATTCGCATTTTTACATGTCTGAGTCTTTATCCTATATTTCTGCCTAATGCATTTATATTTAGTAAGTGTTTTTAGCGGAAAGGTGGTCATGATGTACTTCACTAAACGTCGCGTAATTGACTACTGCCGCATCAATAGCACCAGCTGCTGATTTTCATATTCTTTTTAGCTCTTCAAAATTTTTGCTGTAATAATTCAGATTATTCATATCAAACTAACAGAGGAAAACTATGTTTAAATCAAAGAAGTTAATTATCGGAGCAGTTGTCTCTGGTCTTTTAGTAACGACAGGCGTACTACCTGCAGAAGCTCGTCCAAAGAATTTAGCTCGCGCCGTTGCACAACCCGATTGGCTAGAGCAGAACATCGATAATCCAAAGGTGCGAATCATCGAAGTTAGCACTGAACCAGGAATCTACGAGCGTGGTCACATTAAGAATTCGGTTAAGTTGGTTTGGCATACAGATCTTGTTGACACAGTAAATCGCGACATCATTAGCCAAGCCAAGTTCACAGCACTTGTCCAAAAGGCTGGCATCGATGAGGACACCACCGTTGTTCTCTACGGTGATAAGAACAACTGGTTTGCAGCCTGGGGCGCCTGGATCTTTAACATCTATGGTCAAAAAGATGTTCGAGTTCTAGATGGCGGCCGAGTTAAGTGGGAAAAAGATGGCCGTGCGCTAACAACTGCCGTACCTACGTTTAAGGCTGGCAACTTCGTAGCAAAAGCTGCTGATAAGAATCTACGCGCCACCTTATCTAGAGACGTATTGCCAGTTGCGAAAAAAGAACGCAAAGCAACTTTGATTGACATTCGCTCTGCAGATGAATTCAGCGGAAAGATTTTCGCTCCAGCCGGATTCCAAGAACTAGCTGTTCGCGCTGGCCACATTCCAGGGGCAATCAATGTTCCATGGGGATTAAATGTTAATTCTGACGGCACATTTAAAACTGTGGCAGAACTTAAGAAGCTATATGCAGATAAAGGTGTAACTGGTGCTGACCAGATTATTACTTACTGCCGTATCGGCGAGCGTTCATCACTTACTTGGTTTGTGCTAAGTGAGATTCTTGGATTCAGTCGAGTTAAGAATTACGACGGATCATGGACGGAATATGGCAATTCAGTTGGTGCTCCAATTAGTAATCCTGCCGGCACAATCTGGGGATCACTCTAATTTCCTCGCTAAACATCAAGAGCAGCAGCCCCGTTAACCCCGGGGCTGCTGATTCTTTGTGGAGTAAAAGAGAGAAAATCCGTACTGCAATCTCTTTTGCGGTTATCACTGCCCTTCTGGGAGTTGCATTTATTCTCTCTTCAAATCTAGAGAATTCAACTGCGCCAATTTCGTTGCTAATCGGTATGAGCTTGGGACTATTGCTAGAACGTGGCCGCTTCTGTTTCTTCTGTATTTTTAGAGATGGAATCGAAGATAAAAACACGACGCCTTTTCTCTCGGTATTAGTTGCTATCGCAGTTGGCTCAATTGGCTACACCATTATTTTTGGACAATTCTTACCTGATACCAGTACCGATCGTTTGCCACCTGTAGCGCACATTGGGCCAATCAGTTGGGTGCTTGCGCTCTCTGCTTTTGTATTTGGAATTGGCATGGCGTTATCTGGTGCATGCATCAGTGGTCATCTATATCGACTCGGTCAAGGTTACTTGCGTGCAATCCCCGCACTTATCGGCACGTTAATTGGCTTGGTACTAGCTTTTCTCACTTGGAATTGGCTTTACTTGAATGCAATTTCAGATGCCCCAACTATTTGGCTGCCTCACTATGTTGGATATTCCGGCGCACTTTTGATCACACTCGGCGCACTTCTTCTATTGGCTATCTTTGCGATTAAAAAGGGCACCAATTCTGAACCGATTAGAAGTGTTCCAAACACTTCTCTTTCATTGGGTTCAACGCTTAAGAACTTAATTACCCAGCGGTGGAGTCCAATTTCAACAGGAGCGATCGTAGGTTTAGTCGGCACTATTGCCTATTTACGCGTTGAGCCACTTGGCGTTACTCGCCAGCTCAGCACGACAGCTCGTACTTTTATGGATGACAATCAGATAGGTGCAGATACTTTATTTGGCTTAGACAAAGTGGCTGGCTGTATCGCAGTACTTTCTGAAACCATCACAAATAATGGTTGGTTAGTAATCGGCATCGTTGGCACATCATTTGCCGCAGCTCTAGCTGGCGGCCGATTTAAGTTCTCAAAACTCACCGTAACAAATAGTTCTACGGCACTATTAGGTGGCGTGCTTCTTGGTTGGGGTTCAATGACTTCACTAGGTTGCACCATCGGAGTTCTACTATCTGGCACTCAAGCATTTGCGTTATCTGGTTGGGTTTTCTTTGCCTTTGTATTTCTCGGTAGCTTTGTTGGAATAAAGTTAAAGTTTCACACAACGGGTTGAATAGATAGTTTGTTACTCCGAGTAAGAAATTTTTAGGCCATACTTTCACCACGACTGTTTGGTAGTAACTGGGACTTGGTTAATAACCAAGTCTCTTTTGCTTTTCCATGCCGCTCTATCTATGGACAAAAATGGGGCACTTTGGCAGGATCCACCTATGACATTTAGATCTCCTATCTTCGAACTCAGCCACACTTACATTGATGACGCTGCCGCCCTTAGCCCCATGGACTGCACCTACTTGGGCAATGGCCTCAATCAAGACAAGCTTGATGATTTCTCAATCGCCGGCGCCCAGAAGTCTGCTGATCTAACTAAGGCAACACTGGCAAAGCTCGTTGCCCTAAAACCAATAGATGAGATCGATCGAATTGCTCAGACTGTTATGCAAGAGCGCCTTGAGTCCGGCCTAGCCCTACACGAGAGCCAAGAATCATTCGTGCTCTGGAACGTGCTGACTTCACCACCGTCTAATGTGCGCTCTATTTTTGAATTAATGCCAAAAGCAACTGATCAAGATTTCGACAATATCGCTAAGCGTTTAGCTGCAGTCGATGGCGCATACAAGTCTTGGACTGGCGCGATCATGGAAGTTGCTAAGAACGGCAAGACAACTGCGCAACGTCAGGTGCGTGGAGTTATCGAGCAACTTGAAAGCTATGCCAATGGTGGCTTTAGCGCGATGTGCAAAAACTTTGATGCAGATGGCAAGTATCCAGCGATGCATGCCAACGCAAAGCTCGCTGAAAAAGCCGCAGCCGAAACTGCAAGCTTCTTGAAGAACGAATACCTTCCTATTGCAACCCCAAATGACGCAGTTGGCGCAGATCGCTACGCGGTTTGGGCGCGCTACTTCACTGGTGCAAAGTTAGATCTTCGCGCAACATATGAATGGGGCATGGCAGATCTCAAAGCGATCAACGCACGCATGTGGGAGATTGCCGAACAAATTAAGCCTGGTGCTAAAACACTTCGCGAAGTTGCCGATCACTTAGATCACGATCCTAAGTATGTAATCAAGGGTGCCGAAAATGTTGTTAAGTACCTACAAGATTTCACCGATGCCGCAATGGTGCGCATGGATGGCGAGTACTTTGATATTGATGATCGCATCAAGATTTGCGAAGCGCGTTTAGCCCCTGAAGGCAGCGCATCTGCTCCTTATTACAACCCACCATCTGAAGACTTATCTCGCCCGGGCACAACCTGGATTCCAATGTTGGGCAAAGACGAAGTCAGCAGCTGGCATTTAGTTTCGACCTGGTATCACGAAGCTGTACCGGGCCACCACTTGCAATGTGCAACTGTTGCGATTGAAAAAGATCGCCTCTCACGTTTTCAGATAAATGCAGCCTGGATTAGTGGTTATGGTGAAGGTTGGGCACTCTATGCCGAGCGCTTCATGAATGAACTTGGCGCCTTTGATGAACCAGGTATCGAAATGGGCTATCTATCAGCACAAGCATTGCGTGCAGCCCGCATCGTTGTAGATATCGGAATGCACCTTGGCTACACCGATTTCGATGGCAATGTTTGGAACGCCGAATCTTCACGCAAACTTCTAAACGAACAAGCTCTGCTTGACGAAGACCATTCACGTAGCGAAACAGATCGCTACTTAGGTTGGCCGGGCCAGGCCATTTCTTACAAGGTAGGCGAGCGCGTCTGGATGAAAGCCCGCGAAGATGCCAAGGTGCGTTTAGGTTCTGAATTCTCACTCAAGAAGTTCCATAGCTATGCGCTAAAGATTGGCCCAATGGGTCTTGATCCATTCGCCGTAGAGCTTGCTAACTGGGATGGAAAGTAAGTTAGACCTTTAAAATGAAATTTCTTATCTCGGTAATCGATGACCTATCTAATTCGGGCACCCCTGCTGAAATGGTTGAGATTGATAAGTTCAATAATTACCTACGAGACAATGGTCATTGGTTCTTTGCGTGGGGGTTGCATGCGCCTGAATCAGCGACCGTTATTGATAATCGCAAAGGCGCTAACTTAAGCACTGGCAAGCCACTCTTTGATGCGAAAGAGAATTTCAGTGGGCTTTGGATTATTGAAGCAGCAGATGCGCAAACTGCCCGTGAATTAGCTTTTGCTGCGTCAAAAGCCTGCAACCGAAAAGTTGAGTTGCGCCCCTTTCACTAATTACTTCGGTGGGCCCGCTCGTAAGAAATAGGGTCTAGCGCGTCTAGGTTGATTACATCCATTTTGTTCACCGCCAGAATGTCAGCGATTTGTGCGCGATGTTCAATGCCGTGATTAACGGTTTGGGCAACAATTGTTGTATTTAGAAATGAAACCGTTTTTTCATAGCGAACGAAGGTCAGAAGCTCTTCTGGTTTATCTATCCAATTAAGAAATGCCTCATCATTTTTAAGTGACTGAGCCGCAAGTGCTTTCATGCCTTCAGAAGTAAGTGGAAATGGCGTTTCGGCAGGTGCATCTTCTTTTTTCAACCGGGCAAGAAGACGAGATTGCCCCATCACGATGTGGTTAGCGATAGCGCCAACAGTCCACTCTGGATTCCACGCTGAATATGAAAGTGCTTCTTCTGGAAGTTCGCTGAGCTGGGTAAAAACGGAATGGTTTGCCCAAGCCATGTGCTTATAAAGTCTCAATAATGAAGGATCAGTCATGTCGCAAATCCTAGTTCTCAAGATTGTTAAGGTTCAAGAGAGTTCCATTTATCGCGCTAAATCTCATATTTTGAGGGGAAAAAGGCTATAAATTGCACTTCTGCTCAACTCCTTTAGAATCCTTATATAACGATCAAAGTATTGAAAGGTCATCTCATGTCTGATTCAGGAAAATGTCCAGCACCTCACGGCGCAAACACCACAGCTGATTCCGCTAACGAATATTGGTGGCCAAAGAGCCTTAACTTAGAAATCCTGCATCAACATGACACCAAGACCAATCCGCTTGGTGCTGACTTTGATTATTTAGAAGAGTTAAAGAAATTAGATATTGCAGCACTTAAGAAAGATATGCATGCGCTGATGACAGATAGTCAGAGCTGGTGGCCAGCTGACTGGGGTCACTACGGCGGGCTAATGATTCGTCTTTCATGGCACGCAGCTGGTACCTATCGCGTTGCCGATGGACGTG
>Ga0247844_1008685_pt1 | contig 10911 bp, 6 predicted proteins | sample LaCtaG_FD_192421 | JGI IMG/M metagenome (GOLD analysis project Ga0247844, IMG submission 192421) | Freshwater microbial communities from meromictic Lake La Cruz, Castile-La Mancha, Spain - LaCruzMarch201714.5m_1 | ecosystem: Environmental > Aquatic > Freshwater > Lake | place: Spain: Castile-La...
GCCGGCTGTATCAATTCATCTTCTTCCCTGGTCTGGGGTCGGCGCGCAGCACGCGCAGCCTGCGCGGTGATCGCCACGGCACCGATGGAGCCCAGCTCCGCGGGGGCATCGTCCCCGTGGAGCGGACCCACGCCATTGGCCGCTGAAGGGCATGTTGCGCGCCAACATGAAGGGGGGGCCGCGCAATCCGCACCCGGCCGTGGCAGGTTGCCGGTGGCCCACCCGGCACGCGCCGAGGTGGCGCCTGTTCGCGGCAGTGTCGTGGCCGCGCTGAAAGCCGTCCGCGCTGCTGGTATGCTGTTGTCAGGCGCCGGTTCGGCGTGAAACTCGGGAAATGAAAGGCAAAGGGCTCCATGTCCTCCGCGGCGAACCAGGAAAAGACATCCGACGGCCGACAGTTTGCCGCAGCATCGGCGCACGCCCTCAACAACGTCCTTGCGGTGCTGTACGCGGCGTCCAGCCACCTGGAGTCGCCGGGCGACCCGCGCTCGCTCGAGCGGGCTCGGCGCGCCGTCGACGACGCGTGCGCCGACGCGCTGGCCCTGAGCGCAGCGCTGAGCCTGCTCTCACTGGGGCCCCAAGATGTCTTGGAGGTTCCTGCGGGAACCCAGGTGCTCGATGCCCAGGACATCGAACGCATCCTTGACACGCTGGAAACGGCATCGCGTGCAACGGTGTCGAAAACCGGGCTTCCGCAAGGTGCGCTTTCGGCCTCTCTGGACCGCGACACCCTGCAGTCGGTGCTGGTCTGCGCCGCAGCGGCCTTGCGGCGCTCCGTGCGCCGCGATGCACCGCTGCACTGCGACGCGACGTTCGTCGGCGGACACGAAGGCGGTTTGGCAGAGCTGGTGTTCGAGCTGCGAAGCGTGGCGCCGGCGCACGCGGCGTCTGCGGGCTCTTCGCGCCACCCGTGTGCAATGGCAATCGAACACATCGCCACCTTGCTGCCCACCCTGGGTGCTCAGCTCGATCTGTCGACGCCCGGAGCCGCCAGCATCCGGCTGGAAGCCACCAGCGAACTGAGCGACCCGTCTCAGAGCCGGCGACCATGACGCAGACCGTGGCGGGGTCGCCATTCATCCTGGTGGTCGAGGACAATCCGGTCGTCGTTGAGCTGGTAAGCCGTACCCTGCGGCTGTCGGGCTATCACGTGAAGGTTGTCGCCACCCGGGCGCTCGTGCTGGAGCAGTTGGCCGGCGGCGACTGCGCCGCGATCGTGCTTGACCTCGGGTTGCCGGGCGACGACGGCATCCAGATAGCGCGCGTGGTTCGCGAGCGCAGCAATGTGCCCATCCTGATGCTTACCGGGCGTGCGGGAATCCACGAGCGCGTGGCCGGCCTGGAGGCCGGCGCGGACGACTACCTGGTCAAGCCTTTTGCCCCGGAGGAACTGATCGCAAGGCTGCGTGCGGTGCTGCGGCGCATGTCCAAGCCCAGGACCGACGGCGAACAACTGCGCGAGCTTGCGTTGCGCCTGGGTGGAACACGCGTGGACCTCGCCACCGGCGAGGCGCGCGGTCCAAGCGGAAGCGCGCGCCTGACCGGGCACGAATTGCGGCTGTTGCGGGCGCTGGGGCGCACCGATGGCCCGCTGGGCCGTGCGGCGGCGTACCGGGAGATCTTCAAGCGCGAATGGGACCCGCAGGACCGTAGCCTCGACGTGCACGTCGCCAACCTGCGCCGCAAACTCGAGGCGGTGAGCGCGGCTGGCGGCCTGATCTGCACGGTACGCGGGGAGGGCTATGAGTTGCGCAGCCCGTGCGTGGTGGAGACGGCTGCACTGCAGCCCTGAGGCGCGGCGCCTCCATTGCCGGTCGGTGACAGGCATTGCCCCCAGGCCGGCGCCGGTGTCATGCAGCGCCGGCTGCTCGGGCCAGGCCCAGCAGCTTGTGCATCATGCCCAGGAGCTTCGCGCGGTGGATCGGCTTGGTCACGTAATCGTCTATCCCGGCACCGATGCAGCGCTCGCGCTCGCCGAGCATGGTGTGTGCTGTCAGGGCGATCACCTTCAGCCCCGCCAGAGCGGGAGTGGCCCGGATCCTGGCGATCGTCTCGAACCCGTCCATCTCGGGCATCTGTATGTCCAGCAGCACGATGTCGTAGCGCCCACCCCCGGCCAGCCGCTCCAGGGCCAGCCGGCCGTTGTCGGCGAAAGTCACCAGAGCACCCTGTTCGCGCAGCATCTCCCCGACGATCTCCTGGTTGAGTTCGTTGTCCTCCACCACCAGCACCTGCACACCACACAGGCCCTGCGCGGGCGGCGCGGGCCGGCTGCCCTGATCGCGCGGTCGCGCCGCCGCAGGGTCGCCCGGTTCGCGCAGGCCAAAGCGGGCGGTGAAGCGAAAATCGCTGCCGCGCCCGGGTTCGCTGGAATCGAGCCACAGTTTGCCGCCCATCAGCTCGACCAGGGCCGTGCTGATAGACAGCCCCAGGCCCGTCCCACCGTGCTTGCGCGTGATCGAGGAATCGCCCTGGGCGAAGGCTTGGAATATCTGCTCGTCGAACCGCGACTCGATGCCCAAGCCGGTATCGCGCACGGAGAACTCCAGGTCGACGTCGCTGCCGCGCACCGGACCGCACCGAACTCCCAGGGTGATCTTCCCCGCAGCGGTAAACCTGGTAGCGTTTCCCACCAAATTGATCAGCACCTGCAGCAGGCGCAACGTATCGCCGCGCAGCCGCTGTGGCACATCGGGCTCAAGCTCGACCTCGAACGACAGTCCCTTGGTGCGCGCGACCGAGCCTGCAACTGTATTGAGCATCGCCAAGGTGTCGGAGAGCTCGAAATCTTCCTGCTGCAGGCTGATCATCTTCGCGTCCGCCTTGGAGAAATCGAGGATGCCGTTGACCAGCCTGCGCATCAGCAGCCCGGATTCATGCGCCTTGGCGACATAGTCGCGCTGCTTCTCTCCGAGTTCGCCTTGCAGGCACAGTTCGCAGAAGCCGAGAATGGCGTCAATCGGCATGCGGATCTCGTGGCTCATGTTGGCCAGGAATTCAGACTTGCCGCGAAGCGCCGTTTCCTGGAGGTCGCGCGCCGCCTGCTGCTCGCGCTCGGCCCGCTTGATCTCGCTCACGTCCTCCAGGATCCACAACGTGGAGGCGACTCCCTGCGCGGCTGGCATTTCCCGCGAAGAAAGCTTGGCGTTGAAAACGCTGCGATCGCGCCGGTGCAGGTCCCACTCGATGACTGCGCGCTGGCGGGCCTCGAGCAACGGTTTGGCCATCTTCTCGAAGCGCGCGTAGTCCCCGGGGGAGGCGAACATCTCGGCGACCTCCCGGCCCACCAGCGCCGACGGCAGGTCCCAGCCCAGTATCCGCGCTGCCACCGGGTTGGCATGGACGATCCACTCCTCGCCGGTGATGAGAATGCCCATCGGCGAGTTGTCGAAGATCAGCCTCTGCTCATCCAGGCGCGTCTTGGTCTCGGCCCGTCTTATCTTCTCCTCGGTGATGTCTTCGGCCACGGTCAGCAGACCCTTGAGCGCCGAGTGCACATCACGCAGCGGCACCCTCAGGCTGCGCAAGACCCACTCGCCCATCAGGGCCTTGAGGTCCTGGTCCACGCCGGCGCTGAATTCCTCCCGCACCGGGGTGAGCTGGCTCAGCGCAGCGCGGTCCAGCGTGGAAAAGGTTTCGGCGACCCGCGTCGGGAACAGGTCGAAGTCGGTCTTTCCGCGCAAGCCCTGGCGCTCGATGCGGAAGAAGTCGGCAAAGTTCTGGTTGACAAAAAGATAGCGCCCGACCTCGTCCTTGAGGCAGATCAGGCCCGGGGAGTTGTCGATGATGGCCTGCAGTTCGTTCCTGGAGCGCACGATCTCCTCTTCGCCCGCCTTGCGCGAGGAAACGTCGAGCAAGGAGATGCACAACCGTTCGGCCTCGCCGCGCGCGCCCTCGAGGCGGGCTACCGTCAACCGGGCCGGAAAGACGCTGCCATCGCGACGCACACCCTCCACCAGGGCTGCCGGGTCCACGATGGTCTGCAGGCTGCCGGTCATACCTGCCTCCCCGGCGCTGTCGCAGCGCAGCCGCAGCAGCAGATCGATGGTGTGTCCGTGCAGTTCGACCGGACTCCACTGGAACAACTGCTCGATCTCGTCGTTGCAGGAGACGATCACCCCGTCGCTGTTGGTAACCAGCAAGCCGGCGGCGCCGGTCGACGCCACCATTTTCAGGAACGCCTCCATCTGGTGGACGCGCGTCAGCATCCCCGCCAGTCTTTCCGCTTCGACCAGCTCGATATCAGCCACGCGCAGCCCTTCCGAAATTGCCGATGCACTCTCCGACGGCCCAGCGTGCCGCGCCGCAGGCGGGCTCCACCACTGCCGCCGGCTCGCACAGTCGCTCGTCGAGCAGCGCCAGCAAGCCGCTCCAACGCTCGACAGCAAGCCCCGTCACCGCAGCCATGGCCAATCCATCAGGAGTTTCGATACCTTCTTTGCCGCCATCCGGTGCTTGTTGCGCCATCTGTCGCTTCGCTGGTGTTTGGCCTCGGCCCATTTCTGGAGCGACCTGCGCGGCGATAGCTGCGACATATCCCCTGGCAAAGCGCCCGGCATGAACGGGTTGCCGGCCGATTCGACCTGCTGGATCAATTGCGGGCGCCACCAGCAGACACGCTCTCCGTTGATCTTCATTGCAACCAGCCCGCTGACCTGCTGCGCGAACGCCTGAGCTTGCGGCGGCAAGCTGCTCAGGTGGTCGGTGGTGACAAGAGGCCACCACGCCTGGTTCGATTGTCCCCAAAATCCACCCCCCTTTGCTGTTGTTGCGACCGCCAAAGCCCGCTGCGCCATGGGCCTCACCAACCCGTGCCTGATCGCGGATCCCCGCACGACGAATCGACGCCCATGCCACACGGACTCTAGCCGCACCGGCGCGAGAGCCGGTTAAGAAGAGTTAAGCCAGCAGGGCCTGGGTTAACACTTCTTAACTTGGTGGGCTCTCCCCGGCCATTCCAATGTTTACACTAGTTTGCAGGATCAAAGCAACGACCATGCGTCGACGTATCGCGGCTCACTTATCCGGCACGGCCGGGCCATCACAGGCCCGACCCGCTGATCCTTGCGCCGCCGCCCACCTCTCGAACCTGCTCCAGCGCATCGGCCGCGGCGCCGCGGCGCTGCTCGCCGGCCTCGGTGTGGCCCTGCTCGCGGCGTGCGCGAAGGAGGTGCCGCAGACGATCCGCATCGGCATCAACAGCTATCCTGCGTACGAGCTGCTCTACCTGGCCCAGGAAAAGGGCTTTTACCGCCAGGAGGGCGTGGATGTGAAGATCGTCGAGTTTTCTTCGCTCTCCGACGTCACGGCGTCCATGGCAAACGGGCAGATCGACGGCGCGGCAACCACCCTGGTCGATCTGGTCCTGATGCAGGCCCGCTACGGCATCGGCGCGCGGGCGGTGCTGGTGATCGCCTATTCGGCCGGGGCCGACATGCTGCTGGCGCGCGCGCCGATCGGCGGCCTGGCCGACCTGCGGGGCAAGACGGTCGGGCTGGAGATCGATTCGCTGGGCATGCTGGTGCTCGGCCGCGCACTGGAGGCAGCGGGCCTGGCACCCACGGACCTCAAGCTGGTCAACATGGACCAGGCCAGCGGCGAGCGGGCCCTGGCTGGAGGCCAGATCGACGCCCTGGTCACTTACCCGCCTTTCGCGACCCGCCTACTGGCGAACCCGACCCTGCGCAAGCTGTTCGACACCTCCTCGGTTCCCGGCGAGGTGATCGACGTTCTCGCATTTTCCGATGCGCTGATCGATGGCCGCCCCGAAGATGTGCGCCGCATCGCACGCGCCTACACCAGGGCCCAGGAGTTCCTGCGCGCGGAGCGGGCCGAGGCGCTGGCCATCATGGCACGACGCGAAGATATCGAGGTGCAGGAGTTCGCCGCAGCGCTCGAGGGCGACATGCGGCTCCTGGGCGAGAGCGACCAGGCACCCTATTTCGCCGATGCCGGCCTGATCGACCAGCAACTGAGCCGGGCCCACGCGTACCTGCGCTCGGCCGCTCGCATCGACCGCGATGGCCACGCTGCCCTGGGCCAGCTCCGGGTGCAAAGCGCCTGGCGCGCAAAGCACCTGGGGCGCTGAAACATGGCCTATTCAGCCAGTGGGCAGAAATTGTGGCAGCGCGTTGTCGACTGGGCGCCATTGCGCAGCGCGACGCTTGTCCCCATGCTGGCGCTGGGGCTGTTCCTCGCCGTGGCGGTGGCGTTGCTGGGTTCGCAGCGGGTGCAACGCATGCTGGAGGCCGACCTGGACGCACAATCCGTGCGAATCGCTGGCGTGGTGGCCGCCGCCGCTCAGTCCGCCTCCCACCACGACGGTGAATTGCAGCGGTTGGTGTCCGCGGTCGCTGCGGACAGGCAGTTCCAAAGCATCGCCGTCATTTCCGGCCAGCCCGCGCGGGTGATCGCCGCCTCGCGAAAGGTCTGGGTGGGCATGAGCGCGCCAGAGCCGGGATCGGGCGAACTCGCGGACCTGTTTCGCCATGGCCCCCAGCAACCCGGCTCCAGGCAGCCGACCGAGGTTGTCGGGAGCCATGCCGGATTTGGCAGCGCGCGCTTCTACCTGTTCGAGGGAGCTTCGCGGGTCCCAACGGCCGCAGTCGTGGTGGTGCACATGTCGGACGACAGGCTGCTGTCCACCGCGGGACTGTTGCGCAGCCGCCTCTTGCTGGCGCTGGTGCTGCTCGGGGCCGCCTTCGCAGGTATCAGCGTGTTGTTGACCGCGCGACGGATCATGGCACCGTTGGCCCGCATATCCGGCGTTCTGGCGGCGCGCCAGCAGGGGGACACGGCGGCGCGCGTGCAGCTGTCGGCCCATGATGAGCTTGACAAGCTCGGCTCGGCGCTGAACCGCTCGTTCGATGACATCGACGCGCTGACGCAGGCGCGCGCTGAGCACGACCGGCGGACCGCCGAGCTGTTCAAGGCGCTGCGCGAAAGCGAGGAGAGTTTTCGCCTGCTGGTGGATGGCGTGGCCGACCATGCCATCTGCATGCTGGACCTCGAGGGGTTTGTCGTGAGCTGGAATGTGGGGGCAGAACGCATCAGCGGCTATAGCGCCGACGACATAGGCATGCTCCACTTTTCTGTCTTCAATACGGCCGAGGACGCGGCTGGCGACACGCCGACGCGAAAGCTCCAGGCCGCCGCCAGGATGGGCAAGTACGAAGAGGAGTCGCTGCAAGTGCGCAAGGACGGCTCCGTTTTCTGGGCCAGCGTGGTTATTTCGGCGGTTCGCGATGAGCAGGGGCGTCTGTGCGGTTATTGCAAGATCACCCACGACCTGTCCGAGCGCAGGCGGATCGTTGAATCGGCCCGACTGGCGGCGAAGCGCTTCGAGGACCTGGTCCAGAACGCCACGGTGGGCATCTGGGTGTTCCAGGATCAAACGCTCGTCCTGGCCAACCACGCGGCGCGCTGCCTCCTCGGCGAACCCGACCCTTTGGCTTCATCGGAACGTTCCTTTCTCGACCGGATCCATCCCGATGACCAGGACGACGCGGCGCGGCTGCTGGCGCGCCATGCGGACGGCAAGGACATGGGGGGAATTCACCAGTTGCGCTTTTTGCGGGCCGACGGGAGCATGCTGTGGCTCGAGGTAGCCGGGGTGGGAACCAATTGGAACGATCGCGATGCGACGCTGTGGTTCGGCACCGACATCACCAGGCGCAGGAACGCCGAAGAGCAGTTGCGCGAGGTGCAGAAGTTCGAGGCGATCGGCCAGCTCACGGGTAGCCTGGCGCACGACTTCAACAACCTGCTGGGCATCGTGGTGGGCAACCTGGACGAGATCGGCGAGGACCTGCCGGCGGCTGGGCGCGTGCGCCAGCAGCACAAGGCGGCGCTGGATGCGGCGCTGCGCGGGGCCGAGGTGACGCGCTCCCTGCTGGCAGTGGCGCGGCGCCAGCCGCTGGAGGTCCAGACCTACGACCTGAACGCGCTGGTGGTGGAGATGCTGCCCCTGCTCAACGCCTCGGCCGGCTCGGCGGTGAAGGTGCTCTCGCAGTTTGCGCCCGGCTCGATGATGGCGCGGCTCGATGCCGGCGGGCTGAGCAACGTGGTGCTCAACCTGGCGATCAACGCGCGCGACGCGATGCAGGACACGGCGGGCGAGCGCGTGCTGACGCTGCGCACGCGGCGCGAGCACATTGCGCCGGGCGCAGGCGCTCAGGCGCTCGCGCCGGGCTGGTACGCGGTGCTGGAGGTCTGCGACAACGGGCACGGCATGAGCCAGAGCGTGCGCGAGCAGGCGTTCGAGCCGTTTTTCACCACCAAGGAGCGCGGCAAGGGCACCGGGCTGGGGCTGGCCATGGTGTACGACTACGCCACGCAGCTCGGCGGCACCGCGCAGATCGAAAGCGCCCAGGGCGCAGGCACCACGGTGCGCGTGTACCTGCCGATGGAGCCGCAGCAGGCCCGGCTCGAGGAAGCGGCCGAGGCGAAGCGGCTAAAGGCGCTGCGCGCCCTCAAGGTCCTTGACACTGCGCCGCAGGACGACATCGACGCCCTGGTGCGGCAGGCCGCCGCGCTGTGCAACACGCCCATCGCCCTGGTGTCCCTGGTGGACGAGCAGCGCCAGTGGTTCAAGTCCAAGTTCGGGCTGCAAGCCAGCCAGACGCCCCGGGAGGACGCATTTTGCGCGCACGCGATCCTGTCTGCAGGCCAGACGCTGGTGGTGACGGACGCCCACCAGGACCCGCGCTTCTCTGGAAACCCGCTGGTGACTGGCTCTCCCAACGTGACCTTCTACGCCGGCGCGCCGCTGCTCGACGGCGCGGGCAACGCCTTGGGAACCCTGTGCGTGATCGACCACCATGCGCGCAATCTCAGCGCGTCCGAGCTGCAGGCACTCGAGGCGATCGCGTCCCGGCTGTCGGTATTGTTGGCTGGTTCCAGCCCCGCGCCGCAGGCGCTGGGACCCCTCGCGCCGGCGCCAGCGCTCGCCGTCGCACAGGCGCCACCCGGTGCGGAGCCGCCAGACGGTGTGCGCGTGCTCGTGGTGGACGACGAGCCGGCTCTGTGCGATTTGGCCTGCTCCTGGCTGGAGTCGCTGGGCTACGCCCCGATCGGGGTACATTCGCCCCAGGAGGCGCTGGCGCTGCTCTCTGAACAGCGCTTCAGCACGCTGTTTACCGACGTCGTGATGCCCGGTCCGATGGACGGGATCACGCTCGCACGCGAGGCACTGCACCGCCAGCCCGGTATTCGCGTGGTGCTCACATCGGGCTATGCGCAACGCCTGATTGACGAACCGGATCCGCCCGGCCAACTGCTCAACAAGCCCTACCGCAAGAAAGAACTTGCCGCGCTGTTCGCCAAGGTGGCGCCCCTGGCGCCAACCCACTGAAAGACCGACCTTGAAACTCCCTGTTGCCCCACTGCGCTTGCGCGCCCTGCTGCTCACAGGCCTGGGCCTGGTCCTGATATGGACGCTGCATTTCCAGCTCATGGACCGCGCGCATTCGGCCGCTCTCGCTGCCGGCGAGGCGAGCGCACAGGGGTTGGCGCGTGCCTACGCCGAGCATGCCCGTGCCACGTTCCGGCTGATCGACGTTGTGTCCCTCGATCTGCGCCGTCTCTGGGTTCAAGACAAAGCGTCGTTCGATCGCCAAATGGATGCATACGGCGCAGACATCGGCGATATCTCGCTGCAGATCGGCGTGGCTGATCGCGACGGTATGCTGGTATACAGCGACCTGGCCGTTCCCGCGACGCGGGTCAGCCTGGCGGACCGTGAGCACATCCGGGTACAACTCGACAGCGAGGCCGATGCGCTCTTCATCTCGCGGCCTGTCAAGGGCCGCGTGTCCAAAAAGTGGTCCATCCAGTTCACCCGCCAGGTTCGCCGCGCCGGCGTGGTCGACGGGGTGCTGGTGATCTCGGTGAACCCGCAATATTTCACCGACTACTACCGAACCCAGTCCGCTGGCAGCCAGAACGTGACGTCCATGGTCAGGGCCACCAGCGAGGTGATGGCCCGTTTTCCGGATTCGGATGAAAAATCCGCGCTCGGGACGCTCATGAAAAACGCCCCCTACCTGGGCCCCGGCGCGCCCGCCACAGGGGCGTATCGCCGTGTGTCACAGATCGACGGGGTGGACCGGATCTTCGGCTTTCACGTGCTGGCGGACTACGGCGTGGTGCTGCTTCATGGCGTGTCGACAAAAGCGGTGCTTGCGCCCTACTACAGGGAGCGCCAGTGGAGCCTGGCGCTGGCCACCGGGCTCAGCCTGGCGCTGGTGGCGCTGGCATTCCTTGTGACGCGGCGGATCGAGGAGCGCGAGCGCCGCGCGCGCAGTCTGGTACAGGCCAATGTCGTCCTCGAACAGCGGGTAGTGCAGCGGACAGCGGAACTTGAGCGAACCGTGCACGAGAAGGACGAACTGGGTCGTTTCATGTCCAAGCTGCTGGCATCCAGCCCTGCCGCGTTATACACCCGGCGCCTCTCTGATGGTCGCGTCACCCACATCACGGCCAACATCCGCCGGCTGTCGGGCTGGGAGCCAAGCGACATCACCGCGAGCACCGGGTTCTGGGCCCAGCGGGTCCACCCGCAGGACCGAGACCAGCTGGTTTCGGCACCGTACCCCAGCTCGCCAATGCGTGTGCAAACCCGCCGCTACCGGATCCGGCACAAGGACGGCCGCTACCGCTGGGTCAGCGACTCGCTGCAGCTGGTGGGGCCGCCGGGCGGCGAACCGGACGAGGTGGTTGGTGCGCTGGTGGACATCACCGAGCAGGTACAGCTCGAGGAGCAGCTGGGCGAGGCGCAGAAGCTCGAGGCGATCGGCCAGCTCACGGGTGGCCTGGCGCACGACTTCAACAACCTTCTGGGCATCGTGGTGGGCAACCTGGACGAGATCGGCGAGAGCCTGCCGGCGGCTGGGCGCGTGCGCCAGCAGCACA
>Ga0247844_1008686_pt1 | contig 10910 bp, 7 predicted proteins | sample LaCtaG_FD_192421 | JGI IMG/M metagenome (GOLD analysis project Ga0247844, IMG submission 192421) | Freshwater microbial communities from meromictic Lake La Cruz, Castile-La Mancha, Spain - LaCruzMarch201714.5m_1 | ecosystem: Environmental > Aquatic > Freshwater > Lake | place: Spain: Castile-La...
AGGCGGGACGCCCGCCCCGTTACTGTATGTTCCTCAGTTGGTTAGCGCGGCCATCGACACTCGCTCAGCCCTGCGCGCAGCGCCCTCCCGCGAGAGCGGGTTCGTTCAATGACCCAAAGGCGAAGTGGCTACTGTAAATCGGGTACCTCGCCGACGTGTTCGCTTACGATCGTCGCGTTTGGAAGAACTTCTGAGGCAACGGACCAAGACCGCCAGTCTCCCCAGCGTCGGTGGCGAGTGGTGCTACGTCCAGATCCATACTAACTTACAGCACGTTAGATCGATCTAGGCGCAAAAATTCTCAGACCGTTTTGTATTTTCTCACGCGTGCCAATTGTCTCTGCAAACAGTATGGCATCGTGCCAATGCCATACCCGAGAGCCAACTGACCTAGCATAAACGCGGCGAAAGAGTTGCGACTCAAACTCATCCGCCGACGCGACATAGGCGCTACCATCGATATCACGCAAATAAATGTATTCGCCTTGCAGCCGCTTACGTAGCCGCAATGAATTTATCGGATCGAAATATAGCCCAGCACTCTGAAATTCCTTCAGTATTGAGAATCGGCAGGGCACAACATGTAAATGGGCATGCGTCACGCACGATCTATCTGCCGTTGGCGAAAATGAACCATGCTCACATTCTGCGATATCTTTTATGCCGGCAGACGTAAGCTTGTTTAAGACCCACTGGCGCACTTCGCTAATCTCGCCTTCCAGCTCATCCCAAACTTCGATTAATGCTGTGGAGTGCACTTTGGGAGCGATCAAGACGTGTCCAATTTCGAGCGGAGCTGCATCCAAAATTACCCTGACTCTATCGGTTTCGAACACAACCTCTTGACCGGCAGGCCAGCCGGGAAAAAGCGTCGCAATAGCTGGAGAGCGTCCGTTGGATCCGATTGCACATATTGGGCAGCTTGACAAATTCATCTCACCCCTTCCGAAACGGTTCCATCATCATTCAGGATCGAGAACGCTACAAGCGTGAGTCCTTTTTCCGCGCAATTCTTCTCCAGAATTGGGAAATCTGTTTCCCGGCAGAGAAATGTTATCAACTTTTTTATTCTAATGTCCAAGCGCGTCAAGCCGGCGATGCAACGTTGAGGGCGATACCCAGATACGGTGAAATCATGAACGAATACGCATCGTTCTCCATTTAAGGCTCGTCCTGTTATCGTGCTATTGAGGGGGCTTTGACGCGGATCGACGATCGCAGGCCGGACTCCCAGCTGACGCAGGGTGGCGGCCAAAAATTTCGACTTCGTCGCGTCGTCTTTGTGTTCGACCGCTACTCGCGTAGCACATTGTTCGTCGTGATCGCTATCAGAAAGGTGTCGCGCTATGAAACGCCCATAAGCTTCGCAGAGAACTGACATCTCTGGGTCGGAAAGATTTGAGAAATCAATAAAGGAGTCTACAAAAGTCTCCTTCCCCTCCAGTCCCACGGCTCTATTCTGCTTTTTGGTATGCTGATGAATGATGCTGGAAATTTCTTCCCAGGGAGGCTCCGCAAAAATGATGCGATCCATCCGCTTTCGTACCCCGATCGCTAGCGCCTTGGTCAAGTCCACTAGAGATGAATCCGTACCCAATCTCCTTAATTCGGCCAGCGCGGAGATACATCCATCGTTGTCTACCGCAATAAGATCGTTTAGAGACCTGCGGAGGGAAGCAAGATCTTTGCTCGAACAGCTACTAGAGCGCAACCAGAAGCGCTTTTGCGGCGGTGAGGAAATGCTACATGTCAGAACGCCGTCTAAATCAGACGGTAGAGACACATCGCCAGTCCTGACGATTAGGACATTCTTGCGACCAAGCTGACTCGCCAAAAGTCCGTATTCCAGTAAAATGTTATCACGTGGGACCTTTTTTCTGCGGCCTCTCTTGGTAACATCATCATCTGGCGAAGCGATAAGAATTGCGTAGTCGATATCAATTAGGGACTGCAGAAGGCTTTCTAGCACGAAATCGCTAGCAGAAAAGACGCCGGGCCTCCACCACGGGATTGTTTCGAGGAACGGATTCTCAGATGCAATTTTGCATACTGCTTCCGCAATAATTCGACCTTCTGTCGAACAACCAATAAAGGTTCGGTACATTTCACCCCTGCCCGCAAACCTAACCTCATGGCACAGTCGAATTCGTTGCTTCGCCTCTCGCCAAAATCTAGTCTACTCAACCGACGCGCAACATCAAGCTTCTGCGCTTATTTGCCCTGCGAACCCGACGCGTGCGGATAGTTTGGCGTAGTGCCGAGAAGCAGAAGTGCAGCCGTTACGCAGATCTCGCCGTAGTCAGTTTTTGCTCAAGGTCATCCAAGCCGGTCCGAGCCCACCTCCGAGTGACGGCAGTTCTATCAGTGTTCCGCCATTGGATAAGGCCGTCTCTCTTGACCGGCGGCTTCTCCCTATGGCCCTGATCGACGTTTCAGCCTCGTCTCCGGTACGTCGGCAGCTGAAGGCATCGCGTCGAGTTCGCCGATCGTTCTCTCAACTGTCGGCTCCCGGAGGCGAACCGTCCGTGGGTGACGGGCAAGCTCGAGGCGAGCAGATGACCCGACCCTTCCGTCGCCGACCGAGGTTGATGGCGTCGAGATCGGATGTGAAGCTGACGATCTGAGCAAGTTCGTCGGCTGCTGAAGGTCCAGCTTCCGAGAGACGAAGGTGCGCTCGTCGTCGAAAGTGACCCACATCGACACTTGCGACTGCGGTGCTTGCCCATCACGACCAAGTCCGCTTACAATGATCGCGTCAGCGAGTGGCACTGATGCAGCGGGTCCGGTTCGGAGGTTGTTGTGGCGTTAGCAGCTTGGCCTCCAGTGTGGCGGAACAATTCGCTGCTTGCCCCGCCTGGGTTACCCCATAACAATTGTGGCGACCTTGAAACTCTCAAAGGTGTACTTGGTCAGCCAGTCATTGCATGCAACTGCCTCACCCTGGACCTACCAGTCTTTGGTCATTGTCAACACGCTTCAGGACACTTTCGATGCTCAATACTGCCGAATTCAATTCGGAGGAGGAGAATGAAACGGTAGACGGCGACGGCTGGTTCGGCAAATCTGACCTTATCTCCAGCATCGGCCGGATGTGTTCAAAAATCTTGCTTTCCGATCTTCGCCAGTGTTTCAATATCCGCCTCGTTTGATCAGAGATATTCTTGCTGGCCTCCTGCCTTGCTTCTTGAGCCTTGGACGCAAGTGGCATTCCCTCAAAGAAATAACTTAGATCCGACGGAATCTTAAAGTCTATTCTAATGCGCTCCACGGAAATAATCTCGTATATCTGACTCGCCAAAATCGACGTGTTAACACGCGCACTTGAAAGTCGGGAGACATAATCTGCTACACCATCCGCCACAACCCACTCGTTGCCAATCCAGACCTTGAAATCTGCAACCACCAATGACGACTCTGGCACTTTGTATCGTGTATCCTTCACGACTTTGATGATTCCCGCCGCTCCATCGTCAAGCACTTTGGATATCTCAACGATTCCAGAACGGATATACTTGCGAGCAGCGTTGTTTATCGCATCTTGAGCTTGGCGATGCTTCGCCACCTCAGCTTCGTAGTAAGATTGAGCCGTTTCCCACGCCTGCCGATCTCGAAGCTTATTCTCGCACAATTCTCTAATAGGTCGCAGGCTCAGCTTTACGATTGCGTTGCGCGATTCGGCGGTGCTTCGGCGCCGCTCTTCGCCGCAGAGCGCAGAGCGCAAACTAGCAAATCCAAATTCGTCATAATCCACAAGCTCAGCAGGACCTGCTGCTACAAAAAAAACTTCGACTCCTCCTCGTCGAAAATCAGCTTTCTCAAGCTGAGCGTGCAACCCGCTCCTAATGAATGGAATTGACTTTTGAGTGTGGGCTTTCCATTCTTCGCGAAGCGCGTTGACGCCCTCTGGAGATTTGGCCCTCTGACTGTATTGAGGAAAAAAAATATTAATTATCACTTTTACACCCGAAGCTCCTCGCGCGCGAATGAGGGCTTGAAGACGGGAGAGAAACTCCTCATTATGAAGTTCGTTTCTGCCATGAAAGCTCAAGCCATCATCGGACGGGGTGAGTGTCACCCGAACAACATATAGCACGACGTCAACATCAAGGGGCAATTGTTCGTCTGCCACAATGCTGGCCCGATCATCATCGCCTTGCACGTCTAAAAGTTCAAGATCCTCGTCTAGAGGCCATTTCGAAATATGCAGTGAAAGTTGTTCGCATTTTTTGACATTTAGATTTTCAAGGCCGTCTTCTGTGGTGAGTGCCACCCACTGTTCTAGAGATTTTTGGTCTGCTGGAATGGTTTTCCATTTTCCACCCTTTAATTTGATCCGAGCCCAATTATCTGCCTCTTTGGTCATGGAAATAAGGCAAGGAAATGCCGTGATGGGAGGGCCGTCGGATGGCAGCAACCTTTGCCGCATAAGAACGGAGACGACAGTTGTCTTTCCATGGCTGCGAACACCCATCACAGCATACCGAGAGCGCTGATATCCGATGCGCTCAATCGCTCTAACCGGGCGGGATGCCCCTGATAGAATGGCAGCGGTTTCATGCAGCTTATGCACTTCGGCTCTTAACAACTTCGACTGTCGAGACACTAGGCGTCGAGACGGGTCGGGCAGAAACGCGTTCTTGAAGCCTCTATACAGAAGTTTGAACATTCAACGTAACTCCGGGAGGGGGTCAGAGCTTGAGCTGGGACGCGACGATTATATCGAGTTTCTTTTTGTCCTTCAGTCGAGAATCTCTCCGCTGTTCGTACTCTTGTCGAGAGGCATGATTTGCATCATCAAGCGCTTCGATCCTTTGACGAGCGCGCGCTTCGAGCATCTCAAGTTCACGGCCTAGTCGACCGCCAAGGCTCTTCAGGGCTTCGTCAATCGTTTCCGCGACCCTGGGCCAGAGCTGTTCCATAATCCTGTTGCTTTCGGCCATGAAGGCGGACTGAGCCTGTTGCTTGACCTTGCCTTCAACTCCATCGGCCGTCTGCGCAACAACAAGGGCAGCCACGGCCACGCCAATTACCACTCCAGCTGGCCCGCCCGCCGCCATCGTGGTTCCAAGCTTTGCAGCTAACGAACCTATGCCTAGCGTGCCCAACATTGAGGTGGAGCCGCCAATTGCCACTAAGCTCGTTCCGATGATCACGCTTAGCTGCTGGCCAAGCGCGATCAATATGGGTGCGCTCGCGACTGCAAACATTCCTTCTTTACTGAGATCGACACGCCCTCCGGCGTGCCAAGCGCTGTCAAGCAGGCTTGTCGCCAGTAACTCGCGCCATCGCTGCAGCTCAGTGTCAAAAATCTGTGCTTCGACCTGACTTTCCGTTTGGATCGACATGCGGTCGAGTGCAAACGACACTCGGACGCAAGTCTGTGCAGTCTGCTCGATCATGTCGTCAATGAAAGGAGCTAACCGCATAAGGACAGAATCAGGATCATCGCTTTCCGTGGCCCAAGCCTCCAGATGCCTACGCAATTCGACCGCAAATATTCCAACGATCTCCTTTTGCACGTCCTGAGATGCCGCGAGGCTCTTAACACGCTTAAAAGAGGAGTCTAGGCTTTCAAGTTGCGTCTCTCTGAGGCGATTTGCAATGAGCTGCACGACTGAGAAGATGGTATCCGAAAATCTCTTTTTCAAAACACTCAAGGCGAGTCGTCGACGCTCTGCAATAACTGCTTTGATCTGATCAATATCTTTCAGGTGGTCGTTTAGCTGCGCTACAGTGGACAGCCGATCTCCAGATTTTTGCTCGTATTCGAAGATGTTTCCTTGCGCTTCTATCTCTATCGCATCGCTCATTTTCCGAAGTATTGCTACAAGCCTAGAGAGCCACGGCTGGGCTTTACCTTGCCAGCCTGCCTCGACAACATAGCGCGCGAGATCGGTTTCAAATTGAACGATTCCTGACCTTTCGATGCGCCCTCGGTCTGCTGCCCTTCGCCCCGAATCCGCATCCTTTGCATTCAGTATGTAGATGCGCCCTTCACTTAGTGGCTTTTCCGCATAAGGAGGCCCACTTTCCACATCCCGAACGATCCTATTCCACAGAAAGGCTCGGGTGCGTTTGCTACTCCAGTCCGCGCCAAAATCATTGACCACCCAAAAACGTAGTGCATCACGTGGCGTGATGCTCGTCACGAACTCGATTTCATGATCGTGAAAGCCGGTCGACATATCCGCCATGCAGACAGCAACGACAGCGTCAAACCGTTGCGCAACCTTGGTAGTCAATTCGGTACCTTTGGCGCTATCCTTGGCGCCTCGTGTATCCGTCAGTGTAATGCCCTTGAAGCGTAAAGGCAAAACTCCTTCAATTACGACGCGCCTGGCGTTCGCAAGCCGACGAATAGCCTCTTGATTGTCAAGCTTGAAAGATTCAATTTCGTCTAGACGGCAAGGCTCCCGGCTCCCATCGCTGAACTCAATGAAGCAGCAAATCTCGTCTCCCCATCGTACTGCAGTCGGTACGAACGAAGTTGGATCTGCCCCTACGGCCAAGATTGGGCCGCTCTTGGTGTCTGCGATAATCGCATTTAGAAGACTCGATTTGCCGACCGAGAAGTCCCCGATAAAACCAATTTCAAACTCCGGCGCGAGCAACCGCTCAAAAATATTGTCAATTTCCTCTTCAAAGTGCTGGAAAATACTATTTCCAGCTAAGTTCTGAAGTTGAATTAGAATAGCTCGCAATTCTTGAGCTTTCGCTCGGCATGCGCGCTGAATCTCAATAGGCAACGCTCCTTGTATAGCGGCATCTATTGGGCAGCCATCAGTACTTTCGCGAAGCTCGCGAGCGAGGCGTTTAATCCACGGCAGCGTCTCGTCACTTTGCAATTCTTGCATATCGATGATCGCTGCATTGACGTCGCCGAAGCCAATTGGAGGTGTGACGCCAGAGACTATGCATGGGACGAGTTTGCGCAGATTCAGTGCGCGCTGTGCTTCGTCTCGGACAAATGTAGACGCGATGGAGTTCGGCGACCACACCACAATGACCTTACGGCAAGACTCTAACTTCTGCTCGATCTCCTCCCTGTATATACGGCCTGGTGCAATTAGTTGATCCCACCAGACGTTTAGTCCTATGGCACTTAATCGCGACACCAAAAGTCGCGCAAGCGCCCTATCTTCACTGGCATACGAGATCATGACATCGAACATCAGATTTCCCCACCCTTGTCGAAGCATCTGAGTTTACAAGTGGTTTGCGAAGGCTCCATGTCACTGCTGATCAGGCTCATTGCGCGTATGCGATCTGCAAGACGTTCCCATCATTGGTACGCGTGTACTTTTCCGCTTCCGCTCAGGATCAAGCTCGACTGGTCTGCCGACTTACTGACTGGCAGCTACAGTACTAATGAGCCGACAAACGGCAAGCCCAACGTGGTCGACGGCTCAGTCGTCGCACTTGGCCCAGTCCTTTTTTGTTCTGTGCTCTAGCCGATATCCGCAGCTGAGGCATCAGCGTCGGTGTTTAGGTCATCGCCCGCATGGCTGAGTTCGTTGGTTAACCATGATAATCCTTTAAAAGCTGATCACTAGTTGTTCGATTTATCGATCGGTGAGTTCGCTGGGTGCGCTATCGAAGTTATGGCTGCCAAGTGTTTCTCCCATTTTTGCAAAGCTTCTCGGGCCTGGGGCAGGTAAGAGTGCCGATTATAGATCCGTGCGATTGGGCTGAGCGTGCCTGAGACGTGACCAAGAATGCGTTCGACGGTGATTGGATCGGCCAGTTCGTGTTCGGCCATCATTGACGCGAAAGTGCGTCGCAGATCGTGCAATACCCAGTCCTGAACACCTGACAATTTATCCAGTCTGGCTTTGTTTTTGCTCCAACCGCTAAACGGAGTTCCTGCCGAAGAAGGGAAAAGGTATGTGTCACCGCGCGGCAGCACGGTACTTTCACCGGCAATCTCTCTGAGTGTGCGCCCGATGAGATTAGGAAGTATCAGCTCGTGGTTGTTCTTGCGGATTTTGCCCGGAATGACGATTGCGTCTTCGTTGATGTAGCTCCAACGTAAATAAGCTGCTTCATTTTTTCTGAGTGGAAGATGAACGAGAAGCTGCACGATGGTGCCAAAAGGAGGTTCCATTTGTTGTGCTGCACGATAAATGGCTGCGAGTTCCAGTTCGGCCAAAACCCGGTCCCGCGAGACTAAGCGCGCTGGTCTTTGGAGTTGTTCGCCCGGACTGTTCGACAGAAAGCCGCGTCGCGCACACCATCGCAAAAACGTTTTGATGCAGGCATATGCGTTGTTGGCCATAATGGGTGTGGACGAGGCTATCGGGTCGAGGATTGCCGTCAAATGATGGGTCGTCAGCTGCTCGAGCTGGCGCGGGCCCAGACTAGGTAAGAAGTGTCGACGCAGGATCCGCTCGGTTTCGCCGCGATGGTTGGCGCTCAACTTGAGACAATAGGTTTTTAGATAGCTTTCAACCGCAGTCTCAAACGAGACTGACGTTGACGCAAATGGTCTCTGGCCAAGTAGTAGCTCTGCATTCAGCTTCCGTGCGGCGGTGCGAGCGTCCGCCAGAGATACCGCCGGATACCGCCCAAGGGTGAAACGTCGGCGCTTCTCGCGGGGGCCGGCCATAACCAACCAAGTCTTGGTGCCGCCCTGAGAAACGCGAAGACCAAAACCATTGAAGCCGGGGGAGGTATCCCAATGGGTTTGCTGCCCGCGTGCAGGAGCTTGCAAGTTGCGGACGGTTACGTCGGTCAAAAGGGTCTTAGGCACACTCTAGGCACACAAACTGGAGGGATTGGGATAGACGGCATGGGCAACATGTACCCATAAAAATCAGTAGAATCAATGCTTCTTGTTCAGTATGGTCGCGGTGGTTATCACGAATTAGCCAAAGCACCTGATTTGTAATCAGGGGGTCGGGGGTTCGAGTCCCTCAGGCGGCACCATACCGGACTTTGCTCCCTCCAGGAGGCGCAAAGTCCTGAAGGGATGGGCGATTCCGCCGGTTCGATATCCCTCATTTCGGTCATATGGCAGGCGACCACCAAACAGCAGTTTGGGCACCAGTCTGCGGCGCTTCAAGTCGCCAGAATCCCAGTATTTCCGGGGGTTTGCGACGAATGAGAGCGCGGTTCGATAACTTGTGCGGCCATCCACCAGCGGACGGGCTTCGCCAGCCAACTTTTCCTCAAGCCCGACCTTCTTCTTGTGCAGCTCCCGCACCTGTTCCTCGTAGATCGAGACCAAAGCGGCATCTTCGGTCGCCAACAGCCGGTCCATGAGCTGTCCCCTCCGCTTGTCCAGAGCGGCAAGCTCGGTTTTGTGAGCTGAGACCTGCTCGGTATAGGAGCGGTGGCGATCGCCACACGCCTCAGTGACCATGAGCTTGAGCATGGCAATGACAGGCGCCGTGGGCCGCAGGTGGTCCAACAAGGCCTCAAACTCGCCCTCGATCTTGTCCTTGCGCAGAGATTTGCCGCAGTGGCTGCAGCCCTTGGTCTGACAGAAGTAATAGGGGTACTTGCCATTGCGGCCAGTCGACCATGCGGCCGTCATCGGCCGCTCGCAGGCGGCGCACGTGATGAGGCCACGCAAGGGGAAGTCGTCACGGATGTCCCGGCGCACGAACGTGCCTTCCGGCCTGTGGAGCCGATCCTGGACGCGCTGGTAGGTCTCATAGGCGATGAGCGGCTCATGCTGCCCCTTCATCAGGGGGATGCCCCACGCAGGGGCCTCGATGTAACCGGCATAGACCGGGTTTTCGAGAATCTGGCGGATGCGCTGCTTGTGGACGGTTTCACTGGCGGGGTAGAGGAGGCCGGGGAAGCGGTCGAGGTAATGCTTGATCTCCATTTGCGTGGCAAAGCGTCCTGAGGCAAAGCCCTCCAGCACTTCCTTGATGATCGGCGCGGTTTCGGGGTTAGGGACGATGATCTTGCCGCCTGCCTTGGCCTTTGCGTAAGCGTAGCCCACAGGTACGCGGAACACCCAAAAGCCTGCCAGCAGGCGGGCGCGCATTTTCTGGCGCACCTGCCGGCTGTTTTGCTGCCGCTCCAGCTGGGACTGCGCGGCGATGACGGTCTCGATGAACTCGCCTTCCGGCGAGTCCTCGAAGCGGAAGTTCAGGCATTCGCGCGTGGCGTTGCGGAGGGCCATCTCCTGGCGGAGCTTGAGGTGGAAGACCGTGTCGCGCGCGTAGCGCTTGAGGTCATCGAAGATGACGACGTGCGGGCGGTCTGCGTTCTCATCGAGATACTTGAGAAGCCGCACCATGCCGGGGCGCTTCATGAAGTCGCCGCCGCCCGAGACGTCATCGGTGAAAGTCGCCGCAACGGTGTAGCTCTTGCCTTGCGCATACTCACGGCAGCGGGATTCCTGCGAATTGAGCCCCTGACCGTCCGTTGCCTGCTTCTTGCTGGAGACGCGGCAGTAGATGACGGCGTGGGTGGGTTGGGGTGGTATGCTCATGTCGCGGCCTCCTTTTGTCTTTGTGTGTGCGGGGTGTTGTCGTTGGCCGCATCCACCTCGTCCATCTGCCCGGAAAGTTCGTCGAGGGCGGGATCTTGAGCGGCAATTGAGAAGAATTCTATCACTCTGGAATCGCTAATGGAATCATTATCGTTCGCGGTTTGTATCAACTGCGAGGAATGGAGGCCGTAGGTGAGATCGGCCACGGTTTCGGCGATACTCCAGAGCGCCTCGATCATGGCCGTCTTCTGGTCGTCGGTGAGGTCGAAGCCGTCCAGGTAGGGGCGGTATTTGGTGATGTCGAGTGTCATGGCGGCGCTCCTTCTCCGCGCCAAAGGGCGGGCCAGCGGTAAGCGCTGTTCCGCTCCCACCTGTTGGCCGCCGATGAGATCGGCGATGATCCCGCGCTATGGGACGAGATCGATTTGAACGTAAGTTTGACCTTATGGTTGACCGCAAGGGC
>Ga0247844_1008687_pt1 | contig 10908 bp, 11 predicted proteins | sample LaCtaG_FD_192421 | JGI IMG/M metagenome (GOLD analysis project Ga0247844, IMG submission 192421) | Freshwater microbial communities from meromictic Lake La Cruz, Castile-La Mancha, Spain - LaCruzMarch201714.5m_1 | ecosystem: Environmental > Aquatic > Freshwater > Lake | place: Spain: Castile-La...
TTAATTACACCGCTAAGATACTAAATATAAGCGATATACCAAAATATATTTAAACTAAATTTCCTGCTTTTTATCAAAAATAAACAGAATAGTTTTTCTCGCTTTTAATCTGTCAAAGTAGAATTAAAAAGTTGTATAAATCCGATTTTAAATTAGCCATAAAACAATTATTAGAATTTGTATCGTAGTAAAAATCTCAGATCTGATTTTCGATTACTTACAATTTCATCATTGCCACTACCAATTGTTCTTCGTCCATCGCCATATATAGTTTGAGCAAATTTAAACCAAATTGATAAATGATTATTTAAATTGTATTTTAAATTAAAATAATAGCGTGAACCCAAACCATAAAACATAGGTATTGAAAATGCGTATAAAATGTCTTTTTCATACAAATAAAATCTATTATCGTAATTAGATGCATCGAAAAACAAGTATCGAAATTCAGCAGTTAATGGAATTTTTTTAAAACTGTAATTTAAATCCTGATATGCCGTGAATCCAATTTTAGCTGTTTTGTGAGCTGAATCTGAATAGTTTACTTCAATCAGGTTTTTTGTAGAAAAATTACCATAGCTGAACAAAAGTTGATATCGAATTGCTGCTTTGGCATAATTGTATGTGCTGGGGATAGTATTCTCGCTACTATTTTTAGCTTTTTGTTCGTATTTTAATCGCCAATTCATTTGTAAGTTTCGTTTTGGACTGTACTCGGCCTGCAATAAATAATCTTGTCCCCAAGTAGGTGCTCCTACACCATATTTTAGCCATGGAAAATGATAGCTGTCAATATAAGATGAGAATTTCCATTTACTAAAAGGTCTAATTTCGGTACCAATATAAATCCCTTTTTCGTTGTTAATTCTTGTGTTTTCCGAAAACGCATTTGCATAAAATGTATCGTATTTAGGAGAGTAATATCGCCAAAGTGTAACTAAACTTACTTTGCTTGTTGGTGAGTACAGAGCTCCGTTTATAGATGCAATTCCATAATTGTTAGTAATAGCGGTTTCGCCAAATAAATTGAATATCCCAATCCGAGCTCTATAATCTAAGCTAGCTGTAGTTTGTTGTTTGCCACTAAAATAAAATAAATTATATGCCGACAGGTCAGGCTTAATAGGTTTGTCTAATTCTGTATGAGCAAATGTAAATCCAAGGCGTGCCATTTTAAATGTCCAATTAGTATGAAGGCCTATTGTTTGCTGGTGTAAACTATTTTTTTTGCTTAACTCATTTAATGTACGATGAAGTCCAGTTTTGTAAAACGATGTAAATTGATTGTTTGCAGTATCGGCATCGGATGTTTTTGTTGAATAAAATCCAGTAACTTCGGTTTTTCCAATATTAAATGTAGTACCAATACCTCTAAAGTAGTTGTTCTCGTCGGTCGAACTAAATTTTTTCAGTCCATTATCGCGCGAAACAACGTTAAGTACATAGGATGATTTTGAACTGCCAAATCCTGAATTAAACACTAATCCTTGTCCAAATGATGCTCTATAGTCGCCTAGCACCAAATTCTTTAGTTTGCCTATATTATTCGCTTGGAAATGAAACGAGTAAAAATCATAACCTTTATGGGCATTACTCCAAAACGCTTCACCTGGATCTTTCTCCATCGTTAGTCCAAATCGGATAGCATTTTTGTAATTGAAATTGTATTTTAGCGAATTGTAAGCCGATGATCCAAAATAGGGTGTTGTACTTAAACCATCACTATTGGGGGTTTTTAAATATCCTTTTTTTTGTTCTATACTTTTATCTAATCTATAATAGACTTCTGAATTTCCAAATTTCCAAATTTCTTTAAAATAGATAGGTTTATTCTTATCAACTTTTTCGCCTATGTTCACAAACTGCAACATACGCTTTATGTCGGTCATGTCAATGCCATCGATAAGCTGTAATTCATAAATTGTATTCAATTGTCCATGTTGATATGTATAATATAAAATGTTTTCAATTTGAATATCATTCAAAAATGCCAATTTTTCAAGTTCTTCTTTAGTTGTATTGTTCAGGTTTAAAGGTGATTCAACAAGCGAAACTAAATCACTGTAGAATGATTCATAGTCAATGCTCTCTTCACTTTCGGCTGTGTATTGTTCAAAAATGTCGTTTATAATATCATCAATGCTTTGAACCGAATTTTGGGCTTTTAATTGAAAGTTACCCCAACAAAGTATGCATATTATCAAGTATTTATGTAGCATACTTTATTTTTTTGTTAAGCAATAGCTCAAATTAGCCAATGTACATAAACCTAATTTAGGGTGAAGATCAGCATTCAGGTGAAATGTAGATTTTCCTATTTTAAACCCAAATCCAATAGTTGGAACTAAAAAATCACTATGAAAAGCACCTGTTTTTACAATCATAAAATCTTTTATTTCATACTCAAAACCACCTGCTACTCTGTATTTACCACTAATATTCTTGTCGGTTTGAAATAATAAATTGAAATTTTCTGAAATTTCCCAATCACAACCTAGACTAAAAACCGATGGTATTCGTTTTTCTATATACACTGTATTTATTGTTTGTTGTAATGGGTTAAATGTTGAAAATCCCAACTGAAATTCAGGAGATAATTTAATTTGAAGCCCTACTTGTGGAAAGAAACTTCCGTATCTTTTGTTGGATGCTGCATGATATACTGAATAGTAATTGTATTGTATTCCTAAATTAAAGATGTTGTTGAAATTACGCGATAACACAATTCCACACAATAATTCGTTATACAGTTCATAACCATAATAACTTGAGCATATAGCAACGTTAATGAGTTTTGTTGATGAACTGAAGTACATACTTTTTGTAGATAATTCTTTAAGTAAATACTTATTTTCATATTGAATTCCAACGTTGGAAGTTGAAACCGAACCTAGTGAGGCTGGGTTTTTAAATGAGGTATAACTTTTGCTGTCGGCTACTGAAGCATTAGCAATGGTTGTTGAAAAGGGTACAATCTCGGTTGTTTGACCAACAATTTTAAATGTAAAACAAACTACGATTAGAAAGATGAGTATTTTTCGCATTTCAAATTTAATCTTTGTTCAGGTGTGAAAATTAAGTGCTGTTTTTTCGAATCAAATATATACATTTATTTTTAAATACACATATAAATTTTTCATTAATGTCGTTTTTTTTAATGTAAATCCATAAACTTTGCGCTTACTATTGCTAAAGATTGGTTTTTAAGTCAAAATTATTGCATTGTATTCTATAAAATTGATAAAAATTTCTTATATTTGCACTTTATGAAACGTTTTCATGTTTTTAAAATAATTTTATTTTCAATTGTTTTTAGTGGCACATTAATATTTGCCCAAAATAAAAACAATGAATTTGTACCACATGGTGGAGCTCGATTGATGACTCAAGTGAATGGTAATGATACAATTTTATTAGCATTTTTACATGATATCTGGGTTTTTCCTCGTACAACCTTTAAAAATAAAGCTCAAGAGCAATTTTTTTGGAGAACGGTACGTGATGTAAAACGAACACTTCCGTATGCCAAGCTTATTTCAAGTGAATTGATGCAGGTTAATATGAAGCTAGTAAGTTTAAAATCTGAACGTGAACGCAAAAAGTACCTTGATGAAATTGAAAAGTCTGCTTTCAAAAATTACGAAAGTGATTTAAAAAAGATGACAATAAATCAAGGACGTATATTGATGAAACTTGTTGACAGAGAGTGTGATAGAACTTCGTATGATTTGATAAAATTGTATAAAGGGAGTTTTACAGCCTTTTTTTGGCAAGGTATTGCTAGGGTATTTGGCTCAAATCTTAAATCGGAATACGATGCTTCGGACAAAGATAAGGTGATGGAACGTGTAATATTACTTGTGGAAGCAGGTCAACTCTAAAACTAATTATATGATTTTATTTATTAAAAACTTTTTATTAAAACTTACTCGCAAAAGGAGAATTGAAGATTCAGAAAAAACGAAAATAAGACGTCGTATTCGGAATAAAAAGAATATTTTGAGCGATATGGATAAAGCTCAAAGTGCTTCTGCTGTATTTGAAAAAATTGAAAATTTGCAAGAATTTATTGATGCTAAGTCGGTACTTATGTATTGGTCACTTCCCGATGAATTGCCGACGCATAGTTTTATTGTAAAATGGAGTGCCAAAAAACAAATGCTTTTGCCAATGGTTAAGGGTGACAAAATGTTGATTAAACCTTTTACTACTACTGATGATTTAAAGAAAAGTGATTTGGGAATTTGGGAGCCCGATGCCCAAAAAGAATATTTGAAACAAATTGATGTTGTAATAGTTCCGGGAGTAGCTTTTGATAAAAGCAAAAACAGATTAGGTAGAGGTAAAGGTTATTATGATAAATATTTTAGTGGAAAAAAAATACTACGAATTGGTATTTGCTATGATTTTCAGTTGCTCGAAGTTATTCCAACTGAACCTTTCGATGTAAAAATGGATAAAGTAATTACACCAAATTACACTTTACAATAATATTCCAATATGCTCAAAAAAAAAACAGTAATCAGATTTTCTGATTACTGCTTTTTTTTGAGTGCAAATTATTTTTCTGACAAATAGCTTGCAATGCCTTCTTGGGTTGCCTTAAGTGATTTTTCGCCTTTTTTCCAGTTTGCTGGACAAACTTCACCATATTTTTCGGTGAACTGCAAAGCATCAATTAAGCGTAAAACTTCTTCCACATTACGGCCAAGTGGCAAATCGTTTACCAACTGGTGACGAACTACTCCTGATTTGTCGATTAAAAATAAGCCGCGATATGCTTTTGGCTCTCCAGTAAATACTAATTCACCTTCATCGGTATAGTCATCGCTGCCAATTAAAACATCGTAATTTTTTGAAATCTGTAAATTTTGATCAACCACTAATGGATATTTAACTCCTTGAATTCCACCTTGGTTTTGTGGAGTTTGTAACCATTTCCAATGCGAAAATTCAGAGTCAGTTGAAGCGCCTACAACTACTGTGTTTAATGCGGCAAATTCAGCTGATTTTTCTTCGAATGCGATCAATTCCGTTGGGCATACAAATGTAAAGTCTGCTGGATAAAAGAAAAATACAACATACTTCTCTCCTTCATATTGACTTAATGAAAAGTTTTCAATAATTTCTCCACCATTTACAACTGCTTTTGCATTGAATGCTGGTGCTTTTTTTCCTACTAATACTGACATATTTTTTTTATTTTTAAATTTGTTGTTTATTTTAATTGCACAAAGATAATAATTATATTTATGTAATTAGTACAATTACAAATAGAATATATTTATTAATTTATAGATAAAAACAATGTGATTGTAAAAAGTGATTTATTTTATTGATGAAGCGATGCGAAATCCGATATGCAAGTCGGAACGTTCAGGGAAAAAATAATCGCGATATCCACTACGACAAATGCGTGCTAAGAAATTCCAACCACCACCTCTGTACACTTTATATTTTCCATTAGCAGCACCTTGAGGGTCTGTTTCTTCAATTGGAGGGTATTGACCATACCAGTCGCTACACCATTCGTATACATTGCCATGCATATCATAAAGGCCCCATGTATTTGGGTCATAGCTGCCTACAGGCATTGTTTTACGGAGGTATTTTCCTTTAGGGTTTCCTTTGTAAGGAAAATTTCCATTGTAATTGGCTTGTGTTGTTTTTATGTTCTCGCCTGTATTAAACGGAGTAGTAGTGCCTGCACGACAAGCGTATTCCCATTCGGCTTCGGTTGGTAGGCGTGCACCTATCCATTCAGCGTAAGCTTTTGCATCGGCCCAAGTTACATTCACAACTGGACGCTTTCCTCGTCCCCAGCCTTCGTCCGAAGGTTTTTTGCGTTTGGTGTCACGACAAAAGGCGTCAAATTCTTCAAATGTTACTTCGTACTTACTTAAATTAAATGCACTGATCGATACTTTATGTAGTCGTTCATCGCTTCCGCGTTCTGCTTCAGTAGTAGGAGTACCCATCATAAATGTTCCAGCAGGTATTGAAACCCATTCAACTACGGGTTTTTTTTGAGCATTAACTCCAATAGTAACACATAAGATTATGAATGAAATAAAGAATTTTCTCATATACATTTTTATTTTTTATTAGTGATTATATTACAAACAATTCAAATTGCATTTTTGTTTTTAAAAATAATGCAAAATTTCACTATTTATGCAATAATTATAGTACAAATTCCACTTCTTTAAAATAAAAACTTTGTATTACGTTATTTTTTGTTTTAAGTATTAGTTGCCCATCATCTTCTATCTTATAAATACTAGCCTCAAAAACCTCAGATTTTAGAGTTTTAAAACGATAAATTCCATTACCTCGGAAAAGATATTTTAAATAGTTTTGTTTAATAGGAATGTAATTAGATGTTTGATGAAATTCTTTTGTTTGGTAAATGAGCTTTGATAAAATAGTTTTTACCGATACATTTTTACCTATTATTTGTGCTAACGAAATAGGATTGGGTGCATCGCTTTTAAAAACTTTTTGATTGATATTCAAGCCAATTCCAATTATGCTATATTCAATTTGCGAAGCTCGTAAACTGTTTTCTATTAAAATGCCACCAATTTTTTTGTTGCCAAAATAAATATCGTTTGGCCATTTAATTTCGAAACCAGTACAGTACTCATTCAATGTGTTTACAATTGCTACTGATATGATTTGCGAAATTATAAATTGCTCCTGAATGGCAATGTGATGTGGATAAAGTAACATGCTGCAAAGCAAGTTTTTACCGCGTTCCGCCTCCCAGCTATTCCCAATCTGCCCTTTGCCAGCTGTTTGAAATGCAGTACGAACGGCAAAAAACTCTGGCAATGTTTCAGTCTTTAATTTCTCCTTTAAAAAAATATTGGTGGACTGAGTAGTTGGAATATATTGGTAATTTTTCAACATTAAAAACTTTACAAACCTTACATACTTTATGAACTTTATAAACTAACTTCTCACTTGTCCTTCGCCTTTCACAATCCATTTGTACGAACACAATTCGGCTAGCGCCATTGGTCCTCGAGCATGTAGTTTTTGGGTACTTATACCAATCTCGGCTCCAAGTCCAAACTGAGCTCCATCGGTAAAGGCGGTCGATACATTAGTATAGACACAAGCTGCATCAATCATTTTGTCGAAATACGAAATATTTGCTTCGTTTTCACTTACAATGCATTCGCTATGTTTGGAACTGTATACTGAAATATGCTCCACTGCTTCGGTAAGCGAGGCTACTGTTTTTACCGACATTTTATAATCCAGAAACTCTGTACCGTAACTTTCGGGTGTGGCTTTTTGTAATAATTCAGTAGGATATTTTCCGTTCAGGAAAGTAAACGCTTTAACATCTGCATAAATTAACACATTTTTAGTAGCTAATTTTTCGCAAAGTGCAGGTAAGTCGGTCAAGCGATTTTCGTTTATTACCAAGCAATCCAGTGCATTACAAACACTCACACGGCGGGTTTTGGAGTTGAAAACAATTTCGCGTCCTTTTGCCAAATCTCCAAATTCGTCGAAATAAGTATGACAAATACCTGCTCCAGTTTCGATTACCGGAATGCGTGAGTTGTCGCGCACAAATTCAATCAAACCTTTACCGCCACGTGGAATAATAACATCCACCACGCCAACGGCATTCATCAGTTCTGCAGTGGCCTCGCGACCGGCAGGAAGTAACGTAACGATATTTTTATCTAAACCAAAACTTTCGAGTACCGACTGTATGACATTTACAATGGCCTTGTTAGAGTTATGAGCATCCGTTCCGCCTTTAAGAACACAGGCATTACCCGATTTGAGGCAGAGCGAAAAAACATCGAAACTCACATTGGGGCGTGCTTCGTAAATAATGCCCACTACACCAAAAGGCACAGCAATACGCGAAATGCGCATTCCGTTCGGGCGCACCGTTTCGTCAATCAGCCTGCCAAGCGGCGATGGAAGTGAAGCTACATTCCGAATATCGGCAGCAATACCTTCAATACGTTCTTTACTGAGCAAAAGTCGGTCGTACATTGGGTTAGACTTCTCCATTACGGCTAAATCTTTGGCATTTTCAGAAATAATTTCATCAGTTTGCGCCACAGCTTTATCGGCAAGCGCAAGTAAAACCTTATTAATGGTATCGTCGGATATCAGGTTCAGCGAACGAGAAGCGGATACGACGGTTTGTTTCCAATTCATATTTTGTGTCATACTATTTCAGTTATGAATTTAGTTCTTTTTTAAGCTCTTCAAGCAACTGATTTTCAGTTGGTAAATAGAGCTGATATTGACTTGCTAAAAGTGAAATCTAATGAATTCAATTGCGTCCGCAGTGCGTCCGCAATTGGGTAAGTTCTATAAAATTGCCTACATCGCTCTAATTGCCTAAGCGAAAATCCACTACCAAATTCAGGTTCAATTTCATTTGCCAGATTGCGTAATAAATATTTACCGTAATCAGCGCGCTCTTTACCCTGTTGCTCTTCATTGAAAATGCGCTCACCCATTTTCCAATACATCTCCACACGATAAAACTCCACACTGCGAACTGCCTGCAGGCGCGATTGTCCAATTATAGATTTAATATCCTGAACAAAAGAATTGGATAGTAGTATTTTATCGTTTTTCATGCGTAAGTTAAATTTCAAATTACTTGCTCGAACTATATTTTCTAAATGCAGCAACGGTTTGATAAATACCATAAGCTATAAAAATCTTTCCAATGATAAATATCAAAGCGCCCCAAAAACCAACTTCAAGTCCTTTTAAACCCGAAATGTCTGGCAACCAAAAATATCGCAAAACTTCTTTCCAATAAAGTCCCCACAATAATAAATTTTCATTGTTCATGATAAATCGGAACTCAATTTGATTTGAAATTATCCCGAATAAAAAGTAAAAAATAACAGAAGATAAAACAGTAAAGCAAAATCCTCGTATCCAACTTTGTCCATGTTTATTTGAAAGCCAACTGAACATTAAAATTGCCATTTCATTTAATAAATCAAGTTTTCTTTTCGATTTTCGATTTTTGACAAGTTCTTCTTGATACTTTTTCAACTCTAACATTCTAAAATGATTTGATGTGATAACATCATTTGCTTTTATAGATTCGTGTTTTAAAAGTTTTGCTGTGTATCTTCCACTTACATCTCTAACAACAGACTTATTTGAAACGAACAATACGCCTTCAACGATTGTATTCATTGCATCAAAATAATCTACCCTGTTTGATAAAAAATATACTTTAGCTTTTATTGAAGAAAATGTAATTGAAAATTTTTCAATTATCGCATTTTCAACTTTAATAATTGTAGTTTCATTAGTTATAACTTCATCTAGCAATACTTCATTAAACTTACCATGTAATTGCAGGTTACAATCTAACAGTTTTGCTTTTTGCAAATTGAGTGTGAGATTATTAAACCTATTTCCGATCAAATTAACAAAACCATATATTTTGCTTTTTTTCATATCGAGAATAAACGACTCTTCAAGAGATTTATTCATACTTAAAACTAACCCATTAGCAAAAAATCCTCCTGATAATTGCAAATCTGATTTAAATACACAGTTATTTATATCTAAATTATCTATGAAAATTGCTCCTTGTAAATCTAAATTTGAATTAAATAAACAAACTTGAACATCTAACCCTTTTTTAAAAATTGTATAACAAAAAAACACACCTTGTTCAAACTTAATAAATTCAACTGAAGCAGAATTAAAAACTGAATTACAACAATCTAGTATACAGGTACATATAATTTCGTTTCCTTTATTTTTAAAAATTTTTAAACAATGAAAAAGTTCATTAAACTCAAAATGAGACTCACCTTCACCATGATGACAAAACTGTGTAAAATCAAGGTTTCTCAAATTAATTGTTTGAATATTATGTGAATCTTTTTGATTAATAGTCAAATTGATATGTTCAATAGCTTCACCATAGGTTTTTATGATTTTTCTATCCATTCTTTTTTCAAATTGCTCAATTTCCTCGGGTTTCATTTATCTGAATATGCCTTAATGATTTATTTCTGCTTTCATTATCCTCCTAGCTTCTTCAATATCAATTTTTGCTCTATGTCCATGTTTTTCAAGCAAATATAATAAATTTCCACCATTAAGGAGTGTAAGCGGTTTGCCTTTGGCAAATTCGTAAGAATCTGACCCATAATCGGATGTAGTCACTAAAATCCCTTTGGTTGCACCTTCATTCATTACAGTTCCGTATAAATCGCGAACAGCAGAAACACCGACTGTATTTGTGTATCTTTTAGCTTGAATAACAATTTTTCCACCTCTTATTGGGTCTGGGTCAAATGCAATAGCATCAACGCCACCGTCTCGACTAGCTTGTGTAACTTTCACCTCACCGCCATTTGATTGAAATTCCTTTTCAAAAACCTCTCGGATTAAATGCTCAAAGTCTTCCCAGTTCATTGCAGCAAGGTTTGTTGATGCATCGTAGTTAACTTTTTTGGACTCTACAATTCGTCTGTCCAATTTGTTTATTGTTATAATCGGTTGAATAGCTGTTAATGCAAAAAGAGTAGAGCTACTCACACCTTTTAATGATTTAAAACAATGTTTCGGATCAACACTGCCTAAGTTTATTTCATTAAAAATCGATTTTGTAACATACAATGAAACTATACATTTTGTTTCAACTTTTCCATTCGACTTATTTATTGCTGTTACCCAACCATTAAAACTAATTGCGTCAATAACTTCTATTTTATCGTTCGAAAATAGTTCATATAGACTTCGAAGTATAATTTTATATATTAGAGATTATATAAGTTAGTTTGTTATTGATATTTTATTTTGAAATTAGATAAGGCACAAGCGAGTACCATAACTAAATCACGGAAATCATCTATATATGATCTGATTTCTTCTTTGACAATA
>Ga0247844_1008699_pt1 | contig 10900 bp, 8 predicted proteins | sample LaCtaG_FD_192421 | JGI IMG/M metagenome (GOLD analysis project Ga0247844, IMG submission 192421) | Freshwater microbial communities from meromictic Lake La Cruz, Castile-La Mancha, Spain - LaCruzMarch201714.5m_1 | ecosystem: Environmental > Aquatic > Freshwater > Lake | place: Spain: Castile-La...
CAGGCGGGCCAGCAGTCGCTCATCGTTGGGGGACAGCACAGTGCTCATGGGCGGTTCTCGTGTTTGTCGACGGTTACCGCTGTATTGTAAGCTACCACATCAGTTTTGATCACACCCGCCGCGCGGCCGCGCGCGGCATTTGCGGACATGCGGTTCGCGGCGCGGGGGGCGACAAGGGCGATTCGCTGCCGCAGGACGCGGGTTGGGCGAAGTCCGTAGGTTGGGGTGAGGAACGAACCCCAACGATCGGCGGCGGGGATGCTGGGGTTCGTTCCTGACACTGGTGGCGAATTCACTAACCCATTGAAGCCCAGCGTCTCCTGAAAATGCTTTCAAGGGGTTACGGGACTCTTCGGGCATTTCGCCACCAGGAGGAGCGTTGGGGTTCGCTCTCGCTCACCCCAACCTTACTGGCTGGTGCTGGTACTGAGGCGCGGCAACCCGGCGATGGCCCGCTGGACCGTGGTGATGATGCCGGGATCAACGGGTTGACAGTGTCGCCCACCGGGGGCTAGCGTTCCTTGGCAACCACACGAGGAGCCCACCATGAGCGCGCGTCCACAACCGCGGCCGACCTTGTACGAACAGCTTGAGGCCCTGCCCGAAGGGCTGACCGGGGAAATTCTTAACGGCCAACTCTACGCCCAGCCGCGCCCAAGCGGTCCGCATGGTTTCACTGCCTCGTCGCTGGGATATGACCTGATCGGCCCCTTCCAGCGGGGCCGGGGTGGTCCTGGGGGCTGGTGGATCATCGACGAGCCTGAACTTCATTTCATCCACAACGCGGAAGTCGACGTCCCCGACTTGGCGGCTTGGCGCTGTAGCCGATTGCCGCTGATTCCCACGGATCATCGCTTTACCATCGTGCCGGATTGGGTCTGTGAGGTCCTGTCGCCCTCCACCGAGAGCAAGGATCGTGAGGTCAAGATGCCCATCTACGCCCACTTCGGGGTCGCCTACGCCTGGCTGATCGATCCGCGTGCGCACACCCTGGAAGCCTACGCCCTGGATGGCGGGGTCTGGCGCGAAATCGGGCGTTTCGCCGGCGGTGCACGGGTGTCGGTCCCACCCTTCGCGGCGGCAACGATCAGTCTCGATGACCTGTGGGCACCGATTTAGCGGCGCGCTGGGGGAAAGAGTCCGCGTGGTTGGGGTTCGCTCCTCACCCCTACGGCCTGGATGCGTTGCGCTGATCCACCCGACGAAACCGCCATTGCCGTAGGATGGGCAGAGCGCAGCGATGCCCATCCGGTTACCGCGGCGCCGAACGATGGGCATCGCTGCGCTTTGCCCATCCTACCGACTTGGTCGCGTGCGGCCGAATCCCTGAGCCATGGGCGCCCGGCGCTCCCCTCCGACCGGTCCTAGCCGACCAGGTAGCGCCCGTCGTCCAGTCGGCGGGCGTGGCCAAGACTAGCCAGGGTGTCCAAGAGTTCGGCGACTTTGGCGCGGGGGGCGCGGGTGAAGCCCTGGGCCAGGTCGGCGGCGGTGACCGGTGCGGCGCGGGCGGCGAGTGCCGCGCGCAGTGCCTGGAATTGATCTGGCAGGGTCTTGGGCCAGTCCGGCTTGGGTCCGGTGCCGACCGCGGCGGTGGCGCCCGGCGTCAATTCCGCTGCAACCGCGCCGGTGCTCCCCGTGGGACGAGTGCCCGGTTGTCCGCCAGTGCCGGCCCGGAAGAGGGGTGGGGCATACTATTGATCCGCAGCCGATGGCGGAGTTGGAGCGGGCAGTTGCGCAACAGGTGTCGCGCCTGGATCATCCTCTGATGACCAAACGCGACACCGAGATTGACGACGTGCGGGCCGCCTGGCCGGTGCCGGGGCTCGCACGACGGTTCCCGGCCCAGGATCTGGGCACCCTTCAGACCTTGCTGCAGGAGTACGCCTATCGGTTGCCGGGCGACCTGCCACACGGCGTCGACTTCGTCCTGGAAGGCGGCCCGGCTGACGATTTTTACATGGCCACCAACGGCAAGGGCGGGTTCTGGTTCCGCGAGATCGAGCACGGCACCTTCAACTCGCGCCGCGACCTGTTCGGCGCCTTGGCCAAATGCGCCGACAAACAGCGCCCGGTGATGACGCGGGACGAGGAATACGCACTCGAATCCCTGTGGCATGAGATCTGGCACAACCGGCAGACGGCGATGGATCAGGCGGCCAAGCTGTCCAGGTATCACCCCGTGCGGAGGTTTGCCGAAACGCTGAACCAAGCGGTGGCCAGGTTGACCTATCCGCGTTTCGTTGAGCGACTGGGCGGGCAGGCCACGCACCAGGAATGGGTGCTGGACCACGGCTATGGTTACGCCTCGACCGTGGCGCGCTTGTGGCAGGTGCTTCAGGAATGCGGAGTCGCCCGGCGAGACCTGGCGGGGAATCTGGCAACGATCAACCGCGAGGCCGATCTACTGGAGGGTTCGCGACACGTCGCGACGCTACTCGCCAAGCACAGCGGTTACCGGGCGCAACGGATTCAGGCGGCTCTCGATGCCTTCATTGAGGATGATGCCGATTTTGTCGCCGCACTGGCCGGCATCAAGTCGTGATTATTCAACTCGAACAGCAAGTAAGTCCGGTCAGCGATCCGGTTGGCGTAAGCGGCCGCCCGGCCATCATCGCCGCGCATCGCAAACAGCGCGCTCAGATGCTCAAGCGCCTTGTCCTGAGTGATGCGTGCGCGGTACGCCGTCGCGTTTGGCCCGGCCAGATACCGCAGTTCATCGGGGGTCGGAGCGTGGTCGAAGATCGTTTCCATTGGGAAAGTATAGCCGATGTCCGGCACTTGGGCGATTGCGCAGTCGCGCGCAGCACTTACGGTCATGCAGTTCGCGGCACGGGGGGCGACAAGGGCGTTCCGCTGCCGCAGAACGCGGATTGGGCGAAGGCCAGGAAGGACGCGCTGGACAACATCGCCTGGTTCCAGGCCCTACCCCACTGACGCACCCGCACGGCCGCGCCTGGGCCCGGCGGCTGAGGTACGGGGCGCAGGGTCAAAGGGCGTGACTTTAGGCGCTGTGTGACCCGGCGCCTTGTGCGCTCGCCGCCTTCCTCCGACCCAAGATCCCTTGCGCCGGAGAGCACGGCGTGACCCGGGCCCCCTTGGAACCCCACCCGCGGCTTCTACTTGCGGCCAAGTCTGGATCGGCCTATTTTGACTGCAATAGACCATGCGCTCTGAAATAGAGCCCCAGCCGCAGATCGAATCACTTTCGGGGGTTCCAGCCATGTCGCTTCTCGACCGCATCACCAGCGACACCGAGATCTGTCACGGCAAGCCCTGCGTGCGGCACATGCGCTGGCCGGTCGAGGCGGTGCTCGATTTGCTCTCGGCCAGCATGAACGCCGCCGAGATCAGGGCGGACCATCCCGAGCTTGAGCCCGAGGACCTGAGCGCCTGCCTGCACTATGCCCGGCTTGTCGTGTCGGGCGAGACCGTTGCCCGAGTCGCGTGATGCGTTTCGTCTGCGACGTTCAATCCCCTACCGACTACGAAGGATGCGGACTTTCGACACCGGCCTTTCATCTCCGGCAAACCCGCCCGGGTGATGCGGGTGACACTGAGCAATCTTTCCAACGATCAGTTGACTTCCTTGTTCGAGTACCATTAGCCAGCACTCCGAGCGCTTTTCGACGAGCCCAGGTGTTATGTTGAAATCTGGGCTCAGGATCTGCGGGTTTTCAAGAACGCTGGGGGTTAGTGAACAAGAGAAAAATATGCAAAACTGTCACCGGAGATCCGCCAGAACGCCCAACCGATACGTGATCGATTCTGGCGAACGCGAGCAACGCCAATAGTAATCTAACGGAGAAATGAATGGTGAAAATACTAAGAAAGTCGCATAAAATTGCGGAAATGATACGAAAAATTTTCTCAGATGAGTCGGATGAACGTATTATTGCTGTTGCATATGTTGGAGCGAATGCAATTTCGTATCTTCCAAATCCAAGAAACATAAAGATTTACTGCTCAACTGCCATTCCAGGAACAAATCCAATTAGCCTAAGGGAGCTGAAAAAAAATGGCGTTGATATCAGAAAAATAGATAAACTTCACTCCAAGTTATATTGGAGCAAGTCACACGGGGTGGTTATATGTTCAGCCAATCTATCCGATAACGGCCTATCTAAAAAAGGAAACCATGAAGCTGGAGTTTACCTGCCTCCAGACAGTTTTGATGTTGACAACTACGTGAATAGTTTTAGATCAGACCCAATAAATTTCTCCGATATCAATGCGCTCGAAAGAGAATACAATTTATATATGCTAAGAAATCGCACTACTCAGGGGGTATGTAAGCCACCAGACTTTCTTGATTGGAACGAAGAAACGGGACCAGCGTGGAAGATCTTTCTATGGACGGAGGAAGCTGATCTACCAAAAGATGTATCTGTTCAGCTAGCCCGAGAGCACCCGGAGGTTGAAGAAGAAAACACTAATTACATAGTGTCTGCCGCCAGCGATTCATACCAAGAGGGCGGATGGGTCCTTGAATTCAAGGCGCGCTACAACGACGGCAGGTTGCAGTCTGTCCGTAAATTCGACTGGTTCATTCCGGAAGTCAGAATAATGTCGCAACAACCATATGATGATGATTACCCCCATTACTGGATTAACTTGCATAATACAACTTTACCTTCTCAGCCGTTTGTTATTAATCGAAAATTTATCAATTCGTTTAAGAAAACTTTTGTCGAAATGATAAATGACTGCGAGACAGTAACCACGCCTAGCAGTGAGTTTATCAAGCGCTTATGCGAGAACTACAAAGCGCGCTAAATCTAATAAGTTAACCACATGATTTTGCTAGAAAAAAGTCATACCAAAATTATTCGGCAAGCCGGTCTTGGTCATGGTTCCGGTCTCCGCGCGACGCGGCCAGTGCTCTTAGAAGCCTCATCCTGGCGCTTTGAAGCGGCTGGAAGCCACTTCTCCGGCCGGAACGACGATCGAGGCCCGCTTGAGGATGTTATCGAAGATCGCATTAGGGTCGTGTCCGAATTCTGCCGCGGCGGACACCCGGCAACCAGCACGGAGCAGTCGGCGCCGCTGATGGTCGATGCGCTGCGCTGATCCACCCGACGAAACCGGCGTTGCCGTAGGATGGGCAGAGCGCAGCGATGCCCATCCGGTCACCGCGGCGCCGAATGATGGGCATTGCTGCGCTCTGCCCATCCTACCGACTACCAACTTGGTCGCGTGCGGCCGAATCCCTGAGCCATGGGCGCCCGGCGCTCCCCTCCGACCGGGCCTAGCCGACCAGATAGCGCCCGTCGTCCAGCCGGCGGGCGTGGCCGAGACTGACCAGGGTGTCCAGGAGTTCGGCGACTTTGGCGCGGGGGGCGCGGGTGAAGCCCTGGGCCAGGTCGGCGGCGGTGACCGGTGCGGCGCGGGCGGCGAGTGCCGCGCGCAGGGCCTGGAACTGATCAGGCAGGGTCTTGGGCCAGTCCGGTTTGGGTCCGGTGCCGACCGCGGCGGCGGCGTCCGGCGCCAATTCTGCGGCGACCGCGCCGGTCCCCGCGGGGTGTTGAAACGCTGGGCGCAGCCAGCGGATGAGGCCGCGGCGTTCCTCGGCGGCCCGCTCTGCATTGAGCGCGACCAGGCGTTGCAGGATGATTTCCTCAACGTCGGCGGCCGGGGTGGCGGACGCGGTCTCTCCCGATGCGGTTCCGGCTTCACCGCATCCGACAGCCGGGCACGGCGCCAACAGGGCCGCGGTCAGGTCGTCCCAGCCATAGGCGGCCAGCACGGCGGCGTCCAGCTCGTCATGGAGTTGACGCAGGACCGCGACCAGACCTTGCTCATGGATCACCCGGTCCTTGGGGCTCAGGGGCGCACCAGTACGCAGGTGCTCCAGGACGTTGTACATCCCGGTCATGGTCAGGCCCGGATGCAGCGCCTGGCGCTGTTTGCGGTGCGCGTCCAGATCCTCCGCCAGTTGGCGGATGCGGGCCTGGTGTGGCGCGCCCGGAGTCGGAAACGGAAAGGTTTCGAAGCAGCGGGTCTTGGTGTAGCGCGGGTCGTTGCCGACACCGAGGCGGGCACCGGTTGCCAAAGCCCAATCGACGTGGACGCGACTGGAGAGGACGCCCAGCGCCCAGGCGTCATCCAGGGCGATGGCGATCAGCATGTTGTCGGGCAACACGGACTGATCCAGGAAGACGAAGGTCCGGTGCTTGGCGGTCTCGACGGTGGCGATGTAGCGTCCTAGCCCGGCAAGTTGCCATCGCAGCTTCGGATTGGTTTCGCCGAAAAGCCACCAATTGTCCTTTCGGCTTTGGCGCTTGTTCTGGTCTCGCTCTGGTTTCACGCGTTCCAGTACGCGCTGATAGACCTCCGGAAAGCGCCTCCTGACCTCTTCGACGGTGAGTCCGAACAGGTCGATGACCAGGACCCCGCGCGGCGTTTGGGTCAGGTCGCGGCCATTGAGATAGACGCGGATGTGATTCTCCAGGTCTTTCACTCGTCCCAGACCTAAAGTGGCAGCCTCATTCGGCGTCACGATAAATCCAGCCCCATGTAATTTTACACCTGGGTTACTGATGTCCCGGTTAGCCTGTAACGGGACCGCCGAAGCGACATCCGCCCCGATCCGCAGGTCCGTATGGATGGCTCCCGCGGTCCGCTCCAGCTCGACCTCCAGCCGCTCGCCCTGACCGGGGCGCTCGGCCGTCACCCGCTCCAGCACACCGGGAAAGGTCCCCGCCTGGCCGACGGTCATGCCGATGCGCACCGCGGCCCCGTCGGCGGCATCCACCCAGGGGTGATCCGGCACCGCGTAGCACAGCGACAAGGGCTCGGCGGCGCTGAGATGCCGCTCCAGCACGCGCCGGTTGAAGGTCTGACGCAGGCTGTTGGTGGTGATGAATCCAAAGCGGCGCAGGTGGCCGGCGCGGGTCAGGGCGGCGGCGCGTTCCCACCAGTACATCACATAGTCGGCCGATTCGGGGACCTCGGGCCAGGCGGCGCGCAGGGCTTCCACGTAGCCGTCGCCGAGTGCGCGGCGCAGGGTGGACGCGCCGATGAAGGGCGGATTGCCGACCACGAAATCCGCCTCGGGCCACGCTGCCTGGCGCGGATTGCTATAGCGCTCCAGCGCGACCCGGGCGGTTTCATCCGGGACCGGTTCGCCGGTGACCGGGTGGGGCTTGGTGGTGCGCCCGTCCCAGCGGGTGATGGGTTGGCCGGCGGCGTAGGTGACGAACTCCACGCCGTCGGCGTCGAGCACGGCGTCGCGACACTGGATGTTGCGGAAGTCGCGGATCACCGGCTCCGGCGGGTTGACCGCGCCGTGGGTACGAAAGTGCCATTGCAAGTAGCCGATCCACAGAACCATTTCGGCAATGGCGGCGGCGCGCGGGTTGAGCTCCAGGCCGAGCAACTGGTGCGGGTCGACACTGACCCCTTCCATCGCCATCAGCAGTTGTCGCTGACCGAGCGACTCCAGGGTGTCGAGCACCTCGCCTTCCAGGCGCTTGAGGTGTTCGAGTGTGACATAGAGGAAGTTGCCCGAGCCGCAGGCGGGGTCCAGCACCCGCACATTGGCCAGCCGGACCTGGAAGGCGGCGACGAGTTTGACGGCCTCGTCGGCCTTTCCCTGCTCATGCAGGCTGAAGGCGGCGCTGTGCACGGCGGTCCATTCATCGCGCATCGGCGCGATGACGGTGGGCAGCACCAGGCGCTCGACATAGGAGCGCGGCGTGTAATGAGCGCCGAGTTGGTGGCGTTCCTGGGGGTCGAGGGCGCGCTCCAGCAAGGTGCCGAAGATGGCGGGTTCGACCTGGCGCCAGTCGGCGCGGCCGGCGTCGATCAGCAGGTCGAGCTGGTCGCGCGCCAGCGGCAGGGCCGGGGCCTGGGCGAAGAGTCCGCCGTTGAAGCGCAGGCAGCGTGCGCGCAGGATCACCGAGAAGGGGGTGCCGGTGTTCATGTCGCGCCACAGGTGTTCGGTGAGCGGGACGAATTGCGCGGGCGTGTCGCGCACCGAACGCAGCAGGTCGGTAAAAGCAGCCTTGGGCAGCAGGCCGATGTCCTCGGCGAACAGGGTAAAGAGACAGCGGATCAGGAAGGCGGCGGCCAGTTGCGGCGGGTGGCCGGCGGCTTCCAGTGAACAGGCCAGGCGCGCCAGGCGGGTGGCGATGTCGCGGGTGACGCGGGCGGCGCGGCGGCTGGGGTCGAGTGACAGGGGGTCGAGCCAGACGGCGCGCAGGCGGGCGCGGATGTCGGGGCGGCGCAGGTCTTCCAGCCGGATGCGGTGCGAGCGCGGGTCGGGATAGGGGATGTAGGCGCCGCCGCTGCGGCTGAATTCGCTGTAGAGCTCGATGCTGCGGCCGACATCGACCACCACCACGAAGGGCGGCCGACCCTCGGCGGCGGGCAGCCCGCGGGCATACTGCACGGCCTGACCATGGGCGCGCAGCATGGCCTTGTCCCAGCCGGTGGTGTCGAGCGCGAGCCCGGTCTGCTTGCACTCCAGGACATAGCAGGTGCGGCGGTAGAGATCGATGAACCCCTGGCTCTGACTGCCGTCACCGTGCTGGAAGATGACCCGGCGTTCGAAGCAGTAGGCATTGTCCTGATGATCCTCACGCGCCGGTTCCGGCCGCGGCAGATCCAATAGGGTGCACAGTTCAGTGAGAAAGAGTTGGTAGTTGGCGCGTTCGGTGCCGGTGGCGTGTTGCCAGCGGCTGATGAAGGCCTCGATCGCCGCCGCCGGGGTGTCGTCCGCCGCGGGGATGGCGTCGTCCAGGTCCGGGGGTGGCGTGCGGGGGTCGTCGTCCATGTCGTTGGGAGTGACTGAGGGTGCGGTGCCGCGATGCTACGCGCGGAGTCCTGCTCGGGCAAGGAGGATACTCGGGTGATGTTCGGGAACGGACGGATCTACCGACGTTTCGGGGCGACTGAAGTCGCCCCTACATTCGCCCCTACAGTCGCCCCTACATTCTTGTTGCTTACCGCGGCAAGTACTTGTAGATCACCCAGTACGCCATCCCCACAAAAACGCCCCCGCCGACGATATTGCCCAGCGACACGTAAGTCAGATTGCTGTAGAGGAAATTCCACCAGGTCAGCGCGTCCAGATGGGGCACATGGTCGGCGACACGCGCGACGAATGCGGGGTCCCACCAGGACAGCAGGAGCGCATAGGGCAGGAAAAACATATTGGCGACGCAGTGTTCGAATCCGGCCGCGACGAACATCGCAATCGGCATGGTCAGCGCGGCGATCTTGCCGCCGATCGTCCGGGCGGTGAGCGCCACCCAGATGGCGATACACACCAGGACGTTGCACATGATGCCGCGGAAGAAGGCTTCACCTGGGTCCAGCGCCGCCTTCGCTGCCGCGATCTTCAGTGAGGCTAAGCCCAGATCGCCGCCGGCCGAGGTATAGACCCCGGTCAGGATCAACAACACCGCCGTCCCCACCGCGCCCACGAAATTGCCGATAAAGACCAGCCCCCAGTTGCGCAACATGCGCCGGAGCGTGACCTTGCGGCTTGCGTAGGCCATGACGATGAGAATGTTCCCGGTGAAAAGCTCGGCCCCGCCGGCAATGACCAGCACCAGCCCCATCGAGAAGGCGATCCCTTTGAGCAACTGGATGCCGCCGTACCAGACGTCCCCGGCACCGGTCGATACGATCACGGCAAAATAGGCACCGAACGCAATGAATGCTCCGGCCAGAATCCCGAGCACGAAGGTGGTGAGCGGCGGATTATTGGCTTTTTTGACGCCGGTTTCTTCGCTTAACTCTTCGACCTCTTTGGACAGCCGGTCATCGAAAGTGAGCGGCAGGGTCGCCGCTGCCGCGTGGTAACCACCCGACTCTGAGAGATCCGACATGTTTGCCATCCCGCCCCAATGGAATCGGCAACCGATCCTCGACCAACGGGGCATGTTTCATGATATTGACGTACACGATCGATACCTGAAGCTGGCGATCGACCACATGAATAACCCCGATTCAATCCGGTTTTCCAGCAAAAACCTGCGTGGTACGGCGGATGACGGATACAGTACGCGAGCGGCCTACACCGTTCGCGTCGAAGATGGTAGTGACTGCGAGGACGACAAACAAGGCTGAACGCGGTTTGCGCCCGGACGGAACCGTTCGAGCCCCGGACGTGCTGTTGCAAGGTACTGACCATGATCGCCGCACCCAGCGCGAGCGCGTCGACCCGGCGGCCGACATAGCGAAATCGTTTTAAAACGTTTGCGTTTTATTTCTTCCTTGCCGGCCAAACCCCGTCACAACACCTTGGCCACCAGCTTGATCGCCGGGTCCTGCGGATCGTTCTCGATGCGGAACCCGAGCGACTTCATCAGGGCCAGCATGCGGCTGTTGGCGGTCAGGACCTCACCGTCCATGATGCGGAAGCCGCGCAGCCGGGCATTCGCCATCAGGGAGCGCATCAGGCGCGCGCCGATGCCGAGGTTGCGGCAGTTGTCGGCAACCACGATGGCGAACTCGCACACCTCCCCGCCGGGGCGCGAGATGTAGCGCGATACCCCCACCTGGACCTCGGCGCCGTCCTGCTCGACCACCCCGATCAGCGCCAGTTCACGGTCATAGTCGATCTGGGTGAAGCGCACCAGCATCTCGGGTGTCAGTTCCTTGACGGCCTGCATGAAGCGGAAATATTTCGTCTGCTCGGAGAGTCCGCGGACGAACTCCTGCGTCATGTTGGCGTCCTCCGGGCGGATCGGGCGGATCACCAGTTCCTTGCCGTCCGGCAGTTGGACGTGCTCGATGAGGGTCACCGGGTAAGGATGGATGGCCATGTGCCCGTAGGTGGTCTGCTGCGGCGGGCGGTAGTTGACGACGATGCGGGCGTCCACCGCGATGACTTCCTTGTCATTTCCAATCAATGGATTGATCTCCATGCCGATGATCTCGGGCAGTTCGCAGA
>Ga0247844_1008707_pt1 | contig 10894 bp, 16 predicted proteins | sample LaCtaG_FD_192421 | JGI IMG/M metagenome (GOLD analysis project Ga0247844, IMG submission 192421) | Freshwater microbial communities from meromictic Lake La Cruz, Castile-La Mancha, Spain - LaCruzMarch201714.5m_1 | ecosystem: Environmental > Aquatic > Freshwater > Lake | place: Spain: Castile-La...
ACCCGGGTTTGTAAGCCAGTCAAGGCAAAGAGCATTGCCAGACGTAACAACATAGGAGCCCGGCCCTCCAGCAAAGAGCTGACTAGCTCACTTCCAAGATCATCGTTCAGTTCGCCCCGTTAGAGCTGGGCGTAGTGCCATTGCGCTTGTGCAGACAGTTCCATCCGCAGGCGGTCTCGCTGCTCATGATGGTCAGCCTCACAAAACTCAAGAATATCCAGAGTCTGGCGCGCGAAGCGATTCACCAGCGATTTTCGAGTAACGGGATCAAATCACCACGGAAGCTGTTTTCATGGGCTTAGTCGACGAGGACAGACACGACTCCTCATAGGCCTCGATATCGATTTGCCGATAAAGTACGCGGCCGTTGAGTTTGAGAAATTTTGGCCCAATTCCCTCACAACGCCAGCGCTCGAGGGTGCCCTCGCTAACGCCCCATCTAGTGGCTAGTTGACTTTGATGGAAGTGAGTAACATCCATGTTGGCATCCTTGCGTATAGGTTAGTAGAACCCTATGAACGCGTCATATCGCCGTCGAGTCAAGTTGAGCTTTTATACGTTAAATGCGCTGATCTAAACAGACTCGCGGGTCAATTACGATTAGGTCCGGCACGCTAACGATATCTTGGTTATTTATTGTCGTTTTACTTGCGTGTGCGTTTATACGCGCGGAGTTCATTTGCCGAGAACATTTGATTGCGACCAACGACGTGACTAGGTCGCAATTTGCCTGCCTGAACATAGCGACGCAAAGTTGGTAACGACACTTCCAAGTACTCAGCCGCCTCCCAAGCCGATAGGGGTTCGCGCTCTAAGTGACCAAAAACCTGTTCGTGGCTGAAATCATCGTCACGAAACGCGTTGGTACTCAAGAGCAGGAAAAACTTAGCGCGCTCTGTCGCGGGCATGCGTCCCATTTCAGAAAACAGGTCTTGTGCAGTCAGTGCATGATTCATTTTGCGGATCCTTGGCCTTTTTCTTGTCGCAGGTACTGTTTCAACTCGACGTAAAAATTCTCATGTACACCGACCTGATAAAAATCGATAATTAAAAACTCAAGCGGTGTGCCTTTCTCTGGTGCTCGGTAGGCAATTAAATATTCTTGCCGAGCAAATCGAAACTTATGTACGCGAATTCCAGTGAGGTCGCCTACCTTTGCCTCTCCGATTTCGGGGGTCTCGCAGACGACCTCTACTTCATCTTCGATTGCCAACTGCAATGGCTTATGCGCTTTTTTGACGTACTGAGCGAAGGGCCGCTTGAAGTTGCTTTTCATGATCTCATTATGCATCAATTATGAGTCTATTTCAACCCAAATTTGCATGACCTTTACTTCACTAATACCAGCCCAAGTTACAAGCTATAGACTAGGAGCAGGCTATTTGGCTAGTTACAGGTCTGAGCTGCGCGAATAAGTTCAGCATAAAAACGTTCAAGTTGTCATCCTGCTACGGGCACTATTAACCGCCCTCGCCTGAACATCTTTATGTTGTCAACGCGAAATCAGCGAAATGTGCGAAATGTGTTGTGCGACAAGGACTACGGCCAAGTCTGACGGCTGCGAAATCTGCGAAATCAGCTCCCGCACGGTTAGCTCCTAGCTTTGCCAAGAGAGAGAGATTATTGATAACTAACCTCTATCATCAAGAACTTCCCTCTCTTAATCCTCGTTGTCAGCACACCTGGGTTGGGTACTCAGACCGCGCAGAGATAGCTGCCAGACACCTCGAACTTCTCGGCGACCTTGGTCATGGGCATCGACCAAACCAATTCATATAGGGTTTCTCTGCTAATCACGTTCGGCTCCGTAGTTATCATCGTGATCAAGAAAATATCAGAATTAACGGAGATTTGAACGTCTTTTGTAGCCACCTCATTTAGTAGCTGTTACTCAGTTCAATTCCTTGGACAGGAATTAAATTGACAGGCTTACTAGGAAAAACTCGCAGAAGATTTAGTACTTGAGTGGGCAAGACTCGCAGGCTCAGAAAAAACCAAAACAGTCTGATTTTCAGCTGTAATCCCCTTCATTCCACAGGTGTTATCGGCCGCCCTATCCTCTTGGACTACCGACTTTTTTACTCAGTCCCGACCCCACCACCATACCGCACAAGACCATCCTTTCGAGGATGGTCTTTTTTTTGCCTGAACGGTTTGAGTTGATGCAGGCACAGTGCCTTAGCTTTAATCCTTAGTCTTTGGAATTTAGTGCCGCACGCACGCGGTTACAAATCTGTTGCACTTGATTTGAGTAAAGGATAAGATCCGACTTGCGCTAATTAGCGTACCCTTGCGCAAATCAATATCACTAAATTTATTTTATATATTTGCCCTCGGTCTGGTTGCACGTTGACCCCTTCGAGCTTTAAGTTCAACCATTGCTTTGTACGCTTTGCGGCCAGCTGGAATCGCTAACGTACGTATTGAACGGCGTTCAGTTAGCGGTTACACGTACAAACACCACAACTTGGCTTGACCGTAGATGACTTTATCTCTGAATATTGCGACCCTCACTCACTTAAGGCTGATTGCCTTGCGTTGGCTACGCAAGCAAACGCAACGACACCAACCGCTAAGCGGTGCGTGCTTATCGCCATCCGCTGATTACCTGTTACCCCTGATGCACCGCACCCACCGAGCTGCGGTCGTTCCTTCCCGGCAGCAAAAATTTTTGGAAAGCAACGTGGACCAGATGCAGCGGTCTAAAGTGCGTAGGTTCGGGTTAAAGTTACTTCAGTCGGCTGCATGCAGTGTAGCTACTATTACTCTTACAGCACATGCGTCTGCGCCCACTGTCACGGTATCAGTGGGAGGACAAAGTTATACTGTTACTTATACTGACCCATTTACTTCATACAATACTTCTACAGCATTAATCCAATCGCAACCTTGGTGGGGAAGTTCCTCAAGAGCTCAATTATTTGCTCAAGCGGTAGGAGACTCATTGGGATATCCTTATTCTTTTGGTCTTGCTGGACCTTTCTTTGTGCATGCAATAAGTAGTCCTTTTCTTGATATCTGGGTACTTATAGGCGGCAGCATCGGTGCTAATTTAGCATCTTCATTCAACATCTATCCATATGCTACTGCTACTTTAGCCTCATCTCCGTCAGCTCCTACCACAGAGTCATCAACACCAGTCACCTCGGATATTGTGGCAGGCACCAGCTACGGCTTAAGTAGCATTGGCGTCACAGCCAACCCAGTTCTAGCAGGCGGCACCTTGGTACTAAATAGAGGTGATAGCTCAAGCGTCTCAATCGCAATCACTAGCGCAGGCGGCACGATTCAGCAGCCCACCTCAGGTTTTGCCACGCTTTCTGGCGTGTTCTCGGGTACGGGCGGGTTGACGTTCATCGGTACTGGCAGCACGATCATGAGCGGCGCCAACACCTACAGTGGCGGCACGACAGTGTCGGGTGGCACTTTAGAAGTGGCTGGTTCTTCGCCCACCGGCACGGGCGATGTGTTCGTAGCCTCTGCGGGGACGTTGATGGGCACGGGCACGATTGCGGGCAATAGCATTGTGAGTGGTGTGCTTAAGCCGGGTAATTCACCCGGCTATTTGTCTTTCACTCAAAACTTGACGCTAAACGCTGGGTCGACCTATCAGCAAGATATCGCTGGCAACGTGCAGGCTAGCAGCGCTACGCCCGTGGGTGCCTCGGGCTATTACTCATTTGTCAATGTGGGTAGTCAATTGACGATTACTTCGGGTGCGACACTTACGCCACGCTTATCAAATCTGTTTAGTGCAAGTGAAGCGGGCTATGGCAGCAGTATTTACGTACCAGTGCTGGGCGACAAGTTTCGCATCATCACTGCGGGTGGGGTCACAGGGCGCTTCACCACCCTCACCCAACCTGCCGAGCTAAGTAGCGGCACACAATTCATCGCGTTTTATAACGTCAATAACAGCAATAGCCTCGATCTTGTCACGGTGCCGACTTCGTATAGCGCCACCCTGAACTCAAGCACCACCAACGCCAAGTCTGTGGCCAATGTTCTAGATCAGTTGTTGGGTGTGAACAAAGCAGGTACATCGTCGTTAGCGCAAGACTCATTGCTCTACTCCGTGGCGGGTCAACGCGCAGCAAGCTTACCTACCTTTGCGCAGGCGCTCGCGGGTGAGGTTCACGCAGCCTCTGTCGCCACTTTGCCCCAAACCACGCAACGTGTGCAGCAATCGGTTTTAGCACGCTTGGGTGACTATCCGATGGCGCCTAGCCAGATCAATCCTGCACTGAACAACTCAATGTTAACAGGCGGTATCAACGCAACAAACACTTCGGGCCTACCCACTGCAAGCATGAGCACAAATCCAGCGGTGAACCCAAGTGCCGTGAATGTAACGAGCGCAGCGGTAGCAGATGGCCGTGCTTGGGGTGAGATCGCGTATCAACGCGCTGAGCGCGCAAGCAACAGCGCGGGTAACGGGTTCAACAGCAACCTGTACCAAATCGTCACGGGTGTAGATGCCTATTCAAACGCAGAGCTCGACTTAAAGCTTGGCGGTGGTATTGCGTTATCCAACACCACCGTCGCAGCCACCGGTGGCAACAGCACCATCCAACAAGGCTCACTCTTTGTCTACGGCAAAATGTCTGTGCTGCAAGACTATGTGCTCGATGGCATGGCAAGCGTAGGCTTGAGCTCAACCAACCTATCGCGTAATGACCCAACAGGCTACACAGGTGGCTTTAGCAGCAAAGCGGTGCTGGGTAATGATGCGCTGGTAAGTGTGGGTATCAGCCGTGGGTTCGAGTACAGCGACCTGCGCGTGACACCCTACGCACGACTAAGCTACCAGTACGTTGGTCAAAATTCGTATGACGAAGGTAATAGTGCTGCAGCGCTGAACATCGCTCGCTTTAGCGGCAGTGCGGTGCGAGGCGTGATTGGTGTGGCAGCAGGTTCGTTGAATAAAGACCCACTCAAAGACGAATATACCTATCGTGCCAACATCGCAGTCGGTGCCGATACCTCAGGCTTATTAAACCCAACGCTGAACACCACGCTTGGTGGTTATTCAAGCAGCGTGACCACAGCCTCGGCAGGCTCCGCCTTTGTGCAGGTGGGCTTGTATGGCACAGTCAAGATTGCTGACAACGCTTACGCGTATGCGGGTGTGTCAGGTGAAGCCAGATCAGGGCAAACGCTTTACGGTGGCAGTGTGGGGTTGCGCGTAGCGTTTTGACGGGAGGTGCGGCTTGTTACCTACGCGGCACGCATCAATATACCTAATAGTCAGACCGGCGTTAACTCAAGTTTGATCCGTCGACCGAGAGCAGCGGCCGCACCCGCCAACGTAGTCAAAGTTAGACTGGTATCGTTTTCATCCAACAAACGATTGAGTGAGGCACGACTGGTTCGCATCTTTTTTGCCATGGCGGTCTTGGTCATCTTTTGAGCCGACATATCTTGCTCAATTTGCCAAGCGATCACCCTTTTGACCGCCACGGCAGTCACTTCCTCAAGCATGCCCTCATCCATGAGGAAGTCATCAAAATAAGTACCGATATTTTTATTTTTCATTTATGCCTCTTCAATAGTTTGAGCCGTTCTTTTGCCAAATCCAATTCTGGCTTTGGGGTCTTCTGCTCTTTCTTGATGAAACCATGTAGTGGAACTATCACGTCTCTATCAAGCACAAATAACACTCGCGCAATCCGTGTACTTAACCTCGTACGTACTTCCCACATAAATCCCGTAGCAGCGTGCAACGGCAGCGGTGACTCGAAAGGCAGGACGGTTACAAATTGAAACAGACAGCCAGCTAAAAATCATTCAGAATTGAAAGTCTATTCAGGAGTCCAAAGCCATGTCATTACAACTGCCTAAATCCCAAAATACCTTAGCAGAGCCGAAGCCTTACAACCGTGAGGCTAACCATGATGATGATCACGACTCAAATAGCTTTCAGATTCAGCAAAACCGAACATGGCTGCGTGAGCAATTGCTTGCTGGTAAAAATTCGCCCCTTTGCGATCCTCTCACTCCCGAATACTTCCAAAGGTTGCGGGCTCTAGCAAGAGGTGAGCTTTAACATGACTGTTAGGACAATCGCTCCACACCGCCACGCCATCGCAGATGTTCACGATATCATTTGTTACTACCGCGAACTGGACGGCACAGCGGTCGCAGAAAATTTCGCTATTGAAATTGATGAAGCGTGTGCTCGCTTAAGACAACACCCGAACATTGGGTCTCCGCGTCCAGCACTCGAATTAGACATCGAGGGCATCAAATCTTGGGCGTTGAAACGTTTTCCACATCAGATCTTCTATGAGATCCAAAATGATCACGTGGAACTTTGGCGAATCCTGCATCCAAGACGTGATATCACTCAGGCGACGCTGTCTCGACAAAGGTTCCAATAGGGATCGAGCATCCTCAGGTCCTAGTCAATTCCCCAGCTTCAACATTATCCGCACATACCAACCTTTCGGGGTTGGTATTTTATAGGTCGAAGTCCGCGAGTGGTTTTTTATAAACTCTTTAAAACCAGTATGTTACCTGTGGACTAATCAAGCGAGTTTTTGTGTGGCATTGGATAGCAAAGGAGACTGCAATGCGGAGGTATGGCGTCTAGTGTGACACGCAGCGGCACCCGTAAGGACAAGGCGAATGTCGGCGTGTAACCGTTACAATGACATCGTCAGGTAGCGAACCGGATTACTTAGTCATGACACTACAAGCATTCATCGAGCTGCAGGCAATCAAAATAGATACAAAGATTGGGAACTATGCACCGGGCTCGGCACACCCCGAGGAACACCTACTAAGCCTAGTACTCAGCATCGATCCAAAACTTGTTCTGATAGAAGAGGATTCGATGCAAAATGTATTTGACTACGATCCTCTCTTAATTGAAATTCAACGACTTGCAGCAGATCAACATTACGAAACGCAAGAGCGACTCATCACGCGTATCGTCAAAGCATGTGCCGTATATGCAGAAATCATATCTCTCGAAATCACCCTAAGAAAACAACCGGTTCTAAACGACTCTGGGTCTCTTGGGGTGCGGCTATGCATGGACAGGGCCGCACTCAATCGCGTTTAGCAAGATAACTCTTAACTAGGATAAACGCAGTGAACAAACAACTAAAAGATCTAGACCAACTAGGAAATGTTTGCGTTGGTATATTTCACAGAATTGCGCTTTTCGGTATCGGGGCCGCCACGGTGTGGGCAGCTGGATGGACGTTTCTTGAACTTTTTCAAAAACATCATGCCTCAATTCAAGATCTTTTGCTGTTATTTATATATTTAGAAATCGGCGCGATGGTTGGTATTTATTTCAAGACTAACCACATGCCCGTTAGATTCTTGTTGTACATCGCTATCACTGCACTCACCCGACACATGGTTGATATCATGAGCCACGTTCCCATTAACATTAACGAGATGCTAGCGGTCGGTGCCACAACCCTAGCGATAGCAATCGCTATCTTTATCATCCGCTACACGAGCACAAAGTTTTCTAACAATAATCAGAACGACATTAGCTGACTATTGTTTAGCTCGCAAATTTCGCGAACCGCTTCGCTGGCCCGTTCGCTGTTCTTCAGGTCTTAGACTAGCTGGCCAACTGAATTTGTTGACATCATTTGACCGGCAGCGTTAACCTTCAGTGGTTGTATGTTTGATGTCATTGCGGTTTATCAGTCGCTTACCTTGTCGCACCTAGCTTAGGAGTTTGCCATGATGAGTACTTTAGGAATGATGTTTTTAATTATCGTAATATCTGCTGTTATCAACGCACTGGTTTTTAAGAAGGTTATGGGTAAATCTTGAAGCTTGGTACCGTTACCACCCAATCGCTGTAAGGTGTACGCTTTCTAGCAAAAAGATCAAAGGCGGCGTGCCAAAGCCACAGCAACCTCCGAGCCAAAACCAACCATCCAACACCACGCGTGTATAAAACGGTTAGATAAATCGCCACCCAAAGCTGCTGCCTGGTCTCGGTGATGCTGCTCATCTGCTTGACAACGCAGCAGCACCGGAAGCAGTCCCTCTGGCCCGCCTGATTTCATCAGATAGTCGACCTGGTGTTGATAATGTTTATCAACAAATGTCTCTACCGCAGCGATTGTTTTGTACATGGCTCGACGACCAAAAAGTGCAGGCAGTGCGCCTGTTAGCCACCCTGCTAATCGCCAAGGCCCTAAAAGTAAACTTCGACGATCAGGTGGCAACCATTGCTCGATCAGCGCTAGGTGTTCAGCTTCGGTTTTTCTATGCGCCTGCGCAAAGGCAAGCATCTCATCGTCGCCTCTTAGTTTAGCGACAGCCACAATTCCATCGTATATGCTGACCGCACCGATTTCTCCAGCGTGGTCTGAGCGCAGTTCGCGCTCGAAAAAAACTGATAACTGAGGTGCCATGTACAAATTACTTGTTTAACTCTTTAACCCTTGCGTCTCTTTGCTCATCAGTCATTTCATCGCAACGACTGCTTCGATCTGGACTGCGCAGCCAATCTTGTGTTCCGGCTCTAGGCCCATATATGCGAGTAGATTGCTTAAATACAGCCCATGTGATGAATGCCATGCTGATCACTGCGATATGCCCGAACATGTTGTATGGGATAGAGAGTGGATCGCCTATATAAAGCCCGAAAGCTAAACACCAAAAACAGAACAATAGAATGCTGGCGATGTAGCGAACATAGACAGGTGCGTGCCGCAGAGGGTTGAGATTTGGATCTAGGAGCCGACGCGCATTTTGGAACAAAAAATGAAAAAACTTCAAAATACCGAACATATCCATACCCCCGTTATCTTCATTTTTATCGCTTTCAAGACGTCATAATCAAGTTACGCCCAACGTAACGCTACGAAAAGCATAACATTCGCAACCATACAAATGATTAATATTTATAAAATTTGCAGAAGTTTTTTATCATTGATGCGACTTAAGTTTCGCTTATGACAGACGTTGATTAATTGATCGGATCTACAAATTGCGGAAAGCAAAAAACGATTTAAAGCTGGCGAATTTAAAGCGCACGAATTCGACCTTTTACGCTTGTTTAACAGGGCGATCTTTTAGACGCAACGCGAACGTCTGACGGTGAGCGTAAATGACCTTTAAGTGATTGCGTAAGGGTAAGCTGAAATTTAAAAAAAGCGGGTGTAGCCTTAAGCTCAGTCGATATCTTACAAAAAAGTAAACATAGTGCTAATCGATCAATCGTATGTTTCGCTAGGAGTATGACATGGTCGCTTTGAGTCTGAAAAATTATTGGGTGGCTTTCCCAGATTTCAGTATGAGTCATGTACTGTTGCGAATTCCTTTGGCTTCTGTTTTCATTCAACAGGGACTAAGTAAGTTTCCTGTAGATACTACAGCCGGTACAGCCTTTGGCCTACCGCAACTTGTCTGGTGGTTCGTATGCTTTGGAGAAGTTGCTGCGGGTGTCGGACTTTTAGTAGGTGCTTTGACAACGCTGCCCCGTCTCAGGGAAATTCCTGTTTTATCTGAGCTAGGTGATTTTGTTACTAGATTTAGCGGGATAACAATGTGTTGCGTCGTCACGGGCGTGATCTGGGTGGTCATCAAGCCTGATAACTTAGTTCAATTTATCTTGAACGATAGCCTGCACCTTTTTCTTTGGGTGGGCGGCCTTTACTTTGGGCTTCGAGGAAACTGGGCGGTTACGATCCGAAAGCAAAACCGACTTTGAACTGGACATCGAATTTCATTTCTGGCCTTCTAAGTACCCGATGCTCGATGAAATGGTATCCGATGCTCTTCGACATGATGAAACTAAGCCAACAGATTAGAAGGTTTGTGAAATGTTAGACGTCTACTTGCGCATGACAACTATTTTGGTTGTTGCGTTGTTGTTCGGCGGTATGTGCCTATTTTCTGGAGGCTTTGCAGCTTTCCTATTTCGTTACTTACCACCAGCAGACGCTCGTATGCTGATTAGAAAAGTTTTTCCGCCTTTTTATTTGTTTGTGATTGCCTCATCGGGCTTAGCCACGGGGCTGTCTTTGATGTCAGATTCGTTCAGTGCCAAATGGATGGCTGTCGTGATGTTGTCCACGGTCGCTGCGCGACAATTTTTAATGCCTGCAATCAACCGGGCTACGGATTTGGGAAACAAAAAGCGCTTTGTTTGGCTACACGGTTTTTCTGTTCTTCTAACGCTTGGACATATTGTTTTGGCCGCCATAATTTTAATTCATCTGGTTCGTTGACCGCGAAAAGACACCAAAGTAAGTGCCATGGCGCAAGGTCGTATCAAGAGGCTGCAGTCAGCCGCTCTGCTGCAAGTCCAATTACTCAAGGCTGAAGAACAAGCGATCTGCGCGTTGTGCGATCGACCCATTCCGCCAGCTTTGCGAGACGCACATCACTTAATCCCCAAATCACGCGGTGGTAGTGTCACAGTCTTCATGCACCGTGCGTGCCACAAGCAAGTGCATGCTTTATTCACAGAGACCGAGTTAGCACGACACTATCCTACCCCACAGGCGCTGCGTGAGCATCCTGAAGTGAAACGGTTCATCAACTGGGTTCAAGACAAACCCAGTCACTTCAACCCCCCGACTAGGCGCAGTCGCAAAAAAGGGCAGTTTTAGCTTTCCAGAAAATTGCCTACTGTGCGGCGCCGCTAGCCTTAACCGGCAGCGGCAACCAACAGGGATTTGACCCTAGGACATCGCCGAGCCAGGCTCAAGCCCGATGGCTTAGCGGATTGGTTAGTGCCGTGAATCACTTAGCAATCGGTAGCTCGTCCCATCGCGTTGTAAACCTGGGTGAACGGTTTTCGGAACGCATCGCCCAGCGCTTTTCAGTACCATTTGCACCGGTTCTCACCGTGTCCCGGCCGAACTCCGCATTGATCGCATCCATGGCAGCCATCAGCTTTGCTGATTGC
>Ga0247844_1008710_pt1 | contig 10891 bp, 7 predicted proteins | sample LaCtaG_FD_192421 | JGI IMG/M metagenome (GOLD analysis project Ga0247844, IMG submission 192421) | Freshwater microbial communities from meromictic Lake La Cruz, Castile-La Mancha, Spain - LaCruzMarch201714.5m_1 | ecosystem: Environmental > Aquatic > Freshwater > Lake | place: Spain: Castile-La...
AATAAGGTCTGATTTCCCAATAAGTTGTTTTGTTGCCGGAACGTTTTATAGCTTTATTTACATTTCCAGGTCCAGCGTTGTAAGCAGCCAAAGCAAGATTCCAATCGCCATAGATTCCGTATAATTTTTTTAAGAATTTACAAGCAGCTTCTGTTGCTTTTTCAGGATCCATTCGGTCATCGATGTAGTTGTTTTCTTCTAAACCGTATTGTAAACCAGTGCGATACATAAATTGCCATAAACCTAAAGCGCCCGCTCGGGATTTTACTTGCGGACGTAATCCACTTTCAATAACTGCCAAAAATCGTAGCTCTTCAGGTAATCCATATTCCAATAATTTTTCTCGGAACATATCAAAATACAAGGCTGAACGACCTAAAACAATACGTCCAAAACTTCTTCTTTTTGATGCGAAAAAACGAATAGTTGAAAGTGTAATTGGGTTGCAGTCCATTGGAAAAGTGGACATCTGATTGATTTTTTCTAAGCGTTGACAGTAAATTTCGTCTGAAAAAAGAGGAGCTTCGTTTGGTTCGTAATTTAAAGCGTTAATGATTGAATCGTAGCGTTTGTCATTTACATAATCAGCATAAAACAAATTCAAACTTTGTTCGACTGTATTGATAAACGCTATAGGATTGAGGTCGTTTTTGTTGTAATTGTGTGGTAGTTGAGCAAAGATTTGCCCGAGAAAAAAAATGGAAAAAAGTACGCTTATTGTTTTAATCATTCTTTTAATTTCTCAATGCTTTTTGCAAAGTTAAATAACTCTTGCTCCGCAAAATGGGTTGTCATTAATTGTAATCCGAAAGGTAAACCATTTGAATGAATTGCCAAAGGAATACTGATAGCAGGATTACCTGTGAGGTTGGCATGAACTGTAAAAATATCTTGCAAGTACATTTGAATCGGGTCTTTTACTGCGTCTTTTTCAAATGCTGTTGAAGGTGTAGTTGGCATAATTAAAACATCAACTTGCGCCAACATTTCATTGGTTTTGTCTTGTAAAACACGTCTAACTTTTTGAGCTTTTGTGTAATACGCATCGTAATAGCCATGAGATAATACAAACGTTCCAGTCATAATTCGACGTTTAACTTCTGGTCCGAAACCTTCACTTCTTGATTTAATATACGTTTGTTCCACTCCTTTAGCTTCTGAACTTCGGTGTCCGTAATGAACGCCATCGAAACGAGATAGGTTAGAGGAAGCTTCCGCGGTTGTTAAAACGTAATAAGTTGGAACCAAGTAATCAAGATAAGGAAAACTCAATTCAATTATTTCGTGTCCATCGCTTTTCAATCCTTCGATTGTTTTGTCGAGATGAAGTTTTACTCCCGCATCTAAACCTGGATTTGACATATATTCTTTAATGATTCCAATTTTGCTCTTGGGAACTTTAGTTAAAGCATTCAATGTTAATCCTTTAGAAGAAGTCGTTGCATCCATTTCATCTTTTCCTCCCATAATTTGAAGTAAAAGTGCTGCATCTTCTAAATTATTGGTGAATGTTCCAATTTGGTCGAAAGAAGAAGCATAAGCAATTAAACCATAGCGACTGATTCTTCCATAAGTTGGTTTTAATCCGTAAGTTCCTGTCCAAGAGGCAGGTTGACGAACAGAACCACCTGTGTCACTTCCTAAAGAAACGGTACATAAATTTGCTGAAACTGCAACGGCTGAACCTCCCGAAGAACCACCTGGAACGTAATTCTTTTTCCAATTATTTTCAACGGAGCCAAAAGCTGAATTTTCATTCGAACTTCCCATTGCAAATTCATCGCAATTCAATCTTCCGAGAATGACAGCATCTTCATCAATTAAACGTTGAAGTGCTGTTGCTGTATAAAGCGATTCAAATCCTTCTAATATTTTAGAGGAGGCAGAAACTCTATGATTTTTGTAACAGATATTGTCTTTGATTCCGATAACAACACCAGCTAACTTGCCAGCTGTACCGTTTTTTATTTTTTCATCTACGATTTGCGCCTGCTCTTTTGCGGACTCAGTAAACACTTCTAAGAATGCGTTGAGGTGTTTGTGTTCATCAATTTTAGCTAGAAAATATTCAGTTATTGATAATACAGTTTCACCGGATAGCAATGCTTCCTTTACTTCTTTAATCGTACGATACATAAGATTTATTTATCGTCAGTTGTTTTAACTTCAGTAGAGTTTTCTCCTTTTGAAGCATCCTTGAATTCTTTAACACCTTTTCCAAGTCCTCTCATTAATTCTGGAATTTTTTTACCTCCAAAAAAGAGTAATACTACAACTAATACTAAAATAATTTCAGGTGCTCCAAATTTACCCATGATTCTTTTTTTTAATTTTTACAAAGTTACTGAAATAAACTTAAAATCTTTTATTATCAATTTCAATAGCAATAAAATTCAAAGTAATTAACGTTTTTAAAGCTAAGGCAATTGTCTAAAAACAAAATTGTCACCTTAAAAGAATAAGATAACAATTTAAATTCACTTATTATTAGTTAATTACAATTTTCTAGCAACTTCTACCTCTTCAAATGCTTCTACGATGTCACCAATTTTGATATCATTGAATTTATCGATGTTCAAACCACATTCGTAATTGTTTTTAACCTCACGCACATCGTCTTTGAAACGTTTTAATGAACCTAAAGTTCCTGTGTGAACAACGATTCCATCGCGAATTACTCTAATTTTTGAAGAGCGTTTGATGATACCATCCATTACATAACATCCTGCAATTGTTCCCACTTTTGTGATGTCGAATGTCTCGCGTATTTCAGCAGATCCAAGGACTTTTTCTTCAATATCTGGAGATAACATTCCTTCCATTGCAGCTTTTAATTCTTCAATCGCTTTGTAAATAATAGAGTATAAACGAATATCAATTTGTTCTGCTTCTGCTAATTTACGAGCACCGATTGATGGACGAACTTGGAATCCAATAATTACAGCATCAGAAGCAGAAGCTAAATTCACATCCGCCTCAGTGATTGCACCAACTCCTTTATGAATAACATTTACTTGAATTTCTTCCGTTGACAAGTTAATCAATGCATCTGATAATGCCTCAATTGATCCATCCACGTCACCTTTCACAATAATATTTAATTCTTTGAAATCACCGATTGCCAAACGACGACCGATCTCATCCAAAGTAATATGTTTAGTTGTACGCAATCCTTGTTCACGGTACAATTGTTCACGTTTCTGAGCGATGGTTTTTGCTTCTTTCTCATCATCCATCACATTAAACTTGTCTCCTGCACTAGGTGCACCACCGATACCTAAAACGGATACTGGTTGTGCTGGACCTGCCTCTGCAAGCGATTTTCCGTGTTCATCATGCATTGCTCTTACACGTCCATAATGACGACCAACCAAAATAACATCACCTATTTTCATTGTTCCAGCTTCCACTAACATGTTGGTTACGAAACCTTTTCCTTTATCTAAAGAAGATTCAATTACGGTTCCGACAGCATTTTTATTTGGATTAGCTTTCAAATTCAACATCTCTGCTTCTAATAAAACTTTATCTAGAAGCAAGTCAACATTAAGATTTTGCTTAGCTGAAATTTCTTGAACTTGGTATTTTCCACCCCAATCTTCTACTAAAATATTCATTGCAGAGAGTTGTTCGCGGATTTTATCTGGATTTGCTCCTGGTTTGTCAATTTTATTAATGGCAAAAATCATTGGTACGTTTGCCGCTTGTGCATGAGAAATTGCCTCTTTTGTTTGTGGCATCACGTCGTCGTCGGCTGCAACAATGATAATCGCAACGTCAGTTACTTGCGCACCACGTGCACGCATCGCCGTAAATGCTTCGTGACCAGGAGTATCCAAGAAAGTCATTTTACGATTGTCTTTCAAAGTAACCGAGTAAGCACCAATATGCTGTGTGATTCCTCCAGCTTCACCTTCAGTTACATTCGCGTTACGAATTTTATCTAAAAGGGAAGTTTTACCGTGGTCAACGTGTCCCATTACTGTTATAATAGGAGGACGATCAATCAAATCTTCTTCTTTATCTTCAACTGTTTGAATTGCTTCTTGAACTTCGGCACTCACAAATTCTGTTTCATAACCAAATTCATCAGCTACAATTTGAATCGTTTCTGCATCTAAACGTTGGTTGATTGAAGCAAAAATTCCAAGCGACATACACACAGAAATAACTTGTGTAGGTTGTACACTCATCATGGAAGCCAATTCAGAAACTGTTACAAATTCAGTTAATTTCAAGATTTTATCTTCTAACTCTGCTGCTGCCATTTCTTCCTGGCGACGTTGAGCAAAAGATTCACGCTTAATTTTTCTATTCTTAGATGATTTTGATTTTCCACCTTGATTTGAAAGTCGCGCTAAAGTATCTTTGATTTCTTTCTGAATATCACGTTCAGTAACCTCTTTCTTCTCCACTTTTGGAGCGACAGGTTTGTTGTTATTGAATTTATTCTGGTTATTTTGATTATTTTGGTTGTTTCCTTGAGATGCTGGCTTGTTTGGGTCATTAGCAGCAGGAGTTTCAACCTTTTTAATTCTTTTTCTTTTTCTCTTTGAATTAGCGCTTTCGTGAGATGGTCCTGATGATTTAGGTTTTTCTACTGGAAGTTCTATTTTCCCAAGAACAGTTGGTCCTGTAAGCACTTGTCGTTCAAAGCGAATGGTTTCAATTTCTTTTGGTGCTTCAACAACTGGCTCAGTTGGTTTTTCTACTTTGACCTCTTCCTTCAAAGGAGCAGGCTTAACTTCTTCCTTAGTAGGAGCAGGTTTTACCTTTTCGTTTTTAAATTGATTTGTTTTGGGATCTTCGTATTTTTTCTTGTCAGGACGCGTTTTTTGATTGATTGCGTCTAAGTCAATTTTACCAATGATTTGAACTCCTTCTTTTTTCTCTTCTTGAACTTCTTTTAAAGGTTCAATAAAAGGTTCAGGAGTTTCGATTTTTTCAACAACCGTTTCGGGGATTGGGTCAACAGTAACAATTGGGGAAACTTCAACCACAACAGGTTTTGGTTCAGCAACAGGTTTAGATTCAAGTACTTGTCTTTTGATTTCTTCAAAATTCAAGTCTGATTCGTCTTCTTCGTCTTCAACTTCTTTAACAATTTCCTTCTCCTCTTGAGGTTTATCTTTCAAGGAAAGTGATTCTCTTTTTTCAGTTCTTCTTGAATTTACACCTTTTGATTGTTCTTTAAGATCGTGATCAGCTGCAAATTCTTGACATAAAAGGTCATAATGTTCCGATTCCAAACGCGTGTTTGGGTTCGAATCAATTTTAACTCCTTTTTTGTCAAGAAAGTCCACCAAGGTTGGTAACCCAACATTTAATTCGCTTGCCGCCTTTGATAATCTTATTGATTTTCCTGCCATTTTATTCTATTTCTCCTTAATTTTCCAAAGTTATTCAAATTCTGCTTTCAAAATTCGGAATACTTCTTCTATTGTTTCTTTTTCTAAATCTGTACGTTGTACTAAGTCATTTACGCCAATTTCAAGAACTGATTTCGCAGTATCACAACCTATAGCCTTCAACTCATCGATAATCCAGCTATCGATTTCATCTGCAAATTCTTCTAAGTCAACGTCTTCAACATCAACTTCACCGTCGCGGTAAACGTCAATTTCATAGCCACAAAGTCTTCCCGCTAATTTTATATTGTTTCCACCTTTACCAATTGCCAAAGACACTTGATCAGGGCGTAAGAAAACTTTCACACGTTTGTCTTCTTCTAAAATTTCCATAGAAGTAACTTTCGCTGGAGACAAAGCACGTTGAATTAATAATTGATTATTAGTTGTGTAGTTAATTACGTCAATGTTTTCGTTTCTTAATTCACGCACAATTCCGTGAATACGTGAACCTTTCATACCAACACAAGCTCCAACTGGATCAATGCGATCATCGTAAGATTCAACTGCAACTTTTGCTCTTTCTCCTGGTTCACGAACAATTTTTTTAATAGTAATTAAACCATCAAATACTTCTGGAACTTCTAACTCAAACAAGCGCTCCAAAAACTCTGGTGCTGTACGAGAAAGAATAATCACTGGTGAGCTGTTGCGCATATCCACTTTGGATACTACGGCACGAACAGATTCTCCTTTTTTGAAGAAATCGGAAGGGATTTGCTCTGATTTTGGCAAGATCAACTCGTTGTCGTCGTCGTCCATGACCAAAATTTCTTTTTTCCAAACTTGGTAAACTTCGCCAGTAACTATTTCGCCAATTCTTTCTTTGTATTTTTTGTATAAGTGATCTTTTTCTAATTCTAAGATTCTAGAAATCAAGTTTTGACGAAGTGAAAGAATATTTCTTCTTCCGAAATCTGCAAATTTGAATTCTTCCGTTACTTCTTCACCGATTTCAAAATCTGGTTCAATTTTAATCGCATCTGAATAAGCTATTTCCGTGTTGGGATCTTCAACCTCACCATTGTCAACGATTTCTTTATTTAAGAAAATTTGAACGTCACCTTTGTCGATGTTTACAATGATATCAATATGCTCGTCGGTGTTAAATTTTTTCTTCAACATGGCACGAAAAACATCTTCAAGCACATGTTGCATTGTTTGCTTATCAATGTTTTTTAATTCCTTAAACTCCGAAAACGAGTCTACTAATTCAGCACTATTCATAAATTATTATTTAAATGATATAACAATATTTGCTTCTTTAATCTCAGTAAGCATTATTTCATAAATTACTTCAACTTTTTCTTTTTTCTTTTTGCCTTCCAATAATTGCATTTCTTCAGCTGAAAAAATGATTTTTTCAGCTGCCACTTTTACAATTTCTCCTTCAATAGTTCGACCATCTTTAGTTTGCACATTGATTATTCGACCTACGTTTTTGATGTATTGATTGATATGTCTAAAAGGCTTGTCTAAGCCAGCGGAGGAAACATGCAGTTCAAAGTCTGCTTTTTCTCTATCCAAGTTGTGTTCTACGTTTCGGGAAACGGAAACACAATCGGCAACTGTAACACCTCCATTAATTTTGTCAATCTCAATTCGAATTACATTTGAAGAAGAAATAGTCATCTCAACAACATACAATCCGTTGTCCAATTCTTGAATTCTTTCTTCTACTAAACGCTCAATTTCTTTTCTATCAATCATACTTAACAAAAGAGGGGACTTTCGTCCCCTCTCATTTTAGTTCCATAAATCTGATGCAAAGATAGTAATTTAATTGAAATAAAAAATAGTAGGGTGATAAAAAATGACGCTACCTTTGCTTTATGCTTTTTGAAATTGACGATAAAATAGTTTCCACAGAGATTTTCACGAAGAAATTTGTGTGCGATTTGAATGCGTGTAAAGGTGCTTGTTGTGTGGAAGGTGATGGTGGTGCACCAATGACAGAGCAAGAAATTGAAAATATTTCTAATCATTTGGACAAGTTAAAACCTTACATGCGCCAAGAAGGATTGGAAGCGATTGCTGAAAACGGAATTTTTTACACTGACAAAGATGGGGATCCTGTGACGACCTTAGTTAATAATAAAGAATGTGCCTTTGTGTTTTTTGATGAAGAAAACAAAGCAAAATGTTCGATTGAACACGCTTACAACAAAGGCGAGATTGATTTCAACAAACCTTTATCGTGTCATTTATATCCCATTCGCACTAAGAAAATCGGTGAATATACGGCAATCAATTACGAAGAATGGGACATCTGCAAAGCAGCTTGTGCTTGTGGTGAAAAACTGAATGTTCCTGTTTATAAATTCTTGAAAGGCCCTCTTACTAGAGCTTTTGGAGCAGATTTTTTCAATGAGTTGGTTGTGATTGAGAAGGAGCTGATTTAGATTAGTTTTTATCTTAATAATTGAATGAATCCCGATTTTGTAATCGTTTGTTGTTCTCCTCCTGAATAAAATTCTAGCTTATAAAAATAAGTTCCATCAGCTAATTCGTTCCCATTTACATCTTTTCCACTAAAAGGTGTCTCTCCAAGTTTATGGTCATATACTAGTATACCCCAACGATTGAAAAAGTAGATTGAATAAGTGTCACACGTTTTATAGATATTTTCTATGTCTAAGACATCGTTTATTCCATCATTGTTTGCAGTAATAACATTTGGGAAATTAAAGTCATCGAAAGAATAAACATTATTGATTTGAATATTGATAGTTGAAATCGTTGAAAGACACGTTGGCGAACTATATTGATAAGCTTGATAAACCCCAACATCATTATTTGAAATTGGTAAAGTAACTTCAATTTCATTGGAAGAAAATCCATTTGGACCAGACCAAACAATTTGATTTCCTAATTCAATTTCAGCACTTAAAGTTAAAACATCACCTGGACAATTCACAGGACTTGCCGTTAATTGTGGTGCAGAAGGCAAACTCACTTCTGAAATAACTGTATTAATTGACGCTGAACATCCATTTGCATTTGTAGCGGTTAAAGTGTAAAGACCTTGGGTTAGCGTAATACTTGCGTTTGTTCCAATTACCGCAGTAGTTGAACTACTCCAAGAATAGCTTGTTCCACCACTTGCTGTTAAGGTTGTATTACTACCTGTACAATAGGTTAATTCACCCGTTATTTCAGGAATTGGAGCTGATAATTGCTCTCCATTACTAAATACAATACTTGCAATTGAGTTACAACTACCATCGTTTGCAACAACAGTGTAACTTGTTCCAGTAATCATATTTTGTATAATTCCTGGAGCAGAAACTGTTGGTCCTGCTGGCGAAAACTGATAAGTAAAATTTGGATTGTAATTTCCAATTGAGGAAACTCCATCAGCTGTACATGTTTGTGAAATGGTTGCAATTGTTGGAGTTGGAGGAGGAGGTACGTTTGCAGAATTACTAAAATTGGCACTTTGAATAGAATTGCATGTCCCATCATTTGCGATTACAGTATAATTTGTTCCAGTATTCATTCCAGTAATTTCGCCACTAGAATTCACAGTTGGTCCAGTCGGTGAAAAAATATAGGTATTGCTAACATTATAATTACTGATTTCACTTTCACCTTCAGATACACAACTTGCGGGTATGGATGTAATTGTTGGAGTTTCTGGTGTCGCTAACATTGCCAAATTACTAAAGACTGAACTTGGTGAAGAATCACAACTACCATCATTTGCTATAATTGTATAGGAAGTCCCAATTGTCATTCCTGAAATATTTCCGTTATTTATAATTGGTCCAGAAGGATTGAAAGTATAGCTTAAACTAGTATTGTAATTACTGATTGAGCTAGAGCCATCAGCTGAACACGTTGGGGGAGTGGTTGTTATTGTTGGAATTGAAGGAGCTTCGCTTGGTTCTGTATTGCTAAATGAAGCACTTGCCAAAGAGTTACAACTTCCATCATTTGAAACAACGGTGTAATTTGTTGAAACTATCATTCCATTGATTATGCCACCCACAGAAACAGTTGGTCCTACAGGAGTGAATTCATATGTCATTGTTGCGTCGTAATTACTTATTGTGCTTGAACTATTGGTTAAACATGTTGCTGGATTACTCGTAATTAAAGGTGTTGCTGGAATAGACAATGTTCCATTATAAGTAATGATTATTCCTCCTGAAGCACCTATTCCACCTGGACTATTACCACCACCTGCTCCACCACCTCCATAAGTAAGACCAGCTGCACCTGATGTAGTTCCACCTACACCTCCAAGAATTCCTGCTCCATTTCCTCCATTTCCTCCATTTCCTCCGTTCCCATTACTACCTGCTATACCATTCGTATTTGTTGTTCCTCCGCTTGCTGTTCCACCAGCGCCACCAGAACCTGTACTTCCATTTGATCCAGAACCTCCTGAGCCTCTTGCTCCACCATTTGCAAGTAGGTTAACAGCTGCATTATTAGCATCAGTTCCGTTAAATGAAGTATTTCCTCCCGCAGTTCCATTTCCACCGCCTGAACCATCGCCTCCATTACTTCCGCCGCAACCTCCTGCTCCAATGCTATAGGTATAAACAGCACCTGAGACTACGTTTATCGTTGTTGTACTGTAAGCACCGCCACCACCGCCACCTCCACCACGTGTATTAAAAAGTCCTCCATTACTACCACCTCCACCTCCACCAGCTCCGCCTCCACCTCCGTATATTTCCACAGTTATGGAAGTTACCCCGCATGGAACTGTCCAAGTACCCGATACTGCAGCACCATTACAAGCTGTTGGCCCAATCAGAGTAACGTTCTGTGTAAACGAAATAAAGCATAACAGAATGAAAATAATGGAGGTAATACACTGTTTTCTCATGGTGTTATAAGTCTAAAATATTGAAAGTAATTTATTTTCACGAAGTTAAATATTACAAAATAGAACTTAAAACTCTAATTAAATGGTGATTAAATTTTAATGTTTATTTTTTCATTTTTTTACATATTGTTAACATAACTTTCATTGTTAAGCCATTATTGATTTGGCTAACATAGGGTTAACTTTTATGTTTAGGTTCGTTTGGTTTTCCGGTTTTTTCTTTCCTCGATTAAACCTTTCTTTCCCCAATATTTCTATGAGTTTTTTGTCAGCAACTTCTAAAATATTTTTTCTTTTGTGACCAAATCAATCAGTTTTTTGATTTTTTTTGTAAAGTTTAATTATTTTTTGAGTTTTATCTTTGAAGGATTTATTGTTAAGTGTTTTATTCAATTAAAGATTGAATACATTTAAATTGAGAAATTTATTTACACTTCAAAATCGATTAAAAGTTGAAATATTGTTGATAAGTTAAACATTATACCAGTTTCAAACAACTGTAAAATCTCCTTTATTTTCATATTTTTGTTCGTTCAAAATGAATTGAATCATAAAAAAATAATATGGCTGAAGAAGAAAGAAGAGACAATTATTCTGCGGATAATATACAAGTATTAGAAGGTCTTGAGGCGGTACGTAAACG
>Ga0247844_1008711_pt1 | contig 10891 bp, 16 predicted proteins | sample LaCtaG_FD_192421 | JGI IMG/M metagenome (GOLD analysis project Ga0247844, IMG submission 192421) | Freshwater microbial communities from meromictic Lake La Cruz, Castile-La Mancha, Spain - LaCruzMarch201714.5m_1 | ecosystem: Environmental > Aquatic > Freshwater > Lake | place: Spain: Castile-La...
GTTTCAAGTTGTTTCACTACAGATTATGTTAAATGAGATAAAAAAGGAAAATCTTTATGTATTCCTTAAATTGAGTTGAAAAACACCTTGAAGAAAAAAAGAAAATCTAATTCAGTTTTAAAGCTCTAACTCCTCCCTAATCCGGCAAACAAAGACTCCACAAATAACTTTCTGTCAAATAATTGTAAGTCGTCCATTTTTTCGCCAACGCCGATGTATTTCACAGGAATTTTCATTTGGTCCGAGATTCCAATGACAACGCCACCTTTTGCTGTTCCGTCTAATTTGGTAACTGCTAGGGCATTGATATCGGTTGCTTGTGCGAATTGTTTTGCTTGCTCAAAAGCGTTTTGTCCAGTCGAGCCATCCAAAACCAACAAAATTTCGTGAGGCGCACCAGGAATTACCTTTTCCATTACGCGTTTGATTTTACTCAACTCATTCATCAAATTCACTTTGTTGTGTAAACGTCCTGCTGTGTCAATAATCACAACGTCCGCATTATTCGCTTTAGCTGATTGTAAGGTATCGAAAGCAACGCTAGCAGGGTCAGCATTCATTCCTTGTTGAACAATTGGAACGCCCACTCTTTCCGACCAAATAATTAATTGATCCACAGCAGCTGCTCTAAAGGTATCGGCCGCACCTAAAACAACACTTTTGCCTGATTTTTTAAATTGATGTGCGAGCTTACCAATTGTAGTTGTTTTCCCTACACCATTCACACCCACCACCATAATCACATACGGATTTCCGTCAGCAGGTTTGTTGTATTCTAAATTTCCATTTTGATTGGAATTATTTTCTTCTAAAAGTGAAATAATTTCATCGCGCAAAACTTGGTTTAATTCATCCGTTCCGAGTACTTTGTCACGGGAAACACGAGCTTGAATTCGCTCAATAATTTTCAAGGTTGTTTCTACCCCAACATCCGAAGAAATAAGAATTTCCTCCAAATTATCGAGCACCTCATCATCTACTTTCGATTTACCAATAATAGCTCGAGCTATCTTAGAAAAGAAAGATTGTTTGGTTTTCTCCAGACCTTGGTCTAGGTTTTCTTTTTTTGAGCGCGAAAAAAAATCAAATAGTCCCATAATTGTAAAAAAAAAGCCTCCATAATTGGAAGCTTCTATGCAAATATATTAATAAATAATTAGCCTTTTGTAAACCATTCTTTCACTTTATCGTTGTGAACGATTTCCTCTTTGAAAGTGTATGAACCTGATTTTTCTGATTTCACCATTTTAATCACTTTCGTATGTTCTTTTCCGCCACCTTTTTGAAGGGAAGCCACTACTTTCTTAGCCATGTCTTATTATTTAATTTCTTTATGAACTGTATATTTTTTCAAAATGGGATTAAATTTCTTAATCTCCATACGGTCAGGTGTGTTTTTACGATTTTTTGTCGTGATATAACGTGACGTACCTGCCATTCCAGAATCTTTATGTTCTGTACATTCAAGGATTACTTGAATACGATTACCTTTACTTTTCTTTGCCATTTTCTTTGATGTTTAGCTGTTTCGCAACAGTTTATTTTAAATAACCTTTTTCACGAGCTTCTTTCAAACAAGCTTGTATTCCTTTCTTGTTGATTGTGCGCAATGCAGAAGTCGAAATTTTCAACGTAATATAAGAATCTTCCTCAGGAATGAAGAATTTTTTTGTAATCAAATTTGGGTAGAAACGTCTTTTAGTTTTTCTATTTGAGTGAGAAACGTTGTTCCCTACCATTACTGATTTTCCTGTTAACTGACAAACTCGTGACATGTATATTTAGAATTACGTGTGAATGTAAAAAGCGGATGCAAAGGTAGTAACTCTTTTTAAATATACAAATCATTAACATAGAAATCTTAATATATTTTTTTAAGTACTGAATATTAGTCTTTTGCATTGCGTGGATGATAGCTCAAAATCGCATCGCGCAAGAATCGTTGGTCTAAATGAGTGTAAATTTCCGTTGTTGTAATCGACTCATGTCCAAGCATTTCTTGAATCGCTCGTAAATTTGCGCCTCCTTCAATCAAATGGGTGGCAAAACTGTGACGAAAAGTATGGGGTGAAATATTTTTTTTCAAATCAATCGCTTCTGCCAACTGCTTGATGATGGTGAAAATCATTACTCGTGTCAGTTTTGCTCCTCTCCTATTTAGAAAAACGATGTTTTCATTCCCTTTTTTTATTGCTTGATGACGGCGAATATGATCGTTGTAGATTTGAATTTCTTTCTGCACTTGTGGACTCACAGGTACCAATCGTTCCTTATTCCCTTTTCCGATTACACGCACAAATCCTTCGTCAAAATACAAATCCGAGAAACGCAAATTAATCAATTCACTCACACGCATTCCGCAACTGTATAATGTTTCCAAAATAGCGCGATTTCTGTGACCTTCCATCTTCGTTAAGTCAACAGCAGCAATCAAAGCATCAATTTCTTCGATGGTTAATACTTCGGGGAGTTTAAGTCCGATTTTTGGCTGCTCAAGTAACTCACTTGGATCGTCTTGAATCACGTTTTCCAACAATAAAAAGCCATAAAATTGCTTCACACCAGAAATAATTCGTGCTTGCGAACGAGCGCTTAAACCTAAATCGTAAAGTGTGGCGATGAAATTTTTTAAGTCGTCATACGAAATTGATGCTGCATTTTTTTGGATAGAAGTAGCGTATTGAACTAATTTTTCGACGTCTTTTTGGTAAGCAAAAATTGAATTTTCGGCTAAACCCTTTTCGATTTTCATGTATGAAACAAAATCCTTAATATAGCGGTTCCAAGTTGACATAGAATGAAACTATTAATTGTAAACGGTCCAAATTTAAACCTATTAGGTAGCAGACAACCACAAATATATGGGAATGTTCGTTTTGAAGATTATTTCGAAGAGTTGAAATCAAAATTCGACGTGGATTTATCCTATTTTCAATCGAATGTGGAAGGTGAAATCATCAATCAACTGCAACAAGAAAGTTTTGACGGAATCATCTTAAACGCTGGCGGATACACGCATACAAGTGTTGCGATTAGAGATTGCATTGCAGCGATTGAAACCCCTGTTGTAGAAGTACATATTTCAAATATTGCTGGGAGAGAATCCTTTCGTCATGAATCACTGATAAGTCCAGTTTGCGTGGGTTGTATTTTTGGCTTTGGTTTGAAAAGTTATGAGTTGGCGGTGAGGTATTTTTTGATGGTGGAGTAGTTTTAAATAAGTAGTTTATTTTTTAACTCTTTAAAAATCAATTGTATATTATTTCCAAAAATTGTAACTTTGTTTTAATCAGAAGCTATGAAAGAAAAAACTATTAAAAAGCCAATCAAAACAACTATTGAGAAGAAATTAACCACGTCGGAAAAAAATAGGTTGATTAAGGAACTTTCAAAAGAAGTAAATAAAAACATTGCTCTTAGGGCATTCAAAGATTTATTAATTGGTGAATAATTTTTACTAGAAAAAAGTGATAAATTTAAGATCAAAAAATATAGTCAACTTTTATTTTCTTTATCTGCGGCAAAAGCAAGACAAGCTAAAATTTCTTGATATTTTAATTCTGGGAAATCTTCTAGAATTTCCTTTATTTCCATTCCTGATGCCAACCAACCTAAAACATCATATACAGTTATTCTGGTGTTTTTAATACACGGCTTACCAAACCTTACATTTGGATCTATTGAAATAAATTGTGCATAATTCATACAACGAATTTACAAGTAATTTCTTAAGGAGCAAAAAATGGGTTTTTAAAAATTGTAAAACGATCTTTGTTTAAAAGCAATTTTGAGAATTAGATTAAATAGAATTGGAGTTGATTATGTTTTTGGTTATTATAGCCTAATGTATTGTCAAATGATTTTGAAATTGATTAATTAAGTGAAATGATAATAAATAATATACTATTGTGGAGCAAATTTAAAATCAGATATAATAGTGTAATCAGTAAGTGTTTTTAGAAAGGCGATAATCTTCTTTTTTTCATCAGATGTCATTGGCAAACCATTGGCTAATTCGGGCGCTAATGTTGTTGAATGCTTTATACCTGAATTGTAATGTTCCAAAACTTGTTCTAAAGTCCAGTAACGACCGTCGTGCATATATGGATAAGTTAATTCGACATTTCGCAACGATGGAACTTTAAATTTGCCATTATCTGCTTCATCTAAAGTAATTCGACCACGACCTAAGTCGCTGAAAACAGAATCAATTCCATTGTTTTGATAAGAATGATTAGTGTAAAGTGGAGCTGTGTGACAAGAAGCGCATTTTTGTTCAAACAACTGCATTCCTTGTAATTCTTGCGTTGTTAGTGAGACTTTTCCTTGTCGAAATTGATCGTATTTAGAATCTACTGGTACTAACATTGCCATGTAAGAAGTCAAAGCACGAAGCATCAATTGATCGGTAATTGTTTCAGTTCCATAGGCTTTTTTAAACGCACTTCGATAGCTCGCACTCGCGTTTAATTTATTAATTACATTTTCCATTGTTTCATTCATTTCAACAGGATTTGTAATCGGAGCGACCGAAAAAACTTCGATATGATTTACACCTCCATCCCACATAAAAGATGGAGACCAAATCATATTTGTAATTGCTGGAGAATTTCGTGTTCCTTTTAGATTATTAACTCCAGTACTGAAATTCACATTGTGATCTGCAAACCCATGCACTTGGGAGTGACAAGTTCCACAAGAAATAGAATTATCAGAAGATAAAATTCCATCGTAAAACAATCTTCTTCCTAATTCAAACTTATCCTTTGTTAGCTCATTATTCTCAAAGTTATATACTGGAGTTGGAAAATAATCTGGATAGCTGAGTTCAAAAGTGTCTTTTTGCTTGTTTTTGTTACAAGCATAAAGAAACAAAACAGCAATTATTAGATAACTATATTTCATGGCTTAAAAAGGAATAAAGGTCGTCCCAAAAATAGTTGAGACGACCTTGAAAATTTATTAATTGTGAACGTGTTCAAACACATAACTTCCGTAGAAGTTAGTTGCCATTTGTTTTGCTTTAGCTCCCGGCATCATTACACTTGTACCAGCAGACAATGGGTCAGCATGGAATAACTTAGCAGGGTTACATTTTAGGTGAACTTCAGAGGTGTTTCCTTTAGAAATAACTAAATTTTCTGCTCCGAAAACAACATTTTTAGTTGTTACAACATTGTTTGCACCTGTAAATCCACCTAAATGAAATGCGAAATTTCCAGTTGAAGATTGAGGAGAAGTTCCTTCAGCTTTCAACATAATATAACCGGTATTCCAGCTCCAGAACATATTATTTGTTGTTGCTAAAGCACCTGATTGAGCTCCAGAAACATTTCTAGTACTGTCAACACCTAAAGTATATTCCATTTCTGTGTATTCACCAACTGGCAAAGTTCCTAAGCTTAAAGTTGTTGAAGCTGCATCTGCCGCATCCACTAAGAAATAACTTTCTGGGTGTACCCACCACGTTCCATCTGCTTTTTTCAATTTTAAGTTTGAAACATAATATTTGAATTTTGTAAAATTCATTGTATCACCTGACATTGGATGAACAAGATTTGTATTTAAAGCAAAAGCTGATTCACTCATTCCCCAAACGTGCTCAAAATGTACTTGAGCTGTACCTGTTTCATTTTCATCATCGTGCTTATGTTTGTTACAAGATGTTGAAACTGTTAATACTGCTGCCATTAAGGCTAGAATTGATAATTTAATTGTTTTCATTTTTTTTTAAATTTTTTGTTTTTAGTTATTTTTTCGTCAAACGATTTCTAAGTTCTGGTTTAGTTTTTAAGACTTTCAATGAGGTATAAATGTCATAAAAGTATTTTACCAAAATCAGAAATAAAATGACATTAATTCCGATAATAATATTCATCTTGAAATTGTTTTAGTTGGGTAAACAGACTACGTTCAATTCTTTCGCGGATTTATTTCCATCGTGGTCTAACTCAACCTCTAAAAGCACTTTAATAGTTGCTGTATCTGTAACATTATTTACCCAATGCTCATGAAAAACATAGGACTCAGAGTGTGCAGATGAAGAGGCGGAATAAACGGTTTGATTAATCAACAAATTAACCATTGTCAAAGTATATCCGTGAAGTTCACCGTTACCAAGAACTGTCCCTTCGCAATGAAGTTCTTCACCAAAAGCGATAGTGTCTCCAACTGTGGGTTCAATAAAATTAATGGTTGCAACGGAAGCTTCTGCCGGTTTTTTACAACTGAAAGCGAATAAAGAAATTAAGATTAAACTATAAAGTAACTTTTTCATTTTTAGACTTTTTAATTAAATAATTAAGACTTAAACCAGCACTCAAATTTTGGAAAATCGTTGAGCTGTTGACATTTTGTTTCATTGGATGTTGCACATTAAATGACCATAACCATCTATAAGTTAAGAGATTCACACTTGCTTTTGCCGACAATATATATCCTGCATTCGTGATGCTTGAATCGATTGCACCATTAGCTCTACTTGTTTGATGGTGTTCAAATGTTAAACCTGTTGCTATAATTAGTCGATAAGAACCCACTCCTCGATTTGTAAATCCTTGCGAGGCAATTTGAGCTGTATTTCCATATCGAAAATTATATTTATCAGTTCCTTTCAATGAATAACTTGCTTCGGTTTGCCAACCCCACTTGCTAGAAAACTGCTTGGTATAATTAGCCAGAAGCAAATAATCCCACGAACCTGTTCCTGGATAAAGATTCTTCAACACATTTGAACTTGGGACATTTTTACCTAAAGGAAATTTTACTCCAAGACCTACTGAGAGAAAATTTTTACTCATCCCAAGCGAATCTCGGTTTTGATAAAGTACAAAATTTCCTAACAGATTCGCGTCTCCTATTCCGTAAACTGCATCTCTTCCAAGATCGCGTAATTGAACTGCGTTTTGAAAAGGAAGCGAACCAATTAACTGGATTCGAGGGTGAAGCTGAGTACGGAATTGTAATTCTTGAGTAAACAAATACTCTTGAGAATGACGAATTCCGTAGAGGTAAGAAGTAAAACTTCGCATTGTGCTTTTATAACCAATTGTGTGAAATTTCGTGGAAGCAAACAAACCGATAGAGGCATTACTACTTACTCCTCCGCAAATATCACACGCGAAGATGCTGGCACTGAAAAAAAGCGACCACGCAAATAAAATAAAACGCATAGAGAATTATTAATTTTTAATGTTAAATGTTGAATTGTATCAACTGAAAATTATATTAATGACAAATTAGATATCAAGTAAACTCGAAATCAAAAATTAAACATTAATAATTAAACATTAAAAAATACTGTGGGTGGATGAAATATATCAGATTTCAGTAGTAGGTAATACGATGACGGATAGTAATAAGAAGCTAACTCTTCCTCTGTGTTGAAAGCTGGAACTTCAAATTTTAGTTTCCAATTTTCAACAAAAACAGATGTCTCTACTAATTTTAGGATTGAAATAGAATGTTCTTGTTTTTCTTTTTTATCTGCAAGTTCGTTATCTGCTTTTTTTAATTGTTTTGCCAAATAACACTTACCATTACAGTTCATTTCAGGTCTATCCTTGTTTTCACATTCGATAGCAGCGATTTCCTTCTGATTTAAGTAAAAATTTATTTGCCAAAATGCGCTGTAAATAACCTTGCTTAAGATTAAAGAAACTAATAAGAAACTTTTTAAAATGCGCATCTATTTGAAAAGTGGTACAAAGTTAAGGTTTAGTTGAATTTAAAAACCCAAGAACACTAAGAATTATTGATTAAAAGAAAAACAATACCATTTTTTTACTCATTCCCTCATTTATCATTCCCTCATTTATCATTCACTCATTATCATTCACTCATTCTCTTTATCAACTCGCCATATACAACATCAAAATCGCTAATAATGAAGCTCCAATTCCCATTCCTTTTGTGAGATTTAACTTTTCTTTAAAGATTAAAAAACCGGTTAGTGCAGCAATACAAACAATCGAAACGTTAATGATGGCAAGTACCGTTGAATCTGCCCAGCCAGTATCTTTGTAGGATTTAATAAGCAAATAAATTGAAAAATAATTCGGGATTCCAAGAGCGATACCACCTAGTACATTTTTAAAAGCAAAACGGGCTTTCTTTTGTTGCAGTTGAAATAAAAACACCACCAAACCAATGATCCCTGCCATGCCAAATCCGAATGCTGAAAATAAAGAAGGAGTGAGCACTTTTAATTCATTTTTTTGCACATAATTCAAAACTAAATCCAAGATTCCGCTACCAAAAAACAAAGCGAAAAGCATCCACATGGATTTTTTTTGATTCTCTCTAGCACCTTTATTTTGCCAAGAAACTAAAACAACTCCAGCAAAAGCGAATAGAATTCCGAGTATTTTTAGTGTAGAAACGGATTCATTGTAAAGAAAAATCATTCCAAAAACGCTGGCAGCCATGCTCATTTTTACAGCAACTGAAGTTATTGCCACCCCGTTTTTCTGCGAACTTAATCCCATCAAAATAAACAAGGAGATAAAAAGAATTGAAGCAACTATTGCATAATAAAACCAAGTTACATCATTGAGTGCAGCAGGATTCCATTCCTTTCTGTACAGTAAAATTCCACATAAAAAAGCAGTGAAATAATTGAAAACAATTGCTTGAAATACATCAATTTTATAGCGGTCAAATAATTTGAAAATAATAAAAATGCAACTTGAAAAAAGGATGGCTAACGTTAGAGAAATCATAGGCGGGAATAATAATAAACCATGTCTGCTCCAAACGGATGAGAAGCAATTGGCACTCGGTTGATAATTGGAGCTTTCATTCCTTCTTCAAAGCGTTTGTTACCTAAGATCACGCGCGCTTCGTCCCACACATTATCAATGATGAAATATTGCAAGGTGCGACTTCCTCCTTCTACAAAAACCGAGATGATTCCACGTTTGTACAATTCATCCAAAATATTTTTAGTGCTTGTTTCCTTGATTTTCACCCATTCCACATTTTCTTTTTTCTCGTTGCGAATACGATTGAAAACAATTGTTGGTGCTTCGGGTGAATAGATGTTAACTTCACCACTAATCTGTAATTGACTGTCAATAACAATTCTAACAGGATTTTTTCCTTTGTAGTCGCGAACAGTCAAGGAAGGATTGTCATTGATAATTGTATTGCGACCCACTAAAATACTCTGTTCTTCACCGCGCCATTTATGCACTAAGGCTTTCGTTTCAGGTTGTGAAATCCAGTTTACACCTTTGTCATTCATTCCACGTGATTTATCTAAAAATCCATCTAAAGTTTGCGCCCATTTCAAAATCACATAAGGTCGTTGCTTTTCGTGAAAGGTAAAAAAGCGTTTGTTTAACTCGCGACTTTCTTTTTCTAAAACACCTTCAATCACTTCGACTCCAGCTTTTTTCAAGCGTTCAATACCTTTTCCAGCAACTTCAGGATTGGTATCTCGACATGCGATTACCACTGTTTTAACATTTGACTGAACCAACAAATCCGCACAAGGAGGCGTTTTTCCGAAATGCGAACAAGGTTCAAGCGAAACGTAAACTGTTGCTCCATCAAGTTTGCTTTTATCATCTACTGAATGAATGGCATTTACTTCGGCATGTGATCCACCAAAGGCTTTGTGGTATCCTTCACCAATAATTAAGTTTTCTGAAACAATTACGCAACCAACCATAGGATTTGGAGCTGTCCAACCTGCACCAAGTTGCGCGAGTTCCAAACAACGTTGCATGTAAAGCGAATGATTCATTGGGTAAAGGTAGTGAAATAAGAAACTTTATTTTAATTCCAATAAATCAAACTATAAATTTGGATTGACATTAAGACATCGCACCAACAACAAATGCAACTAGAAAAATTAAAACGTAAATTGACAAAATAACAATAGTAAAAATCCCAATGAATTTAAACATTGATTTTAGGTTCACAAGTCCGATTTCTACTGATTCATTTGAATTATTTGAAATTCCTTTTTTGGTGTTATTGGCAAATTGGAATAAATAATAAGTTGGAAAAAAATATAATAATGCCATCGCAATATACAAAAATCCAATTATACCAAAAGGAAAACCGTTAGTTATTTGAATCGGTAGATTTGAAAGTTGAAACATAATAAATATTCCTACAATTACCATTATTCCAACACCAATAAATCCAATTATTGAAAGGAATTTTGCCCATTTTGAGGCTACTAATAATGCTTGTTTTGCAATTGCGGTAAGTGAACCGCCGTCCGAAAGTTGATCGTCAAGAGTTTCCATAGCTTAGATTTTTTGTTTAAAAATACTTTTTTTTAGAATCTGTAAACAATTAAAATGGAATTAATTAACAGGGTATACTCTTTCGTACCATTAAAAAATAATACAACAGTAATTCATAACTCGAAAAAAGATTTCAATTTAAGCTATAATTATCCGCCTCGGGGGATTGCCTTTCTTTTTTTCTTAACAAAAAAAGAAACATCACGAAGTAGCAGCGAAGCTAAAAAAGTCAAGGCTCTGAATTTCTTTTTGTTCGCAAATATTTGTGCAATAATTATTTACAACTCGTAGCGAACAATTTTAACTCCTTTCTGAATCTGAAATTTTTTAATCCGTCAGCTGACGGAGCAGAAATTTTAAAAATTCACCAATTTCAGTTCAGTAGCTAAAGCCATAAAATTCAAGGCCAGAAAGGTTCGCTTTCGTTTGTTCTTAGTTAAAATTCTAAATTTTTGGCTTTCGGCACAAACCTTAGTTATTGTTTTGAAAGCACAATATATAATTGTATAAAACCAAAAAACGCCTTGAATTTCTCCAAAGCGTTCTCAATAATTCTTTCGTGAAATTAATTAATAGTGTAGTAAGTTAGTAGAATAATATCTACTGTTAATGCTACTGCTGTTGAAGTCATT